>X5_European_Hare__coassemble_158_pt1 | contig 25384 bp, 22 predicted proteins | sample X5_European_Hare__metabat2_low_PE_003 | metagenome-assembled genome bin X5_European_Hare | reverse complement strand
TAAAACTCTTTCAACTTTTTATGTGATACAATTCTCATATTTCTCTTGTTTGATGCAAAAATATAAATTATTTTTGAAATATAAAATTTTATGCCGAATAAATTTTATAAAATCGAATTTTCCCCGAAGCGGATGTATTCAGTTATGTCAATTTGTGATGCCGCAAGCAATGAACAGTGCCGGCATTGTCGCAACAGCCATGCCACGGAAGCCCAACAGACGGCCGTACAGAACTATGAGAAGAAGTACGGCCTGAAAGAAATACGCCAAGTTCAATGCGGGAACACAACTTTTAAGTCCCGGCATGGACATAAGATAAAAGACATCAAAAAGAGAGCCGCAGACCTCGAAGAATTCATAGAGAGGTCTCCACAATGGAAAGGAGGAACGACATACCGGGGAATGTCGCTCTCCGAGAGCGAACTTTCAGAAGCAATAGCAGATTTGAAAGCGGGAACTTTCACCAATTTAGGAAGTGCCTCATGGTCTACAGAAAAGTCTGTAGCTGATAGGTTCGCAGGTTACAAAATCGGAGAAATATCAGATACCAATGGGGACTTAAGGACAAATTACGTGGTTCTGATTCTCAAAGAACAAAAACACGCGACTTCAATCCAGCATCTCTCGAAATACGCAAAAGAAGCGGAAGTTCTTGCTTCAAAAAGATGCAGATATAAATTTGTGAAACAATACACAGAGGAAGGGGACTGGGGGGATACAACCATCTACATCGAAGTAGAAGCCATATAGCGGGGTAAATGATTCTTTTCAAAAGACTCAATGTTGTCCCAGGGAGCAGTATTAGAACCCTTGCAGTAGAGAGTGAATAGAGAGTCGAGGATAAGCGGATGGACACCTGAAGCCTTGCCCGGTTCTCCTATTGCTTTATATCCGGACAGAAGTTCGTCGATATCTCTGCCGCTTTCTACACGCCTGACGGCGGCTTCTTCGGCAATCCAAAATAGAATGTGTATACCTTTGGGAGCGGAGGGCTCGCCCTTGTAATAGCGGCAGGATTTCAGAAGTTCATTTTTAATCTTCTCATTTTCATTTTTACTCATATCCTAAAGTTTTAAAGAATTTATCCATGACAGAACGCATCCCGGCGGGGAGCAGTTCAGAGTTTCTCTGATTACAAGGTTACGTAAATAATTCGAGAACACCACACAGTCTGCCAAATTTCGCTGCTGTGCCACGAATGAGAGCCAGGCAAAGGATAGGTCCACCGAGGCGAAAGAACGCGAAATCAGCGGCATTTCTGACGCTTTGAAGACACATTCTCGCGCACGATAACTGCTCCACGAAAAACACTTCGAAGATGGCGGCAAGCGATGAGAACAGGAACAGCTTCTGCTCCGGCTTTTCGGGGAGCGGAGCTGCGAAGAACTGCACCGAGTAGACGTGGCGGCTGTTCCGTCCTTTTGGCATTGCAACGGATATTTTTACTACAGTCATAGCGCACCGGATTTTCAGATGGCAGGAATAAGAGCAGACTGTTCGCACCCGGATAGAACTCCTTGCAGACTTCTCCGGGGGTGCGCTCCGACACTGGAGTGAGGAGAAAATCGTGGAGAACACACAAGGCTCACGACATGTCGGGGTCAAAAAAAAAGAGGTGTCTTTGCAGACACCTCTTTTTTCTCAATACAGGCCTACCATGCAAGGGCGGATGCCCCCAATATGGCCGCATCGCTCTCCTTCAGTGCAGATTGGATAATGGCAATCTTGTCTTTCCAGTATGAGAGCAGATTTGCATTCATCTCCTCACGTATAGGCTTTATCAGCAGCTCTCCCGCACGGGCAAGACCTCCGAAGAGAATTATCGCCTCAGGGGCGCTGAATGCCACAAAGTCTGCAAAGGAGCGGCCAAGCATTCTGCCGGTATAGTCGAAAATCCTGATTGAAAGTCTGTCTCCCTGCGAAGCGGCTTCAAAGACATCCTTGGAGGTTATCTCAGGCAATGACCTGAGCTGGCTGGGTTCATTGCTCATATCCAGCCATTCGCGGGCTGTCCTTGCAACTCCCATTGCTGAGGCGTACGCCTCCAGACAACCATATTTGCCACAGTTGCACAGTCTTCCGTTGTTTCTCACGGCACAGGTATGTCCCAGCTCTCCGGCAAAGCCGTCGTGACCATATACTACATCTCCGTTAATTACAATTCCGCTGCCCACACCGGTGCCGAGTGTAATCATTATAAAATTTTTCATTCCGCGGGCAGCTCCGTAGGTCATCTCTCCCATGGCGGCCGCATTGGCATCGTTTGTAATCCTTACAGGCAGGGAGAGAGAGGCAGATACTGTCTGGGCAAGGGGGATTGTAACCCCGTTTGCCCACTCCAGATTTGTTGCATTCTCTATCATACCGGTGTAATAGTTTCCATTGGGCGCTCCTATTCCAACTCCCTGTACATTCTCTATACCCACCTCTTTGGTCAGTTTGCGGATTGCCGAGCAAAGCGATTCTATAAAGAGTCCTGCCTCGTTCGCCCCATATTTTGAATTTATGACTGTCTGGTCGAGGATATTGCCTCTCCTGTCTACAACTCCTATTTTTGTAGTCTGTCCGCCTATATCGGCTCCAACCACATAGCGATTCTCTAATTGTGTCTCCATATTCCTATATTTTCATTACTCTACGGGTATGTTTTTATTTACGTTTTTAGAGCCTGCCAATGCATAGAAGAGCAGGTATGCAAGGGCTATGACTATTATCCAGTAACTCTGTATATATGAGAAGATGTCTGCGGCAAATGCCTGGATAGCCGGAAGGATTCCACCTCCGCAGACCATTACCATAAAGATTCCGGATGCGGCTGCCGTATATTTGCCAAGCCCCTCTACGGCAAGATTGAATATGCCGCCCCACATTACAGAGGTACAAAGGCCGCATAATACAAGGAACATTATATTTAAAGGCACACTTTCCAGGCCGAATGATATGTTAGACCTAAATACAGGCATTACAACCTCTTTTCCGACAGGAGAGAAGATGGCCGCCACCACAAGAACCAGACCCACAGCGCTTACCGTTGAAAGCATGGTCTTGCTTGAGACCTTTGCCCCTATGGCGCCGCCGACAAACCTGCCTATGAGCATAAGGAACCAGTATGTCCCTACAAGACTGCCTGCAATTGCCGGGTCTATATTCAGATTTTGGGTCATATAGAGGTTGCCGATATTTGGAATACCCACCTCTATGCCCACATATACGAAAATGGCAATTATACCCAAAACAAAGTGGCGGAATGAGAGGGCGCTGTATTTCTCTTTTGTTTCACTCTTTTTGCTCTCCTTCCCCAATGAAGGCTCCGGAATCTTCGATACGGCCAGAACTATAAAGGCTATTGCAAAGATTCCCATTGCTATAAGGAGTGCGGGGTTGGCCTTCGCTATTGTTCTTGCAGTTTCGTCCTGCCCCATAAGATAACCTACCAGAACGGGAACTATTGTGGCAGCCGAGGAGTTGCATACGCCACCGAACTGGATAAGCTGGTTTCCTTTGTTTCCACCGCCGCCCAAAGTGTTGAGCATAGGATTTACCACGGTATTGAGAATACACATGGAGAATCCGGATACGAATGCTCCGCAAAGGTAAATTCCAAAACTCTCTGCCTGACCGGAAATATAGGTGACAGAGACTCCTGCAAAGCCTATTATAATTGCAAGGAGTGCTGTCTTTTTATAACCTATCTTACCAAGGATATAACCTGCAGGAATACCCATGCAGGCATAGGCAATGAAGTTTGCAAGGTTTCCCAACTGCGATAAAAAGTTGCTGGCTCCAAACTGATTCTTTACAATGACTCCAAAGGGGTTCTGCAATCCCGTTACAAAGGCTATCATAAAGAAGAGAGCAAACATGATTGCGATAGGCAATGCGTAATTTTTTCTTTTTGACTCCATAAATGATAAAATTAAGTTATTGATTCCTGATTCATTCGTTAATTTTCCAACTTTTTAAAGCAACGGACTCAACAGCCTGGCATAACTCTCCTTTACCTTTTCCATCTTGCCCCGCTTCTTCCATCTGGCCGCATTTACCGCATTACATGATTTTATATCTTCAATAAATTTTTTCTCAATGGTAAGGGCACACTCCCGGTCATATATTACCGCCATAACCTCGAAGTTGTGCTCAAAGCTTCTTACATCCATATTGGCGGAGCCTACAATACTCATCTGTCCATCTATGCTTATGACCTTGGAGTGGTTAAAGCCGTCTTTAAAGAGGTATATCTTGACCCCTGCCTCAAGCAGCTCCGCAACAAACGACATTGTGCCGTATTGTACAAGTTTTGTATCTGACTTTTCCGGCAGCATTATCCTCACATCTATCTCCGACAGGGCCGCTATCTTGATTGCATTCAATATGCTTTCGCAGGGGGTAAAGTAAGGGCTCACAATATAGATATGCTCCTTTGCAGAGGTAATTGCACTGAAATAGCACTGCATAATGCCCGCCCAGTCACTGTCGGGCCCGCTCGATATTACCTGAGAGTGGATTTTTGAAATTGGAAGGGCAGAATCCTCCTCATCCAGCTTAAGTTCAGGATAATATTTTCTTTTATATCTGAAGCGACGGTTCATTGCAAAATGGCGGTCCATCATAAAACAGGCCTGAAGCGAGAATACAGATTCTCCGGTTATTTTGATATGGGTGTCGTGCCAATCCCCCTCCTCTGTGCCATAATAATAACGGTCTGCAATGTTTACCCCGCCTAAAAAGCCTGTTACGCCATCTACAACCAGTATCTTTCTGTGATTTCTATAGTTCATTTTAGATGTCGGAAAAAGGAATCTTATAGGTACAAACGGAATCACCTCAATCGAGGCCGCTTTAAGATCCTCTTTAAACTCTTTGGTAAGAGAGATGCTTCCTATCCCGTCATACATTACAATAACCTCCAGCCCTTCCTTGGCCCTCTTTATTAGCAGCTCTTTAAAGCGTCGCCCTGTAATGTCATCCTCTATTATATAGGATTGGAGGTGAATATGGCTCTTGGCATTCTCGATGGAGTCATACATGGCGTTGAGTGCGTCGCGGCCTGTAAAGTAGAACTCTATGCCGAAGTTGCTTTCCAGCACGGTATGGCTGGTTTTCAGATTCTGGAAGATTATTTTTTTAAAGGGCTGCAGTTTTTCTCCAAAAAGTCCCGGATTTGCCCTTAGAGCCTCCAGCTGCCCGGCACTTCTCTTTTTACGCAGATTATAATCTGCAATTCCCTTCCGGCTATATATTTTTCTCTTTCTAAAGTTCCGGCCTAAAAAAAGATAGAGCAGAATACCCAGATACGGCAGCAATATAAGCACCATTACCCACGAAAGGGTCTTTACAGGATCCTGTTTTTTAAGGATAAGCACCGTAGAGATAAATATGGCAAGTACCATATTCATAACATATAGTACTACAGATATTATTTGCCATACATTTTCCCACATATCAACTCTTTTTTCCTGTATAGAGCAGGGCTATGCCCCCTGTAAGCGCCTTATAATTTATCTCCTTAAAGCCGGCCTCGGAGAGTTCTTTGCAGAACCGCTCATATTTCGGGAAATTCTCTATAGAGAGAGAGAGATATCTGTATGCACTCCTCTTTCCGGAAATCATTCCCCCTATCAGAGGCACAAGATGTTTCAGGTAGAGCGAATAGAGAGACCTTGTTACTCTGTTTACCGGCTCGGCAAATTCGAGTATGGCTATATTACCGCCCCTCTCTATGACTCTGTAAATCTCCTTGAGAGAGCCGCTCCTGTCACTGAAGTTTCTAACTCCAAAGCAGATGACGGCAGCGGCAAACTCCTCATCCTTAAATGGAAGCCTCTCCGCACTCGCATTATGGTATTGGGGTGGGGGAGTCTCGCCCCGGTGCAGCCTGCCGTTTTTTGCCCTGGCTACATTCAACATTCTTTCTGCTATATCTACCCCTGTTGCGGCAATATGGTTTTTATAAAGCATAACGGTGGAGTCTCCCGTGCCGCAGGCTATATCAATGACCTTAAAGGGGGATGTGGCCTTTCGCCCCTCTTGCTGCCGTTTTAAAAAGGATATTACCTTTCTGCGCCATAAAATATCTATATTAAGGGAGAGGAGGTGGTTTATTAAATCATATCTGGGCGCAATTTCGTTGAACATGTCAGAAATCGTGCCCTCTCTCTTGTCTAATCTGATTCCAACGCCCTCTCCGTTCATAAGGTTTATTCAGGTAAGTAGTCTTTGCTATATCCGAAGCTGAAATCATCCATCCGTAACTCCCCCTTTGTTACATGCCCAAGGAGAATCAGTTGTGAATTATTATTGAAAAAGAGGTCGGCAAGGTCGTTCTCATGATCTTCATCTACCGATACAATAGCCACATATCTGCTCTCTCCAAAGAGAAACTCCTTCTCCTCCATATCCGAATCTGAGGTAATGTCGAAACCGAGCCTGTTTATCAGTGAGGATTCCAGCAGTGTGAGGAAAAGCCCGTCAGGAGAAATCAGGTGGATTGAGGTTAGCAGACCATTCCGGATGCTTTTTGCTATTGTCGCTTCAGTCTCTGCGCTGACTTTTCCGTTCTCCTTTGCCCCTGCAAGGTAAAGTGTCTCTCCTTTTCTGGCAAATGAGATTGGCGGCATATTCAGCCCCTTAAGATATGGTGCGCTGTCATAAGGCGAAGCAAAATATTTTTCAACTCTTTTTTTAAAAAGAGGGTCTGAGACCAGCAGTTCGGCTATATCTTCAAAATTTTCATTTTGAGCTATTTGCGCTTTATATTTCTCTATCATGTCCTCTTTTGTTAGAAATCATGAACGAAGATAGTAAAAAAAATCGTTTTATTTTTAGAAAAAAACTCTATCTTTGCAGGCGATAGGCCCAGATGGTGAAATTGGTAGACACGTCACTTTGAGGGGGTGGTGCCGGTTACGGTGTGCAAGTTCGAGTCTTGTTCTGGGCACACAAAGGAAACGACTCTTGTCTTTATAATCAAGTTATAGAAGATGAGAGTTTTTTTGTGTTCTTATGAAAAAACTCCTGCGACTAAGCTTGGGGGCACGCTTTCCTTATATTCTCCGCCACCTTCTCCACCAGACACTTTCTTGCCTCAATGCTGGCCCACCCGATATGAGGCGTGAGAATTACCTTGGACATATCCTTGATCTTAAAATAGGGTGATTCCTTCAGAAGCGGCTCCTTTGTATAGACATCTATTCCTGCTCCTGCAATAAGCCCCTCATTCAGAGCCCTTACAAGATCCTCCTCCTTTATTATCCCCCCTCTTCCCATATTGAGGATATAGGCGCTTCTTTTCATGGATTTCAGCTGTTCATACCCCACAAGAGAGTCTGTCCTTTCATTGAGAGGAGCATGGATAGAGACCACATCGGATTCTGCCATAAGTCTCTCCAGCTCCACTGCTTCATACTCCTTGGAGTGGGCAACCCCGCTTGTGGCAAAATATCTCACATCCATTCCAAAGACCTTCGCTATGGCTGCCACCCTGGATCCGATGTTTCCAAGCCCTATAATCCCCATCTTCTTGCCTTTAAGCTCCCAAAATACCTTTGAAACATCTGTAAAGGAGCGTCCTGCGGAATATTTCCCGCTCTTCACCGCATTGTCGAAATAAGAGAGGCGGGCTACAAGAGAAAGCAGCATGGTAAATGTTATCTGTACAACGCTCTCTGTAGAGTATCCTACGGCATTTTTTACCGGAATCCCCTTTTGGGCGGCGTATGGAATATCTACATTATTGGTGCCTGTAGCTGCAACACATATGAGTTCAAGCCTCTTTGCAGCGTCAATCTGCTCCTTTCCTATATAAACCTTGTTGGTTATGAGTACATTGCAATCTCTTATTCTCTCAAGGGCCTCCTGAGGAGTTGAACAGGGGTAGTTTACAAACTCTCCAAGAGAGCTTATAGGTTCAAGGGAGATATCATCTCCAATTGTTTCGGAGTCCAGAAATACAATCTTTTTCATCACTGCTGCTTTTAGGGGTTATTATTTTAAGGGAGAGTTCGGCTCTCTCTTCATATATGCGTATTCCAATCTGTCAACAAGGCGGGGAAAAAATTTGTTTAAAATAACTGTCAGTTTTCCTATGGGAGTAAGAACAATCTGCGACTTACGCCTGCTTATCCCCCTTGCCAGCCTCTTTGCAACCGCCTCTGCGCTCATCATCCTGCTCTCGTCTCTGGGAGTTTCACCCTGCCTTGAACCATCTGCAACGAGAGCCGCATTCCTTATATTGGAGCTTGTAAAGCCGGGTGCAAAAATCATGACGTGCAGGCCATCGTGCAAGTGCTCGACTCTAAGGGTGTCAAGAAAGCCGTAAATCGCAAACTTGGAGGCAGAATAGCCTGTCCTTGCAGGCAGTCCCTTAAAGCCGGCTATTGAGATGACTCCCACTACAGAGCCTTTGCCCTTCAGCAGCCACGGCAGAGCATATTTTGTGCAAAAAACGGTTCCCCAGAAGTTTACATCCATAAGGCTTTTGATTACAGAGAGGTCGAGATCTTTAAACATTGCCCTCATGGAGATTCCAGCATTATTTACCAGAATATCTATCTTCCCGAAATGGCTGGCACACACCTCTACAAGCCTTTTACAATCCTGCTCTTTTGTAACGTCCGTAACGATGGCTATAAACTTCTCCTTTCCATCCTCTCTCTTGCCATATCTGGCATTGAGTTCGTCTGTAACGGCCTTGAGTTTCTCCCCGTTTCTTGCCGCCAGAGCAAGAAACGAGCCTTGTGCAGCAAACTCCTTCGCTGCGGCAAGGCCTATTCCGGAACTTGCACCGGTAATGATTGCTACTTTACCTTTCATTTACTCGATTGCCATATCCTGGATTTCAGCAGATCCCTTGTATACACCTGCCTCAAGTTTTTTCTTGATCTGTGCAAATGCGTCAAGAGTATACTCGACATGCTCAATCTCATGCATTGCCGTAGGGATGAGACGGAACATAATCACCCCCTTGGGAACTACCGGATAGACTACAACCGAGCAGAATATCCTGTAGTTCTCTCTCAAATCCACAAGGATATTGGTGGCTTCAGGCACATCGCCATTGAGGAATACAGGTGTGACGCATGCCTCTGCAACTCCAATGTCGAAGCCCCTCTCGCGGAGTCCGTTCTGGAGGGCTCTTGTAACCTTCCAGAGCTTTTCACGGAGGTCATCTCCCTTGCGGATAAGCTCCAGTCTCTTAAGACACCCTTCAACTATAGGCATAGGGAGGGATTTTGCATAGATTTGAGACCTGAGGTTATATCTGAGGTAGTTAATGATATCCTTTCTGCCGGCAATGAAGCCTCCTATGCAGGCCATGGATTTTGCAAATGCACCAAAGTAGAGGTCCACTTCATCCATGACACCAAAGTGCTCGGATGTTCCCCTTCCGTGAGGGCCCATGACACCAAATCCGTGAGCGTCATCTATCAGAATCCTGAAATTGAATTTCTTTTTAAGTCTGCATATCTCGTCTAATTTGCCCAGTCCGCCTGTCATGCCATATACACCCTCGGTAATGAGCAGGATTCCGCCGCCGCTCTTTTCGCAAAGTCTTGTGGCTCTTTCCAATGCCTTTTCGCATCTCTCTATATCGTTGTGCTGATAGACTATTCTCTGGCCCATGTGCAGACGGACACCATCCATAATGCAGGCATGTGCCTCTGAATCGTACACTATGATATCGTGACGGGTGACAAGTGCATCAATTGTGGAAATCATTCCCTGATAACCGAAGTTAAAGAGATAGGCATCCTCCTTCTTCTCGAAATCCGCCAGCTCTCTCTCCATCTTCTCGTGCAATGAAGTGTGCCCCGACATCATTCTGGCTCCCATAGGATAGGCAAGACCCCACTTTGCGGCAGCCTCGGCATCTGTCTTTCTCACCTCGGGGTGGTTGGCAAGTCCAAGGTAGTTGTTAAAGGTCCATGCAAGAACCCTCTTCCCGTTAAATGTCATGTACGGGTTAATCTCTCCCTCAAGTTTTGGGAACATGAAATATCCGTGAGCCCTCTTTCTATACTGTCCTAACGGACCGCCTTCATCGTGTGCTATTCTGTCAAAAATATCCATTGTCAATTATGTTATGTTTTTAAATTCACGCATCTATATTGGCATATTTTGCATTCTGCTCTATAAACTCTCTTCTTGGAATGACATCATCTCCCATAAGCATTGAGAAGATATGGTCCGCCTCGGCGGCATTCTCTATCGTTACCTGCCTGAGAATACGGTTTTCGGGATTCATTGTGGTATCCCACAGCTGCTCTTTGTTCATCTCTCCCAAACCTTTGTACCTCTGGACATGCAACCCCTTCTCTGATCCTCCGCCAATCTCGTCAATGAGGGCCTTGCGCTCCTCATCTGTCCAGCAATACTTTATTATCTTGCCCTTTTTTACAGAAAAGAGCGGGGGAGTGGCACAATAGACATGGCCGTTTCTTATAAGATCCTGCATATAGCGGAAGAAGAAGGTGAGAATCAATGTGGTAATGTGGCTTCCGTCTACATCGGCATCCGTCATTATTATAACTTTATGATAGCGTAATTTGCTTAAGTTCAGTGCTTTGCTATCTTCTTCGGTGCCTACTGTAACTCCAAGAGCGGTGTAGATATTGCGTATCTGCTCGCTTTCAAAGATTTTATGCTCCATTGCCTTCTCCACATTAAGAATCTTTCCTCTCAAAGGCAATATGGCCTGGAATTTCCTGTCTCTGCCCGAGATGGCCGTTCCTCCCGCAGAGTCCCCCTCCACGAGGAACACTTCGCACTTTTCGGGATCTCTGTCAGAGCAGTCTGCAAGTTTCCCGGGGAGTCCAGAACCCGACATGACCGTCTTTCTCTGTACCAGCTCCCTTGCCTTGCGAGCAGCGTGTCTGGCAGTTGCCGCAAGGATTACCTTATCTATAATGCTTCTGGCATCCTTGGGATTCTCCTCCAGATACTGTTCCAGCGCCTGGCCTGTTGCCTGTGAGACCGCTGCCATTACCTCGCTGTTTCCAAGCTTTGTCTTTGTCTGCCCCTCGAACTGAGGCTCCGCAACCTTTACAGAGATTACCGCGGTAAGCCCTTCACGGAAATCCGACGGATCTATGTCGAACTTAATCTTTGAGAGGAAACCGTTTTTCTCTGCATAGGATTTGAGCGTGGTGGTAAGGCCGCGCCTGAAGCCGCTGAGATGGGTTCCGCCCTCTATGGTATTTATATTGTTTACATAAGAGTGGATATTCTCTGTAAAGCCCGTGTTGTATTGCATTGCAATTTCTATTGGAATGCCAGATTTGTCGGATTCCAGATAGATGGGTTTATCTGTCAGTTTTTCTCTGTTATTGTCTAAATAGCAGACAAATTCGAGCAGCCCCGTCTCTGAGTAGAAGATCTCGCTCTTGTGGAGAGTGGTTACGACTCCGTCTTCATTCTCCTCTTTCTCTCCTTCCCTGTTGTCTGTAAGGGTGAGCTTCACCCCTTTATTTAGATAGGCAAGCTCTCTGAGGCGGGCAGAAAGAATATCGTAGTTATAGAGTGTTCCGGATGTAAATATTTCAGGGTCAGGCTTGAATGTAATGATTGTTCCAGTATCCGAGGCCTCGCCCGTCACCTTTACCGGATAGAGCGGAATCCCCTTTGAATACTCCTGCATAAAGATCTTTCCCTCCCTGTGGATTTCTGCGACAAGGTGAGTTGAAAGGGCGTTTACACAAGAGACGCCCACACCATGCAGACCTCCCGAGACCTTATAGCTGTCTTTGCTGAACTTTCCTCCGGCATGGAGCACTGTAAGAACCACCTCAAGGGCACTTTTCCCCTCCTTTTCATGCATGCCCGTAGGAATTCCACGGCCGTTATCCTTTACTGTAATTGAATTGTCGGGGTTTATAAATACATCTATATTCGTACAATACCCCGCCAGTGCCTCATCTATTGAGTTGTCTACCACCTCATAAACCAGATGATGAAGCCCCCTCATGCCAATGTCGCCTATATACATGGAAGGACGTTTCCTCACTGCCTCCAACCCTTCAAGAACCTGAATGCTATCGGCTGAATATTCGTTTTTTTTAGCGAGATCCTTGTTTTCCATATCGCTCATCCGTTTGATTTTTAAACTGTCTCCAACAAAAGTTAAACATACAAAGATAGGGATAAAAATTAAAATTTCACAATTATTCCCACCCCTGCAGAGACTCCTTTTTCAATGTAGAGGGGGGTCTGCATGATTATTTTGTCGAGCAGATTTTCCCCTTTCGCATAGAATGCAAAACGGGAGTTAAGGCGGTATGTGATATTCAACCCCAAATTGAGGTATGAGGGAGCCTGAAAGACGGGACCGGCAAATCGAGAGTCGTAGAGGTCGCATTTTGAGCGACAGATGATTTTTGTTCCAATATAAATACGCTCCCTGTAGTTATACTCCAATGAGAGATCCAGCGTTGTAGGGGCATAACCGAAGTGGCTTCCGGGCACTCCCTTCCGCTCTTTGTCGTAAAAAAACGAGTGTGAGAATTTAGCATATCCGTTGACCCTCTTTCCGGCATAGCCGGCCTCCACCCCCAACGAGAGGATTCTTGTTTTTGTATAAATTGCCGAGAGCCTGTTCGTGCCTTCATCATTGATAAATTGCTGCAATCCGTCTATATATGAGTAATCTGCAAAAAGATTGTATGAGAGGCGGCTGCGTATATTTCCCTTGATTCCCGCCTTGATTGTAAGGGGCAGCGTTGTGGCAATAAGGTCTGCCTTCTGGGAGAGCCTTATTCCCTTCTCAATGGTGGAGAAGTAGCTGTTAAGCCGGTTCCCCCCGCCAATCTCTCCATATAGCCACATTCTCTTTTTTATAAGTTCCAGTGAAAGTGTCGCATTCAAAAAAATAGGACTGTAGAATTCGTTTATCTCTTTTCTCTCCGAACTCACATAATCCCCCGATATTTTTGAACCTGCAAGCAGCAGGAAGCGACCCTTTTCGAATCTATAGCGGACCATTCCTTCAAAAATGCCACAGTTATACTTCTGAATTGCCGAATAGAAGAGATTTTCCGAGTTAAGGAGGATTGTAAGCTTGTTATATCGTCCGAAATTCGGCCCCACCTCTACCGTTGCGGCAAAATAATTCTCATTCAATGCAAGAGGGTCTGTAGTGCTTTTATCTGAGGTGTGGCGGAACTTTATGTTTATGCTATAATTCATTCTCCTGCCACCTTTTCCTATAGAGCCGGCTCTGACGGAGGCTTCAACCATATTGTAGGTGTGGGAATCCGGGCCGTAATAGTTGCCGCTTCCCCCCGTATAGTCTACCGAGATATTCAGCATATCTTTTTTCCAATATTTGCCATAGCCCACAGCCGCTCTGTATTCCGAACAGTCTGCAATGGCCCTGTTTCCTTTTATAACCCTGTTATCCGTAGCCCCGAGCTCTGCAATGGGCAGATTGTCCTGGAAACATGTATATCCTCCCTCCACACTAAGGAAATTCCCCTTATTGAGATTGGGCTGGAAGTAGAGTTGTGCCTCCGGAGTAAAGGGAAGCGAGATGCCTCCCTTGAGAAGCAGCAGAGGCCACTCCCGTGCGGGGCGGCTGAGAATTGCGGCAGAGGCCGCAGGGGTGAACTCGTAAAGATCCCTGTAGGGCTTGTCGAAGATTGTATAGTTAAAATCGAGTGCAAAGTTTCTGAGCGAATCGGCCGTCTTTGTGCTAAGGGGAGATTTATGAATATTCATCATCCTTCCGTCGAACTCCCTTGTAACTTCAAGTGTGGGGTCAATCTTCTGCTGTGCCGGGAGGGCGGACGGGGCAGTCAAAAGAGTCAGGAGTACTATTGCAGTTCTGTAGCGGGTATTCATCTCACTTTGTTTTTATTTCATTTTCTCTAAACCGGCAAGTCTGGCAAGACGCATCTTTACAATGCTCTTTATGTCGTCGTTGCCGCTTGGAACATAATTGTCGAGAATACTTTCAAATGTGGCCTTGGCCTGGGCTATATTGTCGCGCTCCATATATGAGTCACCCAGTGTAATGAAGATTCTGGCAAGCCAATATTGAGAAATATTCCCCGATTCCGTCAGTTTGAAGGTCATCTGCTCCACCTCTGTAAAATTGCCGGCATCATAGGCATCGAGCACAAGAAGGTATGAGGCCTCGGAGCTGAACTCGCTTCTTGGATTCTCAGCCAGTTTCTTTAAGAGAGGAATTGCCTCATCTCTTTCAGAGAGTGCAAGGTGACTCTTTGCAGAGTAGTAATCTGCCAACTCACTCTCCTGTTGGCTGAGGTTGGTTATCTTTTTGAATTCAGAGGCTCTGTGGAGAGATTTCTCATACTCCTTGTTCATATAGCAGGCCATAACCTGCCCCTTTAACGCCTCCTTTTTATTATTCTCCAGTTTTGCAACCTTTTCCAGAGTCTGATAGGCGGCTGCCGCATCGGAATAGTTTTGCAGTTTATATGAGAGTGTGGCATAGTTTAGGGTTGCCAGCTCGGAGAATGATTCATCTTCTGTCTCCATTACCTTGAAGTAATACTCCGCGGCCCTCTCAGCCTTTCCCGATTTGTTATAACAGTCTGCGATATAGAAATAGGCGTTGGCCCTCTTCGCTCCCTCAGGATATTTTCTAAGGTATGAGAGCAGCGCGTCCAGCGCCCCGCTATAATCTGCACTGAGGTAAATCTGCTCTGCAGAGTTAAAGAGCATAGACTCCTTTTCATCTGCACTCTTTACAGAGGAGAGTCCCAGACTGTCAAGGTATGAGAGGAAGATTTCGGGCTTGTTAAGACTCTGGTAGATTCCCTCAATTCCCGAGATGGCGCTCGCCCCCTCGTCGCTTACCGGATTCTTCTCCACTACCTGCTTATAATAGCCGAGAGCTCTGTCATATTTCTGCCTGTTGGCATAAATCATTCCCATCTCAAGGAGGGATTTATAATAATAGGAGCTGTCTTTCGGGTGTTCTATCAATCTTTTGAATATCGGCTCGGCCTTCTCATCCTCCACATTCTGCACGAGAGTCCTTCCCAGTTCATAGAGAGCCTGTGAGTAGAGGGGAGAAGAGGAGTGTTCGGGCTTTGTAATCTCCTCTAAAAGAGCACATTTTTTATCGTATTCAGATAGAAGCCCGTATGCTGTCGCCCCCTGGATTGCGGGATATAGGTTGGCATACTCTTCAGAGACGGCAATCCTTTCGTAAAGCTGCGAGGCCGAGTCGTAGTCTCTCAACATAAAATAGGAGTCTGCCAGACGAAGCATGGCCTCATATGAATATCTCATTTTCTCTGAGAAGTTTATGTATCTGCTGAAATACTCCACAGACTTATCGTACTGCTCCATCTTGAAATAGTTATACCCCATATTGTAAAAAGAGGTAAGGTATTCCGGTGTCTGCCTGAAACGGGCGCTTTTTTGCAGGGAGGCAAGCAGGGAGAGTGATGCGGCGAACTCATCTCTCCTATAGAGCGATTCGGCAAGCCAGAAGGTTGCCAGATTCTTCAAGTCGCCATTATAATACCGGCTCTCGGCCGCTTCTCTGAAAAATGGGGCTGCCGCAGTGAAAGAGCCGGATTTTGCCAGTTCGAGTCCTCTGAAAAAGAGAGCCTTCTGCAGGTTAGAGATATCGTGGCGGCTCTTGTTTCTTATTTTGTTCAGTTCCTCTATCGCCTCCTGATAGCTGCCGTTTATAAGGAATGATGTTGCCATATAGCCGTGAATCTCATCCCACCTTCCTGTTGCGGCGTAGCGTGAAAGATACTCCTCAAAGGGTCTGATGTCGCGGCTAAGGTCAAAGCTGAGTTTTGCATAGTTAAAGAGGGCATCCTCCTGTATCTCGCTGTCGAAGCTGCATTCAGATGCAATCTTAAAGGCTTCAAGAGCGTTATGTTTGTTTTTTTGCTGAATATAGCTCTGTCCCAGGTGGTATGCGGCATTCTGACCCAATGAATCGGAAGAGGAGGCTATCTGTGAAAATGTGGCTGCGGCCTCTCCGTAATTTTTAAGGGTATATGAAATCATACCGGAGTAGAAGAGGTCTGTTTTACTCATGTTCACTCCGTTAAGTGAGTAAAGATCAAAGTAATATTTTGCCCGGTCAGGCCTGCCCAATCCGTAATAGGCTTCAGAAATTATCCTTGCCACCTTATGTTTATATGCCTCATCCACCAGCTCATACACCTCATGTCCCTTTTCAGTTACATATCCGTAATTTTTAAGCAGAAATTCGCTCTCCAGAATATGGTACATGCTGTAAACTCTGTACCTCTCATCTGTCATGGCTCTTTTAAGGAGGGGAATGGCCTTCTCAAAATTCCTCCCTGCATAGCAGATGTAGCCGCGATAATAGAGAGATGGAATCAGATATGGAGAACCGCCCCCCTCTGCAACCTTTGCAAAGGCAGCCTCCGCCTCTTTGTCCAGCCCGCTTCTCATAAGGCAGTACCCCAATCTGAAATGGAATTCATCTCTTTCTTCCTTATACAAATCTCCTGCAGAGACGGTTGAAAGCAACTTTGCGGCCTCTGAATACTCCTCTCTGTCGAAATGGCAGACCGCACATTCAAATAACAGCCGCGGAATTAATGGGGACTCCCTGTATTGGGCAGCATACTCCTCTACCGCCACATCAGGAGCCGGTATTCCGCTCCGTATAAGCCCCAATAGCCTGTACCCTTCTCTCTCCCAAGCAGGTCCGTTGTTGCCATTCTGCCTCTCTGCAAAGAGAGCAGAGCTGTAGAGACGGTTCTTGTACAGCTCCTTTATATCGGGCCGCAGATGATTCTCCATATTGGCATAGCCGCTGTCAGGGCACAAGAGCAGCAAAATAGCGGAGCCGAATGCAATATATTTTTTCGGGTAAAAGGGTGACAGCCATTTCATCTCTTGAAATCTGTTTGATCGGGGCAAATTTAGAAATAAATAGTAAATTTGTGCCATTCTAAAAGGGCTAATCTATCTTCCGATGAAAGAGAGAGAAAAAAACAAGTTTAATTTAAATGACGGCCGGCCGCTCATAGAGTTCAGTGGGGTAGATATAGTAAATGACACTAATCCGGTTTTGAGCAATATCTCATTCACTGTCAATGGCGGGGAGTTTGTCTACCTTGTGGGAAAGGTGGGTAGCGGAAAAAGCTCCATTATAAAGACCATAATTGCAGAGTTGCCCCTTTCCGCCGGTCATGCCAGGGTGGGGGAGTACGATTTGGGTAAGATCAGACGTAAGCAGATTCCCTTCCTCAGGCGCAAGATAGGGGTGGTCTTCCAGGATTTCCAGCTTTTAATGGATAGAAGCGTGGAGAAGAATCTGCTCTTTGTGCTTGAGGCGACAGGGTGGAAAAACGGCAGAGAGATGAACCGGAGGGTTGAAGAGGTTCTTTCAATGGTGGGAATGGAGACAAAGGCGCACAAAATGCCCCATCAGCTTTCAGGAGGAGAACAGCAGCGCATAGTCATTGCACGCTCGCTATTGAATGAACCGCAACTGATATTGGCAGATGAACCTACCGGCAATCTTGACCCTGATACTGCAACCGAAATTATGGATCTCTTTACAAAGATTCACAAAGAGCAGCGGCAGGCTCTTATAATGGTTACCCATAACAGAGAACTGGTAAAGAGGTATCCGGCAAGAACCCTTATTTGTGAAAAGGAGAGCCTCTCTGAACTTAATATGGAGATAGAGGTGAATTTCAGCGAAATATTTTAAGGAGGCGGCAGGTGAACCGGAACAGAGAGAAAATAATGGAGTGGTTCAGGCAGAATATGGCTCATGCCGGAAGTGAACTGAACTTTAGAAACCCTTATGAGCTCATTGTGGCAGTAATCCTCTCCGCACAATGCACAGACAAGAGGGTAAATATGGTAACTCCCCCCTTTTTCGGGAGATTCCCCACTTTGGAGTCGCTTTCAAAGGGTTCTTTTGAAGAGGTATTGCACTATATAAAATCCATCTCATTCCCCAATAACAAGGCAAAGCATCTTATAGCCATGGCCAGGATGACAATTGAGGAGTTCAACGGGGTGATTCCATCGAGGGTGGCGGATCTTGAACGGTTGCCGGGGGTGGGGAGAAAGACGGCGAATGTGGTGGCCTCCATAATTTACGGAACGCCTGTGATTGCGGTAGATACCCATGTCTTCAGGGTCGCTCGCCGTCTCGGCTTTTCAGAAGGGAAAAATCCTCTTGTAGTTGAGAGTGACCTTAACAGGATCATTCCCATAGAGGAGCGGGCAAAGGCGCACCATTGGCTGATTCTCCATGGCCGTTATGTCTGTACGGCCAGAAAACCCCATTGCAGCGGGTGCGGAGTAGCCCCCTACTGCCCGTCCAACGGAAAGGTGTAGCCATGAAAGCAGCCGAGTATAATTTAAGTCTGGAGGATTTTGTCTCCTTTCTCAGGCTGGAGAGAGCCCTTTCCGAGAATACTATTGCGGCATATAGAAGCGATTTGGAACAGTTTTTCCATTTTCTACTCTCTCCCGGGGAGTTTGGCTCGAAGCTACCTCCTGTCGGGGAGCCCTCGATGGCGGATGAAGAGTATCTGTCGGAATTCCTTGATATGGAGTTCAACAAGGGGCTTTCAAAGAGAAGCCAAGCCCGTAAGATAAGTTCAATCAGAGCCTTTTATAAATTCCTGAAGAACGGGAGCAATCCATGCGACAGTATAGATTCTCCAAAACTTGCCCGCTACCTTCCCACTGTGCTCTCGGTTGAGGAGGTGGTGGCAATTCTGGATTCGGTGGAGCTTTCCACATACGAGGGGTTGAGAAACAAGGCTATGCTGGAGATGCTCTACTCCTGCGGGCTGAGGGTGAGTGAACTTGTAAATCTAAAGCTTACCGATCTCTTTTTCAAGGAGGCGTTCATAAGGGTGATTGGGAAGGGAGACAAGCAGAGGCTTGTGCCGGTATATGATAAGGCGATTGAGGCGGTAAATAACTACATACCTGCCAGATGGGAGCTTATCCAACACTCTGTTGAGAGGGGGGGCGTGCAGACGGATAAGGAGATACTGTTTCTTAACAGAAGGGGGAGAAAGCTTACAAGAGAGATGATTTTTACCATTGTAAAACGGCAGGCGGAGAAGGCCGGAATTACAAAACGAATTTCTCCCCATACTTTCCGCCACTCTTTTGCCACCCATCTTGTCGAGAATGGAGCCGACTTAAGGGTTGTCCAGGATATGTTGGGCCATTCCAGCATTCTTACCACAGAGATCTACACCCATGTCAGCAGCAGGAAGTGGCAGAAGAACATATTGGAACACCATCCGTTAAATCACGGGAGGTAGCTACTCCCACTCTATTGTTGCAGGCGGTTTGGAAGAGATATCATAGACCACTCTGTTAACCCCTTTTACCCTGTTTATTATCTCATTTGAGACCTTTGCAAGGAAGTCGTAAGGCAGACGGACCCAATCTGCTGTCATACCGTCGCTTGAGGTGACGGCCCTGAGGGCTATTGTGTATTCGTATGTCCGCTGATCTCCCATAACACCTACGCTCTTTATCGGGAGCAATACGGCTCCGGCCTGCCATACTGCATCGTAAAGCCTTATCTTCTCTCTCTTCTCTGTGGAGAGGGCCGCATAGCCGTTCGAGGCTGCCGGGAGATCTGTCATGTAGGAGGTGAGGTTATCTATATAGATTTTGTCCGCCTCTTTGAGAATCTGGAGTTTTTCGCGCGTTATCTCCCCGATGATCCTGATTCCCAGCCCCGGGCCGGGGAACGGGTGGCGAGCCACAAGCTCTCTCTTTATTCCCAATGCAATGCCCACTCTGCGGACCTCATCCTTAAAGAGGGAGCGCAAAGGCTCCACAATCTTAAGTTTCATCTCCTTTGGCAGCCCTCCGACATTGTGGTGGGATTTGATTGTGACCGAAGGCCCGTTTACAGAACAGCTCTCTATGACATCGGGATAGATTGTACCCTGGGCAAGCCATCTGGCATTCCTTACCTTTTTTGCCTGGCCGTCGAATACCTCTATGAATGTTCTGCCTATCGCCTTTCTCTTGCCCTCCGGGTCAGATATGCCTGACAGAGCCTTAAGGAAGAGCTCTGAGGCATCTACCCCCGTAACATTAAGCCCCATATCCTTGTATGAGGAGAGAACATTGTTGAATTCATCTTTTCTTAGCAGGCCGTTATCTACAAAGATGCAGTGGAGATTCTTTCCTATTGCCTTGTTTAGCAGAACCGCTGTAACGGTTGAGTCCACTCCGCCGCTCAGACCAAGGATTACGCTGTCGTCTCCCAGCCTGTTCTGCAAATCGGAGATGGTGCTCTCTATAAAGGAGTCCGGAGTCCACTCTCCGTGGCATTTGCAGACATTGAAGAGGAAGTTTTTAATCATCACGCCACCCATCTGCGAGTGGAATACCTCGGGGTGAAACTGAAATGCATAGGTCTCTTCTCCCTCTATTTTATAGGCGGCATATTTTACGTTTTCTGTAGAGGCTATGAGTTTCGCCCCTTTTGGAAGTCTTATAATCGAGTCTCCGTGGCTCATCCAGACCTGCGACCGGAGAGGGATCTCTTTAAATACAGGTGAGAGGCTATCCGTGATTGTAAGCATTGCCCTGCCATACTCTCTTGTGGAGGATGCATCTACCTCTCCGCCATAGTGGTGGGCTATATATTGGGCTCCGTAGCAGATTGCAAGAAGGGGAAGTTTTCCCTTAATCTGGGAGAGATCTACCTGAGGTGCCATTGCATCTCTGACAGAATAGGGGCTGCCGCTCAATATCACTCCCCTTACGGTGCTGTCCAACAGAGGTATCTTATTATATGGATGGATTTCGCAGTAAACGTTGAACTCCCTGACTCTTCTGCCTATAATCTGGGTAAACTGCGAACCGGAATCAAGAATGATTATCTTCTCTCTCATGCCTGCATTATTTAAAGATATATTGTAATCGTTGCAAAAAACAGATAACAAAATTAGACATAAATATGGATTTATATCTAAATTTGCAGCCGAATTATGCAAAATATTAGGAACATAGCAATTATAGCCCATGTAGACCACGGCAAGACTACCCTGGTAGACAGGATGATACAATACGCAAAGTTAATGCGCAATGCAGAGAAGATGGGCGAGCTCATTCTGGATAACAATGATCTGGAAAGGGAGAGGGGTATCACAATCCTTGCAAAAAATGTAAGCGTTACATATAAGGGTTGTAAGATTAATATCATAGACACTCCGGGCCACGCCGATTTTGGCGGTGAGGTTGAGAGGGTGCTGAATATGGCAGACGGAGTGCTGCTGCTTGTAGATGCCTTTGAGGGAACAATGCCTCAGACAAGATTCGTGCTGCAGAAGGCAATAGAGATGGGAAAGAAGCCTGTAGTGGTAATAAACAAGGTGGATAAGTTAAACTGCAGGCCGGATGAGGTGAATGAGCAGGTTTTTGACCTTATGTTCTCTCTTGACGCCACTGAGGAGCAGCTTGATTTTGTCACGGTCTACGGAAGTGCAAAGCAGGGTTGGATGTCTGAGGATTGGAGAAAGCCTACCAATGATATTACGCCGTTGCTCGATGTTATCTTGAGGGAGATACCGGCTCCGGAGCATGAGCGGGGTACATGCCAGATGCTTGTATCTTCGCTTGAATACTCTCCATACGTGGGCAGAATAGCCGTGGGCAGGGTGAAAAGGGGTGTATTAAATGCCGGACAGCCCGTTACCCTCTGCAAAAGGGACGGTATTCATGAAAAGTCCAGAATAAAGGAACTCATGGTTTTCGACGGCCTGGGCAAGACCAAGGTGGAGAGCGTGGAGAGCGGCGATATCTGTGCCGTTGTGGGAATAGATGGTTTTGAGATAGGAGATACCATTGCAGATTGTGATAATCCTGAGCCGCTGCCTCCAATTTCCGTAGATGAGCCTACAATGAGCATGCTCTTCAGGATAAATGACTCCCCCTTTTTCGGGCGTGAGGGCAGATTCGTTACTTCGCGCCACCTTAAGGAGAGGCTTGAGAAGGAGTTGGAGAAGAATCTGGCACTGAAAGTGAAGGAGGGAGCCGCCGCAGACTCCTTTGTGGTATCGGGCAGGGGAGTGCTCCACCTGTCGGTGCTTATAGAGACTATGAGAAGAGAGGGGTTTGAATTTCAGGTGGGGCAGCCTAAGGTTATAGATAAAAATATAAACGGAGCAAGGTGTGAACCTGTAGAACATCTTACTGTAGATGTTCCTGCAGAAATGGGGGGAAAGGTGATTGAGATTACCACAAGAAGAAAGGGGGCTCTGTTGCACATGGAACAGCGTGGGGAGAGGACACATCTTGACTTTGACATACCTGCACGCGGTATTATAGGCTTGAGAAGCAATTTGCTTACGGCAACTCAGGGCGAGGCCGTTATTGCCCACAGATTCAAGGGGTACGAGCCTTACAAGGGGGAGATTGAGACGAGAACAAACGGTTCGCTGGTGGCAATCGAGACAGGCATTGCCGTGGCCTATGCAATGGACAAGCTGCAAGACAGAGGACGCTTCATGATTTCGCCCGGTGAGGAGATTTATGCCGGCGAGGTTGTGGGCGAGCATACAAGGGCGGGAGATTTGAATGTAAATATCTGCAAGACAAAAAAGCTTACAAATGTGAGGGCTGCGGGTAGCGATGACAAGGTTATGTTGCCGCCTCCTCTGCAATTCTCTCTTGAGGAGATGCTTGAATATATACAGGATGACGAACTGGTTGAGGTTACGCCAAAGTCTATCCGTATCAGAAAGATTTATCTCGACGAGAACGATAGGAAAAGACACAAAAACAGTTAGGCTGAAAATTTGATTTTTGTGCGATAATGACTATCTTTGCACGCTCTGTTGGAGTTTTAACAGATACAGACTATGTATAATGCTCAAAATAATGAGTTTATAATAGGAATTAAGGGATTGTCGCAGGGTAGGCACCGGTTCGGATTTCATATAGACGGGTCTCTTTTTGAAGAATTCGGCAACGGCCGGATATTGGATGCAGATGTAGATGTTACAATAGAGATTGATAAAGAGGGGAGACGGATGAACCTTACAGACCGTTCAAGGGGATATGTGGTTGTAGAGTGCGACAGATGTCTGGAGGAGTTAAGGTTGCCTGTTTCCGTTGATGTCGGGGTTGAAGTGTTCTTTGGAACCGTGCAGGAGCAGACGGGGGATGAGTCTACAGAGGATTTTCTGATTGTTGACCCGGCAGACGGGGAGCTGGATCTTACCCAGTTCATATATGATTACATCTGTCTTTGTCTGCCCATAAAAATGGTTCATAATGACGGGGAGTGCGACAGTCAGATGGTGGCGAGGCTACAGCAGAGAGAGAAGGCCGGGACAGAAAAGTCTGCGGCGGAAAACTCTCCGTTCAAGGATTTGAAAAATTTATTGAATAAAGAGAATAACAATTAAAAAATAGTAAAAAGATGGCACATCCGAAGCATAAGATTTCAAAACAGCGCAGAGACAAACGTAGAACACATGACAAGGCGGTTGTTCCCACATTGGCTTCTTGCTCTAATTGCGGAGCTACTGTAATGTATCACCATGTTTGTCCCGAGTGCGGTTATTATCGCGGACGTTTGATTGTTGACAAGAGCAACGCCTGATGTTCAGGATTGAAACAGATGCAATGGGAGGGGATATTGCCCCAGGAAATGTCATATCGGGAGCGGAAGATGCCCTGCCCTGCACTGAATTCGGAACTGAACCGGTCATTTTGGAGACAGAGAACGCATTACCGAGGTTTGCCGGTATTTCGGCGCAGACTCCGGTAATTTTATTATTATAGATGCCCCTTAAAAAATAAGGATGGGGAACATTCGGTGAGAGTCTACGATATTTGAATAAGGCCATGTTTTTCGGAGAGACTCTTACGGTTTGTGCGATGGCGGAGCGTACAGGGGTAACGCTTGTTGACATTGGTGAAGAGCCGGAGAATGAGTGAGGAAAAGAGTAAAGTTGAGTAATATAATTGACAGGATATGAGTAATAAGAGAGCGATAATTACAGGAATTGAGGCATATTTACCTGATTATGTTCTGACCAATGACGAGCTCTCCACCATGGTGGATACCTCTGATGAGTGGATAATGAGCCGGGTCGGTATCAAGACACGCAGGATTTTGAAGAAAGATGGTCTGGGTACCTCATATATGGGTGAGGCGGCGGTGAAGAGGCTGCTGGAGTCTACAGGAACAGGACCTGAGGAGGTGGATATGCTTGTATGTGCAACGGTAACGCCCGATATGCTCTTTCCGGCAACTGCAAATATTATATGCGACAAGTGTGGCATTCTCAATGCATGGGGTTATGATATTAATGCGGGATGCTGCGGATTCATCTTCAGTTTCGAGACCGTCCGTACTCTTGTTGAGACAGGAAGGTATAAGAAGGCGGTTCTTGTATGCGGCGAGCGTATGAGCGGCATTACTGATTATACAGACAGAACTACCTGTCCGCTCTTCGGAGATGGCGCCGTTGCGATGTTGATTGAACCTACAGACGATCCGAGCCTGGGATTCCAGGATTCCATTCTCCATGTAGACGGTGTAGGACGCCACTATCTTTATATGGAGGCAGGGGGTTCTCTGTATCCTTCAACGGAAGAGACTGTAAGGAAACGCAGACATTTTGTGCATCAGGATGGGCAGCATGTATTCAAGTATGCCGTTTCTCACATGGCAGATGTCTCTGCACAGATGATGGAGAGGCATAATCTTAAGGCAGATGATATTGCATATTTGATTCCTCATCAGGCAAATCTAAGGATTATAGATGCCACGGGAAGAAGGATGGGGCTTACTTCAGATAAGATTCTCATAGATATAGAGAAATTCGGTAATACGGCAGGCACCTCTATTCCATTGGCCTTGTGGGATTTTAAGGATAAGTTCAAGAAGGGCGATACAATGGTGTTCTGTGCTTTCGGGGCCGGATTCACATGGGGTTCGATACTCTATAGGTGGGCTTATTGAAAGATGTTTTGAACTGACGGGAAAATATTATATTTTTGCACCCGGTTCTGGCTCTGTAGTTCAACGGATAGAACGGCGGTTTCCTAAACCGTAAATATGGGTTCGATTCCCATCGGAGCTACTTTTTAGCTCATCTGCTGACTTTGTCACTCAGAAATCAGACATTTTATAATTCGTTGATATCAAGATATTTGCTAAATTTACGTACCCTGATTTGGGGTACGCATTGACCAAGTCAGGAATATAGCAATTGACATTAAAAATGGGATGGTGACTAATTTAAAAATAATTAAATTATAAGAGAAATTTTAGAAACTGTTTAAAAATTATCCAATAAATTTGTTAAGCATGATTTTACAGAAGGCTGCAAGATTTCCTCTATAGCCGCCCCGAAGTTTGACACTTTGTTTTTAAAAAAACAGGGCTAAAATTCACTGTAACAGT
>X5_European_Hare__coassemble_157_pt1 | contig 25590 bp, 22 predicted proteins | sample X5_European_Hare__metabat2_low_PE_003 | metagenome-assembled genome bin X5_European_Hare | reverse complement strand
TGGCACTGCTTCAGGCAAAATTAAACCTTAACCAGTCTATATATAATTATCTGGTAGCCAAGTCTACTCTTGACAAGACGCTTGGCGTGAACGACAGAGGATTGACAGAAAAAGGAAACAATAATTTGAATAAATAATGAAAACAGATATGAAAAAAGGAAATTTTTTAAAGTTCTTGGTTGCTCTTTCGGTTGCCTTTGCCGCAACTGCTTGTAACAATGAGAAGAAGAGCGTTGTCGAAGAGGAGACCGAAACAGTCTCTGTAAGGGTAAAACAGTGTTTCGAAAAAGAGGTTGAACAGATTGAGATCTTTACTGCAACAGTTGAGGCAAATGTTGTAAATAACATCTCTCCAAACGTATCGTTGAGAATAGAGAAGCTATATGCAGAGGTTGGAGACCATGTGCGCAAGGGAGATAGGCTTGCAGATCTTGATGCTTCAAATCTTGTGCAGGCCAGACTGCAGATGCTTAATGACTCTCTGGAGTTTGTAAGAAACGACCATCTTTACAAGGTGGGGGGCATATCCAAGAGTGAATGGGATGCAAAGAAGCTTGTCTACGATATTGCAAAGACAAATTACAGGAATCTTTTGGAGAATACCGTTCTTACAAGCCCCGTTTCGGGAGTGGTTACGGCAAGGAATTATGACCGTGGAGATATGTTCAGCATGGGTCAGCCTCTTTTTGTGGTGGAGGAGATCAACCCTGTAAAGATTATGGTGAACGCTTCCGAGAAGCTCTTTGCCCATATTAAAAAGGGAGATAAGGTTGAGGTTACACTCGATGTTTACGGAAATGAGATCTTTAACGGAGTGGTTTCGCTTGTTTACCCGACCGTAGATCCTCAGACAAAAACCTTCCCTGTTGAGATAAAGATTGCAAACGGCAACGAGAGGGTGCGTCCGGGTATGTTTTCAAGGGTAAGGTTCACTTACGGCAAGGCAAATCACATGGTTGTTCCGGATATGGCAATTGTAAAGCTTACCGGTTCGGGAGACAGATTTGTATATGTGGTTGACGAAGAGGGGACGGTTACCTTTAAGAAGGTGGAGCTTGGAAGAAGACTGGATACGGAGTATGAGATTGTAAGCGGTCTTAATTCAGGCGACAAGGTGGTTGTTGAGGGGCAGAACCGCGTTACAAACGGAATGAAGGTGGAAGTTGTAAAATAATAAACTAAACGTAAGAGGATTTTAAAATGAGCATATATCAATCAGCTGTAAAAAAACCGATTACCACGGCCCTGATTTATGTGGCCATTGCAATTTTCGGTCTTTTTTCAATTGCGCAGATTCCGATTGACCTGCTCCCCGAAATCGAGACCAATTCAATAATGGTCCTGACCGCATACGAGGGAGCCAGTGCGTCGGATATAGAGAATAACGTTACAAAGCCGTTGGAGAATACCCTCAACAGTGTCTCCGATTTAAAGCATATTACATCTAAGTCAAAGGAGAACATCTCAATCATAACGCTGGAGTTCGAATATGGAATAGACATAGATGTGGCCACCAACGATGTCAGAGACAAACTTGACATGGTTACGTCGGCCCTGCCTGACGAGGTCGAGACCCCTATAATATTTAAATTCGGAACAGATGATATTCCTATTCTCCTTTTGTCTGTAACTGCAGATGAGAGTACCAGTGGTCTTTATAAGATATTGGACGACAGGGTTTCCAATCCGCTTGCCCGTGTAAGCGGAGTCGGTGCGGTATCTGTTTCCGGTGCCCCTAAGCGTGAACTTATGGTCTATTGCGACCCTCACAAGCTGGAGGCATATGGAATTTCGATTCAGAATATTGTAAGTATAATAGGCGCAGAGAACAGGAATATTCCGGGCGGCTCCATTGATATAGGTTCACAGACCTATTCGCTGAAGGTGCAGAAGGAGTTTACAGATGCCTCTGAGATGTTGGGGCTGGTGTTGGGAAGCTATAATGGCAAGACAATATACCTTAGAGATGTTGCCCGTGTGGTAGACGGGCTGGAGGAGCGTGCGCAGGAGACCTACAATAACCTTGTAAAGGGAGGTATGATTATGGTGCAGAAGCAGTCCGGAGCCAACTCTGTAAATATCTCGAAAAAGGTTATGGGAATGTTGCCGGAACTTCAGAAAAATCTTCCTTCCGATGTCAAGATAGGTGTGATAGTAGATACTTCGGAGAATATCATCAACACCATTAACTCATTGGTTGAGACGATTATCACCACCTTCATCATTGTAATGCTTGTGGTTTATGCCTTCCTCGGAAGGTGGAGGGCAACCTTTATTATTGTGCTGGTCATTCCGATTTCACTGATTGCCTCACTGATTTATATTTTTGCAACGGGCAATACACTTAATATCATCTCACTCAGCTCCCTCTCCATAGCGATTGGTATGGTGGTGGATGATGCCATAGTGGTATTGGAGAATATTACAACCCATATTGAACGGGGCAGCCGTCCTAAACAGGCCGCAGTATATGCCACAAATGAGGTGGGTATTTCGGTTGTTGCCTCTACCCTTACAATGTTGGCGGTATTCCTTCCAATGACAATGATTCAAGGTCTTACAGGAGTGCTTTTCAGACAGTTGGGCTGGAGTGTAAGTATTATAATGATAGTTTCTACCCTCGCGGCGCTCTCTCTTACCCCTATGCTCTGCTCCCGGATGTTGCGCATCAACCCTAAGGTGGGAAAGTTCCAGAAACTGATATTCGTTCCTATTCACAAGGGGCTGGACGTTGTAGACAGAGGCTATGCAAAATTGCTCGGCTGGGCAGTGCACCACAGAAAAAGCGTCATTCTGGGTGGTCTTGGAATCTTCCTTGCCACCGTTATCTTCCTGTGGCCGATGGTAAAGACCGAGTTCTTCCCCGCACAGGATAACGGTCGTATTTCCGTAAACATCAAGCTGCCTACAGGTACCCGACAGGAGATTACAAGAGATCTTGCAATGGAAATTGCACAGAAGTTTATGGAAAAATATCCTGAGATCAGGGTCTGCAACTTTACAGAGGGCACCGCAAGTTCAGATAACACCTTTGCATCAATGCAGGATAACGGAACCCACATTATCTCGTTTAATATCAGGCTTATAGATTTTGATACAAGAGACAGAAGCCTCTTCGAGATATGCGACATGATGCGTGACGACCTCTCTGAATATCCTTTAATCAGGTCGTTCCAGGTTATTGCCGGAGGGCAGAACGGCGGTATGTCCGGCCAGTCATCTGTAGATATAGAGATTTACGGTTACGATTTCGATGCAACAGATAAGATAGCAAGTACCATTTCAAACAAGTTGCTCGCCTATCCGAGGATCAGTGAGGTGTTTATAAGCCGCGATGAGTATGTTCCTGAATATCAGATAGATTTCGATAGGGAAAAACTCTCTGTAAATCAGTTGAATATGTCTACTGCGGCACAATACCTCAGAACCGGCATAAATGGCACCACAGCCTCATATTATCGTGAAGATGGCGAAGAGTATGATATTGTGGTAAAATATGCGCCTGAATTCCGTCGTTCCGTCGAGGATATAGAGAATATGGTAATATATAACAATGTCGGAGAGGGCATTAGAATACGCGAATTGGGAGAGGTCAAGGAGATTCTTACCCCTCCTACAATCGAGAGGAAAGACAGGGAAAGAATCGTTACCGTAAATGCCGTATGCCCTGTGGGTATGGCTATGAGCGAAATGGTGCAGATTGTAGATAAGGAGATGAAAAGCATTGATATGCCGTCGGATATTACATGGCAGCTTGGAGGTACATACGAAGATCAGCAGGATTCATTTGCAGATTTGATAACCCTTATGATACTTGTCGTTATCCTCGTCTTTATTGTAATGGCGGCTCAGTTTGAATCACTCACCTATCCGTTTGTAATCATGTTCTCAATACCGTTTGCGGTTGTGGGTGTGATATTGGGTCTTGTAATTACCGGAACTCCTATGAGTATCATGGCCATGGTGGGGCTGCTTATGTTGCTGGGTATTGTGGTAAAGAACGGTATTGTGCTTATAGACTATACAATCCTCAGCCGTGAAAGGGGTAAGGGTATCTCGAACGCCGTCGTTACTGCAGGTAAGTCCCGTCTGCGCCCGGTACTTATGACAACCCTTACAACCGTGTTGGGTATGATTCCTATGGCAACAGGTACAGGCGAGGGTGCAGAGATGTGGAGAAGTATGGGTCTTACAGTTGCATGCGGTCTTTCAGTCTCTACCCTGATTACATTGGTTATAGTTCCTACCGTCTATTCGGTATTTGCCGGTAATGGAGTAAGAAGGCAACGTAGAAAAATGGTGAAAAGCTATAATAAGGCATAAAAAAGTAAAAGAATAAGGATGAAAGCGTTATTTGTATCATATAATCAAGCATATCACGAAGAGGTTCTTGACCTTATGGAGAGATCAGGCTTAAGGGGATATACATATTGGAATACTACCATGGGTAGTGGCTCTTTCAACGGAGAGCCTCACCTTGGCAGCCATGCCTGGCCAACATTAAACTCCTCTATGTTGATTATCGCAGAGGATTCACTTGTTCCGGGCTTTAAAAAAAGGCTGAAGACTCTTGATGAAAAGTCTCCCGCAATGGGGCTCAGATGCTTCTCATGGAGCGTAGACAGTGAGTAGTTTCTAATGAATGTTACAGAAGAGAGGGCGGCCGGGTGAAAAACGGCCGCCCTTTTTGTTGCCGGTCCTCTCTTTAAACTTTAGCTGTGAAAACCTTCTCTTTCCTGTAAAGAAGCCGAAGACTATACTCTTGCCATAGACCCCCTTGAGATGTTTGGGGCATGAGCCGGTATAGCTGATTATGCGGGGAGAGATCTGAGTCTCTCTCTTCAGCTTTTTATAATCTTTATGAGCCTTTACCACCGCTTTATACTTCTCCCGCTGCCCCTGTAGCAGATAGAGAGTTGCAGAGAGACCGTCCAGCGCCATTCTTGTAAAGAGTTTTCCCTTGCGCCTTATAAGATTTTTCCGCCCTCTCTTTCTATAGGGCAGGTTTTTATAGAGCATAAGCAGATTGTTCCTGTAGTTGAGGTAGAGCTTGAAGGGAGAGTCGTTGGGCAGGGCGCCTCCACCCACATGATATACCTTGCTTTGGGGCTGCACCCATACATGGTAGCCCAAAAGTTTTGCCCTCCAGCAGAAATCTATCTCCTCCATATGGGCAAAAAAACGCTCATCGAGCCCGTTCAACTGCTTATAGATGGAACTTCTGACCACCATACAGGCCCCCGAAGCCCAGAAAACCTCCACAGGAGTGTCGTACTGCCCCTTATCCTGCTCAATCTCGGAGAGAATGCGCCCTCTGCAGAAGGGGTAGCCGTAGCGGTCTATGAAACCTCCGCAGGCTCCCGCATATTCAAACTTTTCCGGCTCGGCCTCGCTAAGAATCTTTGGCATGCAGATTCCGGCCTGCGGGTTGTTCTCCATAAAATCTATAAGTCTCTCTATCCAGCCGTCGGTTACTCTGATATCTGAATTTATAAGAACATAATACTCGGCGTCTATCTCCCTGAAAGCTCTGTTATACCCCCCGGTAAAGCCGTAATTCTCTTTGAATTCAATGATTCTCGTTGTGGGGAATTTCTCCTTTAGAAACCCGGCGGAGCCATCTGTAGAGCCGTTGTCTGCAACAATGACCTCTCCGTATTCCTTGGGTGTGTATTGCAGCAGGGGCGGCAGATACTTTTCAAGAAAGCCCCTGCCATTCCAGTTCAGTATTACGACAGCCGATTTTATCATGGTACAAAGATACTCCAAGTGTTACCACCATGCAAAAGAAATTGAGGATGACCAATCCGGCCACCCTCAACCATATTATATCATATTTCTGCAGGGAGCTATTGTGTAACCCTTTCCAGCCACTTTACCATGGCAAACATTCCGCCCATTGAGAGAAGGCAGACTATGAGGAAGATACACCAGCACTGCCAGATTGGAATGGCGTTGTATAGGATCGGGCCTATAAACAGAAGCAGGTTGCCTACTGCGGTTGCACAGAGCCAAAGCCCCTGACAAAGCCCCTGCATATGTTTAGGCGCTACCTTAGAGACAAACGAGAGGCCAAGCGGTGAAATAAAGAGCTCTGCCACTGTAAGGAAGAAGTAGAGCATGATCAATACCCATGGGCCAACCTTTGCGGCATCTTGCAGAGCAGGATCCATTGCGCGAAAATCCACGGCAGACGGGAAGTTCATGCAGATAATTGCGAGGAAAAGATATGCCAAACCGGCAAGACCCATACCGTATGCGATTTTCCTTGGAGTTGAGATAGGGTGGCCGCGACGTGCAAGCTGGCTGAACAATATTATGATAAGTGGTGTAAGTACAATTACAAAGAACGGATTCACAGCCTGCCAGATTTCGGGTGCAATTGTAGAGGTATCTACAAAGTCGCGGGCAAAGAATGAGAGTGAGGCACCGTTCTGGTGGAATGAGAACCAGAAAAAGATTACAATGCCTAAGATTGCAAAGAGGGCGATCATACGCTGTTTAATCTCCTTTGCCATAGCCATCTTCTCCTGTGGACTGTAATTCTCTGCAACCTTGGCAACCTTCTTGCCAGGGGTAGGGAATATTCTCTTTGTAGCCAGAAAGATTACAAGGGAGATTGCCATTGCAGCCACAGAGGCGATAAACGAGTAGTGGATTCCCTCGTTAAATACCTTAAGATAGTTTTCGCTGAACTGGGCAAGGTCTGCAATAGGCTGGCCGGATGCCTGTGATGCCATATTGGTAAAGGCCTCAAGCTTCTCTACGCCCCACTGCGCTCCGTTTGCCAGAAAATCGTGGCACCTCTCAGGCAATTGGGAATTATATATGAAGTCGTTTGCCTTTAGCCACCATGAACGGAGCAGAGGTGCAACGAATGGGGCTATAAGGCCTCCGATGTTAATGAATACATAGAAAATCTGAAAACCGGTATCGCGCTTTGTCTTTGCCACTGCAAGAGCCTCTTCGCCCTGTTTTGCGGCATCGGCCTCGTAGTTGTCGTAAATCTGGCCCACAATGGCCTGCAGATTTCCCTTAAAGAGACCGTTGCCAAAGGCTACAAAAAAGAGAGCCACACAGGTCAGGGTAAGCAGCCAGGTGTGGTTTGCGCCTGTGGCCAATATTGGAATGGAGAGCAGGGCGTAGCCCAGAGACATTACAACCAGTCCGCTGATAATGGTCCCCTTATAATTTTGTGTTCTGTCGGAGATAAAGCCTCCCACAAGGCTCAGCACATAAATGCCGGCATAGAAAAAAGAGTAGATTAATCCTCCGGCCTCTTCGCTTAAGCCAAATTTCGAACAGAGAAAAAGAACGAGCACTGCATTCATGATGTAGTACCCGAAGCGCTCGCCCATATTCGATAACGCAGCGGGAATCAGCCCTTTAGGTTGATTGAATAACATAGGTCAATTTTTTAAGTTAATATTAAATTTTATTAAAAATCAAAACCGTTCTTACAAAGATAGAAATAAACCCAAAGTGGAACAAATCTATTTTCAGTAAAATGGTTACCTTTGTAGAAAGGTGGAAAAGATGGCAAAAATTGCAGCTTCACTTCTTTGGGTTCTTCTCTATGCGGCTTCCCTGTTGCCGCTTCGGTTGCATTATCTCTTTTCCGACATTGCAGCATGGCTGCTTAGAGATATCTTTGCCTATAGAAAATCTACAATATATATCAATCTCTCGCGCAGCTTCCCGCATCTAAGGTATGATGAGATAAAAGAACTGTCGAAACATTACTATAAATATATGTGCGACATTATGGTTGAGAGTGTATGGCAGATTTCCACCTCTGCCCGTCGCCTTTACAGAATGGTGAAGATTGAGGGGGGAGAGATTGCAGATGACCTTATGGCACGCTATGGAAAGGTAATAGCGATGCTGGGGCATAGGGGGAATTGGGAGATGGTCGGGACTCTTAGCCGCGAAAGTTGGGAAGGGGAGACCGGCGGTTTTTCTGACCGGAAAATTGTAGTAACCTATAAACCGGCACGCAGCAAGGTGGCCAATCTGCTCTTTGAGAAGCTTAGGATGCATGAGTATAAAAAATTCCGGAATTCGGGAAGAGTTGTAAGTTCCAGACAGATTCTCCACTATATGGCAACAGACCCGGCCAAGGCCATCTACCTTTTCATTGCAGATCAATATCCCAGACAGGGGGGGATTCCTCTTGTTTTCCTTAACCAGCAGACCCTCTTTTTTGCAGGGGCTGAATTTATGGCAAGGAGGCTGAACCTTCCAGTGGTCTATATAGATATGGAACGCATCCGCCGCGGCTCTTATCTTATGAAGTTTTCGCTTATTTGCGAAGAATCGCGCAATACAAAGCGGGGCTTTATTACCCGTGAATATGCAAGACTTCTTGAGGAGCATATAAATTATAATAAACATAACTGGCTCTGGAGCCATAAGCGTTGGAAACGAGAATTTACAGAGCAGGAGGCGGAAGAGTGTGAAAATTACGGCTAAAAAAGTTATCTTTGTTCTATTGACCCTATTGGTTTTAAATTAATATAGTATGAAACTCTTGAAAATATCATTGGCAATTTTATCTCTGCTTCTCTCTGTGGGAGCGGCAAGGGGACAGCTCCTTAATCCGGGAGCGCCGGCTCCTGCGGGGGCAATCATATACTCACTTCCTGTAACGACCGTTGTAATGGAGGTGACCGCGGAGCATGAATCATTTGTGGCGGGACCGTATTCTGCTTTTGCAGAAAAGTACCTTGGAATAGAGGCGAGGAAAGAGAGTGCGGAGAGCTATAGGATATCTGCCATAAAGATGTATACTGCGGTTGAGGCAGATCCCGATTTGAAAATTGCCGTTAATCTGGGTAATTCAAAAAATGCCTCGGCAAATTTCCTTAACTTTTGCAGCCAAGGGCTTATAATGGCATCGGAAGGGTATAACAATGAGCCTTTTGAGTGGCGTTTCCCTTCGGTAATCAATAACAGTGTCTTTAACGGCGTTGGCGCCTCTTCAAATTTGGACAGCAGGGTCACTACACTTTATAAGTCTGTTCAGACCGCAGGAGGGTTGGAGAGAGTTCCGGTGCAGCAGATACAGATAGTTGAAAAGAGCGTAGAGAAAAAGGCGGAGCAGACAGCTGCCCTGATCTTTAAATTAAGGCAGACAAGAATAGATATCATTACCGGCAATACAGATGCAACCTATAACGGAGAGGCAATGGGTGCGGCTCTGAATGAGATAGACAGGCTGGAAAAAGAGTATCTGAGCCTCTTTATAGGGAAATCTGAAAAGGATATCCAAAAAGTGCTTTTCGATGTAACTCCAAAAGAGGGGAATGAGAGGCAGATTTATATTGCCTTTAGATTCTCGGAGAGTCTGGGGCTGCTCCCTTCATCAAATGTGGGCGGCAGACCTATAGTGTTGGAACTTGCCCCGGGCGGAAAGGGCGGCGCTGCAACGATAGGGAAGGAGACGGCGGCCAAAGGGAGAATCTACTATCGCGAGCCGGTTGTGGTGACGGCACGGCTTTTGGATGGGCAGAAAGAGCTGTTACAGACCAGATTCCCTGTTTACCAATTTGGCAAAATAAGCTCCATTCCTGCGGATATAGCACTTAAATGACTGTAAAATAGAATTTCAAACCACAAATCAGAAAATTATGAATATATCGGAGTTAAACCCACAGAGGGTCTGGAAAAACTTTTATGAGTTGACAAAGATTCCCCGTCCTTCAAAGAATGAGGGAAGGGCTGCAGATTACCTGTATAATTTTGGAAAGAATCTGGGTCTTGAGACAATAAAGGATGAGGTGGGAAATGTAATTATACGCAAACCTGCCACAAAGGGAATGGAGGGGAGAGCCGGAATTATTCTGCAGGGCCATGTTGATATGGTTCCTCAGAAGAACAGTGATGTAAATTTCAATTTTGACACAGACCCTATCCGGCCCAGAATTGTAGAGGATTGGGTATATGCCACAGGTACCACTCTTGGTGCGGACAACGGGTTGGGATGTGCGGTTGCAATGGCAATTCTCGAGGCTAAGGATTTGGAGCATGGGCCTATTGAGGCTCTCTTTACAATAGAGGAGGAGACTGGCATGAGGGGAGCGAGGTCTCTTAAGCCGGGACTTATTAACGGTAAAATTCTGATTAACCTTGACTCGGAAGAGGAGGGTGAACTCTATGTGGGCTGCGCCGGCGGTCTGGACTGTTCTGCAACCTTTAAATATGACCAGATAGAGGTTCCTGCCGGTTATGTAGGGCTGGACATTGCAGTAAAAGGGCTTTTGGGCGGCCATTCGGGAATGGATATTGTGCTGTACAGAGCCAATGCAAACAAGGTTATGGCAAGGGTGCTTCTGCCTTTGTCAAGAGACCTTAAGGCAGAGCTTGTCTCTATAGATGGCGGGACTCTGCGCAATGCCATACCTCGTGAGGCTTTTGCTACGGTTGCAATTGCAAAGGAGAGGGTAGAAGAGGCCGAAAAGCTTGTGGCTCAGATAGAGAAACAGACAAAAGATGAGTACTCGGCAACAGATAAAGAGTTGAAAATTACCGTGGAGAGAGGCACCGCCCCGGCCAAGGCCATAGAGAGAAGGGTGGCCCTCAATATGATAAAGGCAATTTACGGTTGCCCGAGCAGTGTAGAGAGAATGAGCAATGCAATGCCTGGGCTTGTCGAGACCTCAAACAATATGGCAATGGTAAAATCAGAAGGTGGAGTCATATATGTCCACAGTCTTATGAGAAGCTCTGTAGATAGTGCAAAGGATGATTTGGCAGAGAAAATGCGTGCGATATTCGAGCTTGGCGGAGCAGAGGTGGAGTTTGCCGGCGGTTATTCGGGCTGGAAGCCGAATATGGATTCTCCTATCCTTAAGGAGATGAAGAGTGTATATGCAAGACTATTTGGAAAAGAGCCGGCTGTTATGGCCATTCATGCAGGTCTTGAGTGCGGTATCCTTGGCGGCACCTATCCTGAATGGGATATGATTTCATGCGGCCCTACAATCCGTTCTCCTCACTCGCCAGACGAAAGGGTAAATATCGGGAGCGTCGAGAAGTTATGGCGTTTTATTGTGGAGGTTTTGAAAGAGGCTCCAAAAGAGAAATGATATTAAGACAGAAAGACTCCGGGGTTCGCAAAAGCTCCGGAGTCTTTTTTTGCAGGATAAAATAGCAGTAGTGTCAGATTTTCTTAAAGCCCCTCCCTAAAATCTCGTAGGAGTTCAGTACATTAATGAAGGCCGTACTGTCTATCTCCTTTATCTTTTTGCGCAGGGAGATAAGCTCTCTCATTGAGACAATTACATAAATCATCTTTTTATTTTCGCCGCTATAGGCACCTGTGGCGTTCAAAAGGGTCGTTCCCCTTTGCAGTTCGGTTATAATATAGTCTTTAATCTCTTCACTCTTGTCGGAGATTATAAGCAGGGTCTTATCAGAGAAGAAACCGTCAACCACAAGATCTATAACCTTGCCGTCTATAATTATTATTATCCATGAATACATTGGCAGCCTCCAGTCGCCAAAGGCTATAACCGTTGTAAGGGTAATGGTGCAATCCACCATAATAATCAGCATTCCAATCGATATGTGGGTGAATTTGTTGAGAATCATTGCAATAATGTCGCTTCCCCCGGATGTGGCTCCGGAGCGGAAGATCATTCCCAGGCCAAGGCCGTATGTCACTCCACAAAATATGGCGGCAAGCATCTGCTCCTTCATAAGGGCCCTCTCTGTAATGTCGGGCTCTAAAAGGGGAGCATAACCATAGGTTGAATGAATTATCCACATGAAAATGGGAATCAGAAAGGTGCAGAGAACGGTCTTGATGCCGAATTTTCCTCCTAAAAAGTAGATTCCTATAAGCAGAAGCGGAATGTCCATACAGATGGCCGATAGCTCTGTTCTCCAGCCCCATAGATGGTGGAATACCATGGCAATGCCATAAGTTCCCCCCGGGGCAAATCCGTATGGCTCGGCAAAAAGGACCGCTCCAAGGGTGAAGACAAAACATCCTGCAACAAGCAGCGTATAATTTGTAAAGAATTCTTTAGAAAAGAGCTTTTCATCGATCCGGCTGTTCATCTGTTTCTCTTTTGATGGGTTTATCGGGTGTGGTATCAGACAAAATTATAATTTTTTGCGTAATTTTGGGAGGTCACGGAGAGAGGGTATGAGATTTTTCAGAAATTTTTTGCTTTTAATTTTGCCGATAGCCACAGCATGCGGGGGAATCGACCCACTTTCAATAAAGATGGAGAGGGCGGAGTCTCTTGTGGCCGGCCAGCCCGACAGTGCATTAAAGGTGATGGCTTCAATTTCGATGGAGCAGGTAAATACTCCTGCCCTAAAGGCCAATTTCATACTGCTATACCTTAGAGTCCTGGAGTGCAACGGCCTCCCCCTTGTGGGAGAATCCTATATGGAGGAGGCAAAGGAGTACTTTATGCGATATGGCAACGGAGAGCAGAGGATGCTCTCTGCATACTATTTGGGAAGGCTCTATGCCATGGATGGCAACCTATATGAGGCCATGGAGCAGTTTGTGTTGGCGGAGGGGCTCTATGGCAAACTTCACGAATCGCAAATCTCAAGGGCCCGTTCCTTTTGGAATGAAATTTTGGCCCGTTTGAATATAGGCAAGGGAGATATCTATCTTAGAAGGCTTAATTTCGAGGCGGCACTTAAGGCGTATGGTGTAGCAGCCGCCTCTCTTTCAAGGGAGAGGGATAGTACACTGCTGTTAGAGGTGCTGGAAAAGATGGGAGATGCCTGCCGCTCCGGGGGGGAACTCTCCAAGGCGCATGACTGCTATGCCGCTGCCTTAGAGCTTGCCGAAGAGAGGGGAGAGAGTGATAGGCTTCTACGGCTGCTTACATCTTCCGAGGGGGTGAATTTTGCCCTTGGTTACCCATCAGAACAGGTCCTGGCAGAGTTAGACTCCATCTACAGTTTCTATTGTAACGGTGAGCCGCCGGTTGAGGATTACCTTCTGTTAAGCAGACTATACCTGAGCAGTAACAACCTCTTCAAGGCCCGCCATTATGCCAGGGAGTATGAGAGGTTAAATGAAAATATTACGGAACTGCAGCGTAGCCGACTCTACTCTCTGCTTTCTTCAATAGAGAGCGAGCGGGGAGATTATAAAAATGCACTTCTTTATGAGCGCAGATATAATGCCATTATGGAATCCATTATGGAGCAGGAGAAGCGAAACTCCCTTTCCAGGGTCGAGCAGGCCTACTTTACCCGTCAGCTCCAAATGGAAAATGCGGCAATAAGGCGCAACAGCCGTCTTCAGAGCATCATCTACTCCCTACTTATTTTTATGGTGGCTTTGGCTGCCCTGACCGTGATTTTGGTCTGGAGAGGGAAGATCCGCAGGAAAAATATGCAGATAGAGGAGTATCTGGGAGCAATGCGCAATAGTGAGAACTCAAACAGGAAGCTTCTCATGCAGCTGGATAACCATAAAGAGAGCGAAAAGCATCTTAAAGAGCTTTTGGAGAACCGCTTTGCCGAGCTTAGAGATCTTGCCGGCACCTATTATGAGTTTGGCTTCTCAAAGAAGATGCAGAAAAAGGTGGAGCAGCTTCTCTCCTTTAACTCTCCTGAGAGCGACACTTTTGCCACGATTGAGGATGTTGTAAATGCAAAGAACAATAATGTCATTGCAAAGGTAAGGAAGAATTTCCCCTCTGTCTCAGAGGAGAATATAAAATTACTAAGCCTAATCTATGCCGGCTTCTCACCACAGGAGATAAGTGTAATTATAAACGACACCCCGCAAAATATCTATGTACGTAAAAGCCGGCTTAAAAAGAGGATTGCCCCGCTCATAGAGCAAGAGCCCGAACTGGATTGGTAAACTCAAGAGGGAGATGAAAGGGTTGAAATATCTATCTGTCAGTGTATTATACTTAATGGGTGATTTTTCTTAATATAATTCTCTGATAATCAAACCTTTACTGAGCAGGCAAGAATCCCCCAGCAAGGCGAATGGATATTAAATTGAAAATTAGATATTTATGACGGGAATGAATTTTGTGATGCAAGAATTTAACTTTATTTTTCCGCCATATATTTGAATACTTGCATATATCTTTGCAATTGAGAAATTAAATAAAGTTTAACAATCGTATTTAGGCAAAAAAAGAGTGGGGATGGCAATCCGCACTCTTTTTTGCATTTTGAGAAAATTTGCATACCTTTGCTCCCCTTTAAAATAGTTATTAACTTTAATTAAAACGAGAATGTTAAGAAGTTACGAAACCGTTTTCATTGCAACTCCCGTTTTGTCTGATGTACAGATGAAGGAAGCGGTGGCCAAATATCTCGATCTTATAAAGGAGAATGGCGGCGAAGTTGTATATGATCAGGATTGGGGCTTGAAAAAACTCGCCTATCCAATCCAGAAGAAAACCACAGGATTTTACCACCTTATTGAGTTTAAGGCAGAGCCCGAGTTTATCAAGACTCTTGAGACTCAATATAAACGTGATGAGAGAATTATCAGATTCCTGACCTTTGCCATGGACAAGTATGCCGTTGCCTATGCAGAGAAGAGAAGAGCTAATCTGGCAGAACAAAAATAATAAGAGGAGGTACTATTATGGCAAATCAGGTAAACAACGAAATACGTTATCTTAATCCTCCTACAGTTGAGGTAAAGAGAAAGAAATATTGCCGTTTCAAAAAAGCGGGAATTAAATATGTAGACTACAAGGATGCTGAATTCCTCAAAAAGTTCCTCAATGAGCAGGGCAAGATTCTTCCGCGCCGTATCACGGGAACCTCTATGAAGTTCCAGAGAAAGGTGGCTCAGGCGGTCAAACGTGCAAGACATCTTGCATTACTTCCATATGTAACCGATTTATTGAAATAAGGAGGAGAGTGGTATGAAAATTATATTGAAAGAGGATGTCCGGAATTTGGGAAGCAAGGACGATGTGGTTGTCGTAAAAAATGGCTATGCTCTCAACTATCTTATTCCACAGGGTTTTGCAATAATGGCAACCCCTTCTGCGTTGAAGGTGCATAACGAGAATATGAGGCAAAAGGCTCACAAAGAGGCCAAACTTAGGGCAGATGCCGAGGCTCTTGCCGCCAAACTCGAAGGGTTGCAGGTAACGGTTGCAACCAAGGTCAGCTCAACAGGCAAGGTGTTCGGTTCTGTAAATAATATTCAGATTGCAGAAGTTCTTGCCGCCAAGGGTTACGAAATCGATAGAAGAAATATTATAATTGCCGGTGAAGATAAGCTTCAGGAGGTTGGTCTTTACGATGCTGTGGTAAAATGCTACAAAGATATTAAGGCCAATATCAAAGTAGAGATTGTTTCCGAGTAATTAAAAAGTGATAAATGAGAGGCGCCGCAGTTTGTGACTGTGGCGTTTTTTATAGCCACTTCTTTTGAGGCGGGATATCAGTAAATTATAAAATTTCCAATCTGGCTTTATTCTTAAATGTGGTTTGATTGCTCAAATATAGAGAACGAAAAATCAGCACCCTTATTTCTAAAGGTTGCTGACTTTATGAGCGGAAAACGAGACTCGAACTCGCGACCCCAACCTTGGCAAGGTTGTGCTCTACCAACTGAGCTATTTCCGCAAAATGTTACCGGGTTGTTTCCGATATGGAATGCAAAGGTAGTTAAAATTTTTAATTCTCCAAATTTTTACATACAACCGGGTTCTAAATCACAGTCTCAAATTCACGCAGGAATCTTACGTCATTCTCAAAATAAAGCCTCAGATCCTTAACCTGCCATTTAAGCATTGCAATACGCTCAACGCCCATACCAAAGGCAAAACCTGAGTAAACCTTGGAATCTATGCCCGATGCCTCAAGCACATTGGGGTCTACCATACCGCACCCCATAATCTCCAACCAGCCTGTACCCTTACAGATATTACACCCTTTGCCACCGCAAATGTTACAACTTACATCTACCTCTGCACTGGGCTCGGTAAACGGGAAGTAAGAAGGACGCATCCTTATCTTGGTCTGCTCTCCGAACATCTCCCTTGCAAAGAGAAGCACGGCCTGCTTTAAATCTGCAAATGAGACATTTTTATCTATATATAATCCCTCAACCTGGTGGAAAATGCAGTGGGCGCGTGCCGAAATGGCCTCGTTTCTAAAGACCCTTCCGGGGCAGACAATTCTTATTGGAAGAGGCATTCTCTCCATTGCCCTTACCTGTACCGAACTTGTATGGGTTCTAAGCAATACCGGGTTACTGCTCTGAGAGATAAAGAAAGTATCCTGCATATCCCTTGCGGGATGCTCGGGAGGAAAGTTAAGCGCGCCAAAGACATGCCAGTCATCCTCAATCTCGGGCCCCTCCGCCACGGCATATCCGAATTTGGAAAAGATGGAGAGTATCTCCTCCCTTGTAATGGAGATAGGGTGGCGGGTACCCAAATCGAATCTGTCTCCCGGCTTTGTAAAATCGAACTTGGGCTTGTTTTGGTCTATAACCTCCTCTACTGTCTGCTTTAACTCTTCAAGCTTTGAGGCGGCCATATTCTTAAGTGCATTGAGCTTTTGCCCCAACTCTCTCTTCTGCTCGGGCAACACCTCCCTGAAATCCTCAAACAGTCTGGTAATCGAGCCCTTCTTCCCTAAGAGCTTTATTCTATACTCTTCAATATCCTGTAATTTCTGAGCTTTAAGCTCCTGAATCTCCCGTAATAACTCTTCTATGCGCTGTTTCATTATATCTAATCTCTAAGAGAGCACAAATTTAAAAACTTTTCTTTTGATGTTACAAACTCTTTCTGCTTAGCGGCATTGTCATGCAGCGGGCTCCGCCTCCGCCGCGTGGCAACTCACTTCCATCTATTGTTATCACACATCTTTTATATGAGTCAATCTCCTTTTTACCCTCTATTATATCCCATGCGGGAATAACCTCAAAGCCATGTTTTGACATCTGCTCCAGTGTATGGATATTGCGGGCATAAGAGAGTACCTTTCCCGGGGCAATTGCAAAGAAATTGGCTCCGCTATGCCACTGCTCCCTCTCCTGATTCCACTCATCCGCCACTCCGCCACAGCAGATAGGCTCCAGCTCCATTCCCAGCCCCTTAAGAGCATTAAGCATGTTGGAAACCGAACGGATTTTTGAAACCCTTCCATTCTCAATTGTAATATGCACAGTGCGGTATTGATTGTCTCCATGGATAAATGGCTTGAAAACCATACATTTATCTCTGTCAAGCAGGGTAAAGACCATATCGAGATGAATAAAGGATTCCGGAGAGTGGGGCAGCTGCTGGACAATCAAATGTTTTTTCCCCACCGGATTGTCTTTGCACAGACGTGTTATAAGCAGATCAATGCCCAGAGTGCTGGTCCTGCATCCGTTCCCCACCAGCAGAATATCGTCGCGGGCAATAAGCAGGTCTCCCCCTTCAATATAAATATGCTCATTCTCAGGGTGAAACTCATGTGCATTTATAATATGACAGTTAAAGAGAGCACTATCCTTGAATATCGCCTCCATTATAAGCGACTCCCTCATTCTGACCTTATTTGCCATTCTGCATATAAGAGCGTTATTTCCTATTGTTACAGAGGCGTCGCGGGTAAAGTAAAAATTATATAGAGGAAAGAGGGCATAATACTCATCGTTGAGGTAGGATGTAAGCGAATTTATCTTTGCCGGCACTCCTTCTATCAGCACTTTTGCCAATATGCCTGATTGCATCTCCATGAGATCGTCGAAATAATCGGCAGCACCCTCGCTTATACATACCTTGCCTATGAGTGACTCCCTTTTTCTATAATTATCAAGCACATCCGACAGAAGATCCACTATCTCGTATGTCTTTGTAACCTTTTCAAGTACACCCCGGAGCTGGGCATACTCTTTCCGGGCAATCGAGAGATTTAGAATGTCGCTGTAAAGCGCCCTTTGTGCGGTCTGTGGAGTCATATTCTCCACTTCGGCTCCCGGAGTGTGCAGAATTACCCCCTCCAATTGGCCTATTTCGCTGTTTACATTAAGAGTTAAAGGCATATTATTGATACTTGTTTAGTTCATGAACGGCAAGGTCTGTAATTACATCCTTAAAGTCGGTCTCATTTTTGGGGCAGACCAGAAGCGCATCAGGGGTGTCTATAATCATATAGTTGTCTAACCCCTTGATTACCATTAATTTTTCCCTATTTGTAGTAAGAATGAGCGAAGATTCGGTGCATTGCACTAAAGAGTTCTCCGCCCTTACCACATTATCCTTCTCGTCTTTATGGCTCTGGACATAGAGTGAATGCCATGTTCCCATATCGCTCCAGCCAAAAGTCGCCTCCATTACAAGAGACTTGTCGGTTCTCTCCATAACGCCGTAATCTATTGAAATACCGTTGCAGGTCTCGTAAACCCCCTTTATATAGCGTGTTTCCGCCTCTGTATAGTAGAGGTCCATGCCATCTTTAAAGGAATTTGCAATTTCGGGGAGATAATGCTCCAGTTCCTCCATAATTGTCTTTATATTCCAGATATATATTCCCGAATTCCAGAGAAACTCCCCGCTTTCGACAAATACTTTTGCCAAATCCGCATCGGGTTTTTCGGTAAAGGTCTTTACCCGGCAGGCCTCCCAATCCTCCACCTTTACCTTCTCTGCCCTGTTGGTCTGAATATAACCGTATGCGGTCTCAGGGCGGGTGGGCTTAATGCCAAGGGTAAAAAGCACATCGTGTTCCGAGGCATAATTCATGGCCCTCTCAATGGTCTGCAGGAAGAGTTCTTCATTTATAATAAGGTGATCCGATGGAGAAACTACAATGGTAGCGTTCTTATTCTTCCTAAAGAGCTTATAGGTGGCATAGGCTATACAGGTTGCAGTGTTGCGCCTGTGCGGTTCAAGCAGGATATTCTCCTCCTTAATCTGCGGAACCTGACTCTTTACCAGATCTCTGTACCTTTCAGAGGTTACAATCATGATATTCTCTACCGGAATTATCTGTTCAATCCGGCTGCAGGTCTCCTGTAAAAATGAGCGTCCCGTGCCAAGAATATCCAAAAACTGTTTTGGTGTGGCATTTCTGCTCACAGGCCAGAAACGGCTTCCTATTCCGCCGGCCATTATGATACAATATCTGTTGCTCTCTATCATAATGCTATAGATTATTTTTGTGTTAAAACATTAAAGGCATCAGGGGTATATTCAATGCTAAGGCCTCTTTTGCCCATTACAATCGAGACAATGTCGAATGCAACCTCCTTCTCTATATTATAACGCCTGACAAAGCTGTCTGTCGCTCTGACAATCATTTTAATCTTTTCGCTTCCCACCTTCTCTATCGGAGCTATGGCACTTGTGCGGCGGCTCTTTACTTCAACGACCCTCAGATACCTCTCATCCTCCACAACAATATCCAGCTCCGCATGTCTGCACCTCCAGTTGCGTGCCACAAGACGGTATCCGCGTTCCAACAGGAACTCAAGTGCGATATCTTCTCCCCTTCTGCCTAACGCTCCGTTATAATCCATTTCTCTATTTGAAAACCACTATAGGCTCCGCGGGCCGTTTTATATCGAACGGTACGCCATAAGCTTTGGTTATGGCATATCCTGTATTGTCTCTCTTCCGGGACACAGCCGTTGCCTGTAAAGACAGGATTTATAGGGTCTGCTTTCGTACTTTTGAGATATACCGCACTTTTGCCGTTTTTGTTCTTTAAAGTACTCATATTGTCATGATTTTAAAGTGCAGCACTTTAATCACCGCCTTTTCTATAACGGGCCGCCTGAGCGGCTATGAGCTCCTTGTCTGAAAAGTAATTTATCTTCATGGCCTCACGCACCTCTTTCAGGGTCTGGGCGGCGGTTTCACGGGCTCTGCCGCACCCCTTCTCCAGAATCTTGTAGATACCCTCTATATCCTGCTCCAGCTCCTTGCGACGTTTGCGGATGGGTTCAAGCTCCTCCTGAAGGATTGAGTCCAAAAAGCGTTTTACCTTTACATCTCCAAGCCCTCCGCGGCGGTAGTGCTCCTTCAGTTCATCTAAAGTCGCATAATCGGGAAGGTATTTCTCAAAATCTCCCGGTCTGCAAAATGCGTCGAGATAGGTGAATACTGTATTCCCCTCAATCTTGCCCGGGTCTGATACCTTTAGATGGCCAGGGTCGGTAAACATGCTCATTACCTTTTTTCTTACCTCATCTGCACTGTCTGAGAGATAGATGCAATTGCCCAGCGTTTTGCTCATCTTTGCCTTTCCGTCTGTGCCCGGCAGCCTTAGACAGGCTTTGTTGTCTGGCAGCAATATTTGCGGCTCCACCAGTGTCTCTCCGTAAATTGAGTTAAATCTCCTTACAATCTCATTTGTCTGCTCAAGCATTGGCTTCTGGTCTTCCCCCACAGGAACTAAAGTCGCCTTAAAGGCTGTTATATCCGCGGCCTGGCTTATAGGGTAGGTAAGGAAGCCGACGGGTATGCTTGCCTCAAAGTTACGCATCTGTATCTCATTTTTTACCGTAGGGTTGCGCTGCAGCCGGGAAACTGTTACAAGGTTGAGATAGTAAAAGGTCAGCTCGCACAGCTCCGTTATTTGAGACTGAATAAATATCGTGGATTTTTTTGGGTCAAGCCCGCATGAGAGGTAGTCAAGTGCAACCTCTATTATATTCCGGCGTATTTTATCGGGGTTGTCTGCATTATCTGTAAGGGCCTGGCCATCTGCAATCATTATAAAAATCTTCTCGAACTCCCCGGAATCCTGCAACTCCACCCTCCTTTTCAATGAACCTACATAGTGGCCGAGGTGAAGCCGCCCGGTAGGTCTGTCGCCTGTAAGTATTATCTTCTCCATCTGTTGCCGTTTTTGATTCAAGCCATATTGCAAATTTATAAAATTTCTTCTCATCTTCTCGTTTCTTTATTGTACTTTTGCCAGTTATGATAGACAGGGCTACTATAGAGAAGATACTGGATGCCGTTAAGATAGAGGAGGTAATAGGAGATTTTGTCCCGCTGCGCCGACGCGGTTCTAACTATGTTGCCTGCTGCCCCTTTCATCAGGAAAAGACCCCGAGTTTCTCTGTCTCCCCCGCCAAGGGAATCTTCAAATGTTTCGGTTGCGGAAAGGCAGGCAGTGCCGTCACCTTTGTAATGGAGCATGAGCAGATGAGCTATGCCGAGGCCCTTAAGTATCTTGGCAACAAATATGGAATAGAGGTAAGAGATCTGCAGGAGAGCGAAGAGCAGACACAGCAGCGGCTTCTTGGCGAATCCCTCTCCATTGCAAATGAATATGCAAAAAACTTCTATACAGAGGTGCTGTGGAATAGCGAAGAGGGGAGGGCCATAGGGCTTTCCTATTTTAAGGAGAGGGGCTTCACAGATGAGACAATAAGAAAGTTTGCCTTGGGCTTTGCACCGGCGCAGCGGCACGCCTTTACAGAGAGGGCTATGAAAAACGGGTATAAAAAGGAACACCTTATAGCTGCGGGTCTTACCTTGGAGAGAGAGCATGGAGAGTGTGTAGACAGATTTTACGACAGAGTCATCTTTCCGTGGCGCTCCATAAGCGGAAAAGTAATAGCCTTTGGCGGCAGAACCCTTAGAAGCGACAAAAACATTGCAAAATATATAAATTCACCAGAGAGCGAGATTTTTGAAAAAAACAGAGCCCTCTATGGAATATATGAGGCGAAAAATGCCATTACACGCCTTAAAAAGTGTTATCTTGTAGAGGGTTACACAGATGTAATCTCCTTTAACCAAATAGGGATAGAGAATGTGGTGGCCAGCGGCGGAACCTCTCTTACCACCGGGCAGATAGCGCTGATAAAACGTTTCTCCAACAATATTACCGTGCTATACGATGGAGATGCGGCGGGAATAAAGGCCTCTTTGAGAGGAATAGATATGCTGCTTGAGGCGGGGATGGAGGTGAGAACTCTCCTTTTGCCGGATGGCGAAGATCCGGATTCTTTTGCCAGGAAATATGGCTCGCCATACGTGGAGCGGTTTCTTGAGAGCCATGAAGAGGATTTCATAGCCTTCAAATATAAGATTCTCAGTAGCGGGACAGAGAACGACCCTATGGAGAGGGCAAGGGTCATAAACGAAATAGTGGGATCAATTGCCATAATCCCGGATGCTATAGTGCGCACCCTTTATGTTGAGCAGACGGCAAAGAGAATGAGCCTCTCCGAGACACTTTTATACCAGCAGGTGGCGAAAATCAGGAGAAAACGCGGCGAGGCGGCCTTTAAGGAGCGGGAGAGGGAAGAGCGCATTGAACAGATGGAGTCGGCCGCAACCCTTGAGATGAAGGGAAGTGGAGAGAAGGAGGGGGTCTATTGCAGCGAGACCGAACGCGAGATACTCTACTATCTGTTGAAGTTCGGTCACATCCCCTTTAAGGAGAGGGCAGAGCAGAATGATGAGTATACCGTAGCCCGCTATATCTTTGAAGAGCTGCAGGCAGACGATCTGGAGTTGCAGAATCCCCTCTACAAACAGATATATGAGGAGTATTTTGCCATAAAGGAGTACGATGGAGATAAAATCCTCAAATATTTCATTAATAATTCCAATGGCGACATGGCGAGGGAGGTGGCGGCGATTGTGGCCTGGCCATATAGTATAGCCCCTTCATTTTCAAAAGGAATAAAGGATGAAGAACAGACGCTTGATGTACAGATTCCCAAACTGATAATACTATATAAAGCCAAACTTATGACACAGGCCGCCCTTTCCCTTACAGAGGAGCTTAAAGAGGCAAAACAGAGAGGCGACCCAGAGGCCGAAAGGGAGATAATAGAGAAGCTTGATGTGATAATGAAGATAAGGAAGGAGCTCTCAAAGGTTACAAAACGAATAATAGTTTAAACAGATAAACACATGGAGAAAAATTTTAAAAGACATCTTGTGACGGCTGCGCTGCCTTATGCCAACGGGGGAATCCATATAGGACACCTTGCCGGAGTCTATCTGCCTGCCGACATCTATGTAAGGTATTTACGCCTGAAGGGGGAGGAGGTGATTTATATATGCGGCTCCGATGAACATGGAGTACCCATTACCATAAAGGCGAGAGAGCAGGGGTGTTCTCCACAGGATATTGTAGACAAATATCATAAGCTTATAAAGGATTCCTTTGCCGAATTTGGAATAAGCTTTGACATCTACTCAAGGACCAGTTCAAAAATACATGAGGAGACGGCCTCAGAATTTTTCAGAAGGCTTTACGATAAAAATATCTTCGTGGAGAAGGAGAGCGAGCAGTTTTTCGATACAGAGACAAACTGTTTTCTTGCAGACCGATATATTGTGGGCACATGTCCCAGGTGCGGAAACGAAGGGGCTTACGGAGACCAGTGCGAAAGGTGCGGCAGCACCCTAAGCCCCGATGAGCTTATAAATCCCCACTCAAAACTTAGCGGAAGCCAACCTGTAAGGAAGCTTACAAAACATTGGTATCTTCCGCTGGACAAATATGAGAATTGGCTTAAGGAGTGGATTCTCGAGGGTCATAAAGAGTGGAAGAGCAATGTCTATGGCCAGTGCAAGAGCTGGCTTGACGGCGGACTGCAGCCTCGTGCGGTGAGCAGGGATTTAGATTGGGGTGTTCCCGTTCCTGTAGAGGGAGCGGTGGGAAAGGTGCTCTATGTCTGGTTCGATGCCCCTATAGGCTATATCTCAAATACTAAGGAACTTCTGCCAGATGAGTGGGAGAAATGGTGGAAAAGCCCGGATACCGGGATGGTTAACTTTATAGGAAAGGATAATATTGTTTTCCACTGTATTGTATTCCCTACAATGCTTAAGGCGTATGGAGACGGTTATATTCTCCCGGAAAACGTGCCGGCAAACGAGTTCCTCAATCTTGAGGGCGACAAGATATCCACCTCCAGAAACTGGGCAGTATGGCTGCATGAGTACCTTAAGGATTTTCCCGGTCAGCAGGATGTGCTCAGATATGTTCTCTGTGCCAATGCCCCTGAGACAAAGGACAATGACTTTACATGGAAAGATTTCCAGACCAGGAACAATAGCGAGCTTGTTGCCGTTTACGGCAACTTTGTAAACAGGGTTGTGGTGCTTACCCACAAATATTTTGGAGGAAAGGCTCCTGCCGCCTCTGCCCTTACTGAGACAGACAGAGCTCTTCTGAAGCAGATTCCGCAGATTAAGAGTGAGCTGGAGAGCAGCCTTGAGAACTTCAGGTTCAGGGAGGCTCTTAAAAACGCCATGGAGCTTGCCCGTCTGGGAAACAGATATCTTACAGAGACAGAGCCGTGGAAAGTTGCAAAAAGCGATATGGAAAGGGTTGCCACAATCCTGAACGTTTCGTTGCAGATCTGTGCCAATCTCTCCATGGCATTTGCCCCGTTCCTCCCATTCTCCTCTGCCAGGTTGCAGAAGATGCTCAACTGCGAAAAACTTTCGTGGAGTGATTTTGGAAGCACTTCAATCATTGGCCCGGGCCACGAACTCAACCCTGCGGAGCTCTTATTCGCAAAGATAGAAGACAGCGCCATTGAGGCCCAGATAGAGAAGCTTAACCGTGCAAAGGAGAAAAATGATGGAAAAGAAAAAGAGGAGTGTACCTTTGCCGATTTTGAAAAGATGGATATAAGGAGCGCCACCGTTCTGGAGGCCGTAAAGGTTCCAAAGACAGATAAGTTGCTTCAGCTTACAATAGATACGGGAATAGATAAGAGAACCATTGTCTCGGGAATAGCGCAACATTACACTCCCGAAGAGATGGTGGGGCGCCAGATCTGCATTCTGGCCAATCTTGCACCGCGCAAGATCAGGGGGATAGAGTCTAAGGGAATGATTCTTATGGCCTGTGAACCAGGCGGTAGGATGCGTTTCATTACACCAGAAGAGGCGGTTGTCAACGGATCCAAAATAGGTTAGTTACCTGTTGAAACGGTCTATCAGTTCCAGCTCCTCTTTACTGTAGAGGAGCTTTTCGTAGAGCGGCGACAGCTGGCGGTGGAAAAGTATAAGAATTGCGGCAATTATAATTATTGCTGCAACAACAGAGATGACAATGGTCTGCGCCTTTGTCATCTTTTTTTGTTCCCCTTCCTCAGGCAATTCGATTTTCTGCTCTGTCGCGGGAGCTTTTCCGCTGCTGAAACCCTCTTTGGGGTGGAGGGGTAAAGGTTTATATGCAAAGAGCTCCCCGTTCAGAAGATTCTTCTCCGCCGCCTTAAAGGTAATCTGTTTACGGTCGTCCATCATTATCTCTCCAATTTGGGGTATAGCCACGCTGCCTTTTTCTATCAGCTCCCTCTTCAGCTCTTCAATGCATTTGACTGACCCATCTGTCTCTACTTCATCTTCTCCATTACCCTGCAAGGTCTGCTCCTCCATGGCAAACTGCAGCTCTATCTTTGGAGGGCATATAACTCTTCCCTCCTCTATAAGTTCCGATGGGGAGTAGGATAGAATAAATTTTCCCAGCCCGGGAATTGAGAAAGAGCCCTGGCTCTTTAGCGTTGTTGCTATTTTGGCTGCAAGTGCATTGAAATTCATATTAAGATGAAATTGTTGGGTGAACAAAGGTAGGAAAATAAATTTTTTGGAAAAAACGGAGCATGCTGGGACAGCATGAGAGCTGAAAACGAGTGTCCGA
>X5_European_Hare__coassemble_154_pt1 | contig 28392 bp, 22 predicted proteins | sample X5_European_Hare__metabat2_low_PE_003 | metagenome-assembled genome bin X5_European_Hare | reverse complement strand
TAAAAACCTATTCATCAATCAATTATAAAATTGGTATTTTTCGGGTGACGAAGTCGGGAAGTTGATACACAAGTTGCTTAATATGGTATATGCCCGACAACCGCATCTATATTGCCATTGACCTCAAGTCGTTTTACGCTTCGGTCGAATGCGTGGAGAGAGGACTCGACCCACTTACCACGAACCTTGTCGTGGCCGACAAACTACATCAATTACAGCACGCGTGTATATGAAGTCTACCTGAAATACATCGCTCCCGAAGACATTCATGTCTATTCCATTGACGAGGTGTTCATTGACGCGACCTCATATCTGGCTACCTACAAAATGAGCGCGCACGAACTTACAAGAATGATGATAGGTGAAGTCCTGAAACAGACGGGAATCACGGCATGTCCGGCAATGCGGACCCCGCAATTCTACATTTCAAATCCATGTTCATTATCTTATCAGTTGATTGTAATCTCGTCGGTAAACAGCCAGCTTCCCGGACGGCCGTTTGAAAAGGCCTTGTAGCGGACATAGCGGGCCCGGTCATTTCCTTGCCATCCGAAAGCGCGGTATACGGGGCGATGCTCCTCCTCGGAGCAGTCGTTCTCCACGGTGCAGAGGTTGCGGAATGTCTCTCCGTCGTCGGAAACCGCAATCTCTACCCGCGCAGGCAGCCACACCCATGCCGAATACCATTGGATGAAATCGGCCGTCACTTCCCGGAGCGGCTGCACGGAGCCCAGATCGACCGTCGCGTCCATGTCGCTGTCGAGGAAACCTAACCAGCGGTTCCCATAGTTCCAAGAACCATGACGCCCGTCGGTCAGCGTGGCTGCACCGTCGGCCGGATAGCGCTCGCTCCACGGGGTGGCGAACGATACCGGACATCCTACGGCCAGATGCTCCTCGGGAGCGAGCGATTCGGGCCGTTCGCCCCTCTCCGCGGCCAGGTCGAACGTCGTGTAGCCCTTGGTGCGGACCTCGTCGCAAAGCCGCAGCGCCCGCTGCCGGAAGTCGGCGTAATCTTTTCCTTCGGCAGGGCTCCACGCCACTTCAGCCAGCGCGAAAGCCCGCGGGTACAGCATGTATTCGGCCTGCTCGGGCGTAGGGATGTACTCGGTCCACAAGTTCGCCTGCACGCCCAGCACCCGTCCGCGTCCCGGCATATCGGTCGGAGCGGGATCGTAGCCGTAGACTTTCGCCAGCGGCAGATAGCCCGAAAAGGCCTGCGGTTCCGCAGTCGGATCGTCCTGATAGCCGTCGAAATAGCAGTAGGCGCCCGGCGTCATCACCACATCGTATCCTGCGGCGGCAGCCCGTCGGCTGTTCTCCTCGTTGCGCCACGACATCACCACGACTTCGGGTGTCAGGTCTCCGTCGAGGATTTCGTCCCAGCCCACCAGCTGACGGCCGTGGGCGCTGAGGAACCGTTCGATGCGGCGTACGGCATAGCCCTGCAACTCGTCGACCCCCAAAAGCCCCTCCCGCTCCATGCGGGCACGGCATTTCGGGCACGTCGCCCAGGCGACTTTCGCCGCCTCGTCGCCGCCGATGTGAATATATACCGAGGGAAACAATTCGAGCGTTTCGGAGAGGACGTTCTCTAAAAATTCAAACGTTGCATCGTTACCGATGCAGAAGTCGCCTGCGCCGGGTTTCCCCGTGCACGACAGTTCGGGAAAGACGGTCAGCACCTCCTCCGAATGGGCGGGCATCTCGATCTCGGGTACGATCACGATATGCAGCGAATCGGCACAGGCCACCATTTCGCGGATATCCGCTTTCGTATAGTAGCCGCCATAGGCACCGGGAGCCCCTTCGCGGGCGTAGCGATGGCCTTCGGCTTGCCACTCCTGCCACGTGCGGCCGATACGCCACGCCGCCGTTTCGGTCAGTTGCGGATAGCGGTCGACGGCAAGGCGCCAGCCCGCGCCGTCGGTCAGGTGCAAATGCAGGCGGTTGAGTTTCAGCGAGGCCATCATGCGCAGTTGTTTCAGCACGAACGCCTTGTCGAAGAAATGGCGCGAAACATCCAGATGCAGCCCACGCCATGCGAAACGTGGTGCATCGACGATCTCCTGCGCCGGAATCCGTGCCCCGTGATGGTCGTAGAGTTGCAACAGCGTCTGGAGCCCGTAGAAAAGACCTGCAGCACCGTGTGAACGAACCGTGATCTCATCCGGACGCACCGAGAGTGCATAGCCCTCGGCGGAGGCCGGCAGCACGCTGTCGTCGGAAAGTTCGAACCGCAGCACACCCCGGCCGGACACATCATCGCCGGGCAGGACGCAGGGAAGCGGACAAGTGCGCAGATAGGCAGCCAGCGGCTGTAAGACGCTGTCCGGAGCATCGAAAACCGTCGCAAGCGCATCCCCGACCCTAAAACAACCCGAACCGGCCTGTACCGATACCGGATGCGGTATCACGACGCTCTCTGTCCCGCCGTGCGCACAGCCCACGCACAGCGTCGCGAAAAGCAATTGGAAGATAGATTGTAGTTTATTCAGCGTGAAAAGAGTGCGCCGCAGACCTCGTCGGGCGATGTAGTAGCCCGCCAAGAACGACCCCAAGAGGAAAACTCCGGCACCGAAAGTCCCGTAGTAGAGGCCGATCTGCTGGTCCGAAATGCCCAGATCCTTGAATATGACGGCGGAAACCATGTTCAGCACCACGAACGGAAGACCCATCGCAAAGTAGAGTGACGGAATCCAGCGCAAGGGAGAAAACGAATGTTGCAGGTCTCGTGAAGACGGGGACATTTTGCGCCCCGTATCTATATAAGTCTTGCTATGCATGGCTGTTTTATCAGAAACTGTCTAAATTTTATTGGGAAATAATGTTGTACGCACCATTAAACAATTAAAATCAAAAATGACTATCCGCATGATGTCCGTTAATTTATTTAACACCATACGAAAGTTTTAATGATAAATATTTGTACAAAATCATTTGTGTATATTGCTGAAATTCAGTATATTCATGATGTCGTTTTAATCCGAAATATCATTACGAACATACTAAATTTGGTGCAACGGTTCCCCGATGAAGCATCTTGCATTGCCTATCAAATCACAAGATTGACTGAGACATTTTCATGACTTTATGACTATCAGTTCAATTCGGTCATGAAGTAATATCCAACTAACCTTACTGATAAACAATGGCAAGTTACTGAAATTATTCTGGATTCCAAATACCGGAAGAGAAAATATCCGTTTCGCAACATTATGAATGCCGTTATGTATATCGTCAAGACAGGCTGTCAGTGTCGAATGCTCCCGAAAGACCTCCCGCCCTACAACACCAGCTTCTATTACTACAACAAGTGGAAGCATGAGTGCGCGTTTGAAGAATTGACGGGAGCGGTTCACAGGATGGTCCGCTCTTTCAGATTAGGGAAGTTATCCAACCCATCTATAGTTTGGATATTTCTGCCACTGGTACCGCCGGTCAACGAAATGTTTTCCACAGTTTTCCCTTCAAAATAAATACAATAAGCAACAAATTGGGAATTAAATATTTGAAGAGTTGGTATGGATGTTGAATAACAGAATAGCAACAACGAAAAATATTACTTGTAAGATTCCTTCCCCGGATTGCGGAAGCCTCTTTTTCCTGACTTCGTCACTCAGAAATTAGATATTTGATAATTTGTTGATATCAAGATATTTGATAAATTTGCGTACCCTGATTTGGGGTACGCAAGTTGTTTTTTATATGTTTGTAAAGAAAAAGAAGAACCGTTCGGGTACGGTAAGTGTGGTTGTCGCAGAAAAGATTTCAGGCAGATATTCTGAACTGACAACTGTTGGTGTGTCTTCGGATGAATCCGTCATTGAACAACTGGTTAATAAAGGTAAGGAATGGATTGACCGTGAGAATGCGCGGCGTTATCCACGCCTTGACCTGTTCGGTGAAGAGTGGGAAAGATGTCTTACCCTGCGAGTAAGTCCGCCACGGTGGAATATTATTTAGACAAACTCAGCGATAGTCAGCACGACATTGGCCAGGATATAAGCGTTGAGCATACCTTGAAAATATTGGGCGGACATATCGCGGTTATCCACTTTATTCCCTATTCTATTGCACCAAAAAAAAGGCAGACTCCCTTTTGCAATTTTTCCTGAAAAGAAAGAATGCCTTTGCATTTATGGCTCAAAAATCAGGAGAACCGGTTCCGAATCAGAACAATCCGTAGCCCGGGTTCTGCTGGCTCTGTCTGTCCTCCGCATTCATGAGCTCAAGCTCGCGGGTAGGAAGTGGAAGTATCACATGATAATCATCGAAAGGCATTGTTTCAAAGTCTGTCCACTGAAAATTTGGCTCTCCATGATACTTGACCACCGGGCGTTGATTACGCCAGAGGTCAAATGCACGATGTCCCTCGCCAATAAGCTCGAGTCTACGCTCATACAGCACATCATCAAGGTCATATCCGGTATCATAACGCCCGACATCGGTAGTGGTACGATTCCTTCTCAATTCCCCCAGATATTTGCTCCCCTCTTCAATGCCCGCAGACCCGCGTAAAGCGGCTTCGGCAGCAATCAGATACGCCTCTGAAAGACGGAATATCTTTGGATTGCAGACCTTCAGGTTGTTATTGCGTCCCGGATATTTACCGGAAATGAAGTAGCAGTAATCCCAATTATATTCTTCAGTAAAATATTTTGGGAACCAATCCCAATAAGGAGATTCAAGGAGTTTGAAACGGACATCACCCTCATCCCAAAGAGATATAAAGTCTGTAGTGGCAATGACCGCATAATATCCATAGCCATTTACAAAATATCCGAGACCATCCCAACTTGCGTTGTCTGATTCGGTGGTCGGCATTTCGAAAATAGACTCGGAACCATAAGCCTCCTTCCATGAATCCACATAATTTTCTCTGCTATACAGAGTGTAGCCTCCATTCTCTATAACATCCTTGGCACAGGCGAAAGCCTTGTCCCACTGTTCAGTATAAAGATACAGACGAGCCATGAACATCTTGCCTGCCCAGTAGTTGAGCGCCGCCTGACGGTGTTCCTTGGGAAGATCATCAATGATTTCCTCCATCTCGTCAATCATGAATTCAAACACATCACTTACCTTGTCGCGATAATAGGTCCTCATCAGATCATCGGGGAGTTTGTCGGTAATCATGACACCGAGAGCATCCTGCCTGATTTTACCTTTCCCAAGATTTGATGGAAGAGGGCCGTAACGTAAGGATGCATCCCAGTGGAGCAGCGCGCGTATAAATCTTAGTTCCGCCACCATACGGTCTGTATCTTCATTTTTATCGGTAATATACTGAACCTTTTCAAGTTTCTTGTTGATATCATAAGAGCCGTTGTAGAGTGTTTGCCACAAGCTCACGTTCGTGAAATTCGGGGTACGTCTGTCCATAAGGTAAAACGCATCCATCCTGTAATCATTAGGGTAGGACTGTATATCATCACCCATTACATCACCGTGCAGCATGGTTGCCCCGCGATAATATTCCAGATATACATAAGCCCCGTTTACAGCCACCTGCATCTCTGCATTGTTTTTAATCATATCCGGCCCGTCCTCGACCCCTGACGTCGGATCAACGTCAAGAAAATCGTTTCCACAACCTGTTGCAAGCATTCCAAATGCCGCACACAAAGAAATTATATATTTTCTTTTCATTTCACTGATTTTTAAAATTCAAGTCTGATTCCAACACGCCATGATTTTAGCATAGGGAAACTGTACACATTCTTTGACATACCGTCAAAGCTTACTTCAGGATCTGTATATTTACTTTGGGAGAATGTAAGCACATCATTCGCATTCATGTAAATCATCATACCCTTTACGCCAATGCGATTCGTCCATGAAGAAGGCAGGTTATAACCGAATGTAAGAGTTTTAAGTCTAAGATAATCAGATGAAACCATACGGCGTGATGATGTATTTTCAGATGACTTCAGAGGGTTTGCACTAATGATTATCGGATTGTCGGATTTGTCGCCGGGCCTTCTCCAATGGTCTGCGGCATCCCTTCTGAAATTCTGATTGCCAAGGTTATTGCCATCGGTTACGCCATAGTAGTGATTATCATCCCACATATCTCCTCCAAGTTGGAAAGTAAAGAGAAATGATAGCTCAAAACCTTTGTAACTCAAAGTATTGGTAAGACCGCCGAACCAATCCGGATAACCCTTTCCAACAATGACGCGGTCTGCTTCGTCTACATTATTGGTAACACTTTGGGAGTCTATCACATTACCGTCTGCATCCTTGACGTTCTTTTTCCAGATACCCAGTCCTGTGGCGGGATCAACACCTACCCATTCACGCGTATAGAACGAATACATGTGCTCTCCTACCTTGGTAATGTAAGGATGTGATATCCGCGTTCCTCCGGAGAGTTCCTCAATCTTGGCCCTCATGTATGAAATATTGAAATCGGTTGTCCATAAGAAGCCCCCGTTATCTATGTTGCGGCTGGAAAGGGTAATTTCAAGACCCGTATTGCGCAGCTTTCCATCATTTACAATAATCTGATTCCACCCGGTCATGTAGGATATATTCGCCCAATCAATCAAGTCGGTGGTCAAACGATTGTAGTACTCGACCGTACCGCTTAACTTGTGGTTGAATATGCTGAAATCGAGTCCGATATTCCATGTGTAAGAATTTTCCCAGGTAAGGAGAGGATTGCCGATAGAGCTTGCCTGCATAGCCGGAAGCAGATTATGCCTGGAGTTTATACCAAACAAGGTCACGTTGTTGAAATATCCCGATGGCTGGTTGCCATTCGTTCCGTATGAAAGTTTCAGCCGGAGATTATCAAGCCAGCCGCGGGCACCCTCCATAAAGTTTTCCTTGATGATGCTCCATGCTCCTGATACTGACCAGAAGTTACCCCAGCGGTTGCTTGCAATGAATCTCGAACTGCCGTCGCGCCTATAACTTGCAGAGAGATAATACTTGCCGGCATAATTATAATCTGCTTTCGCCACAAACGACACCATTTTGTCGGAACCGTCATAACCTCCTACACCGGATGGTACGGATGCGTTTCCAAGATGCATCTTGTCGGCATACGCAAACTGCTGTCCGCTTGCCTCAAAATTATCGTATGTGTAATTATACGCTTCATACCCTGCCAAGGCGTTTACAGAATGCTTGTTGAAGAGTCTGTTGAAATTCAGGGTATTTGAAGTCGTCATCTTATAATACAGACTTGCATATTGCCACACAAAGCCGTTTGTAGCCTGCCCGTCGACCGAGAACGGGTCCCAAACCTGCTTTTGCTGGATATAATTGATATCGATACCGTCAACCGTCGTGAATTTCAACCAGTCTGTAAAATTCACAGTAAGCGAAATATTCGACATGCTCGTAAAGTTCTTGGTCGTAAATGACATGTGCTCAAGACTTGAGATATAGTTGGGGACCTGATTGAAATAGCCCGGATGTTCATTTAACGAACCGTCGGGAAGCCGGATGGGCTGAGAAGGATTAATCCAATACAACCCTGCCATAGGGCTGCTGTAGTAGTTGCCTGAGGTCTGTTCATCCTTGATAGTGTATCCGATATTTTCTCCTATTGTAAAGTCGACATATTTCCCCATCTGCCCCGAAAGCGAGAGACGTCCCGTGTACCGTTGAAAATCACTGCCTACCACTATGCCTTTTTGGTTCAGATATCCCAGTGAGGCATAATAGTTCAGTTTATTTGTGCCTCCGACGGCGGAAATATTGACTTTATTCTCCTCTCCTGTCCGCAGAATCGCATCCTGCCAATTATTTTCTCTTGGATTTGTAAGATATTTATTCAGGTCGGCCTTGGAGTAGTCAAACGAGCCGTCGAGCGGATCATCGGGATGTACTATTTTGGCAATGGAGTTAAGATTTCTTAATGCGTAATTGCGGGCAGCTTCGTATATCGCCGCATTATCGGGATTGTAAGAATCCTGCCATGGAAGAGCGTTGTTATCGTAAAGGTAACGGTTGGCAAGAGCTTCAAGGGCATATTCGGTCGTCTCTTTGGTATTCATGTAAAATCCTTTCAGAGAACGGGGCATTGTCTGCGATAGCCATGCCCTCTCATAATTTACTGAAACCTTTGTCTTTCCTGCCTTTCCCTTTTTTGTTGTAACGATTATCACCCCATTTGAAGCACGATTGCCGTAAAGAGACGTTGCAGCCGCATCCTTCAGTACCGTCATACTCTCTATATCTTCAGGATTAATCATATTAAAACCGGTGCTGATAGTCACCCCATCAACCACATACAAAGGTGCGGTCGATTCATTGATTGATCCGATACCGCGTATTTGAATATCTGACATTTCACCCGGCTGGCCTCCCGCGTTTGAGAATCGGACACCCGCCACATTTCCCTGAAGAGCCTCCAGGGCAGATGTCTTTGATGTGGCGGCCCTTGTGATTTTATCGCTCTTCACATTTACCGCAGAGCCCGTAAACGCCTCTTTTGTAGTTGTACCATAGGCAACGATTATCACCTCATCAAGCAGTGTATGGTCATTCTCCATCTGTATGTTTATAGAGGTGCGTCCGTTTGCAACAATGTTCAGGGATTTCATTCCCATATAGGAAAATTCGAGCACGGCATTTTGCAGATTATCCGTTTCAATTGAATAACTTCCCTCCGCATCTGTCATCGTAACCCTATTTTCCCCTCTTATCACTACAGTTACACCCTCCAGAGGCACCCCGTCTGTATCGGTGACCTTACCATGGATAACATTCTGTAACTGCATATTGCCTTTCCCGTTTGAGCTCTGGGAATCATCGGCATTGACATGTAGGGGAAGGCAGATCATTCCCAATACCATGAGAGTGCATACTTTTGTCACAAAGGATTTCCATGGAGGATTTTGATTTAAAAAAAAAGACATCCATTTTCGGTAATATTTAGAAGGGTTCTATAATTAGCTTCCGTGATGACAGGCAGAACCCGATTAAGCCTGACAGACACGGATTACATCAGTTTTTCACAACTGACCGGCCCGCTGCCGTTATACTTTGCGCGTCACATTCCGTAACATCACAAATATCAGATACTAACCATTGACAAAATTAAAAAATTAAATAAATAATCGTATGGCCGCAAAGTTTTTTTTCAAAGACAATGATGCCGGCTGCGGCGGCCTTTCCATTTCTCGAAAATTTTAGTTGACAGAGATATTTTTTTATCTTCGTAAAAATATGCCTTCTCTATATATGCCAAAACAAATCGATATGAAGAAAATAATATTTTCCGTACTGTTCTGCCTGCCCCTTCTGGGATTGGCGGAAACATTACATTTCCCCTCCAGGCCCTCTCTCAGCCCCGACGGGAAACAGATCTACTTCTCCTATGACGGAGATATCTTCAGGGTGTCTGCCGAAGGCGGCCTGGCAATGCGTCTTATATCGCTGGGCGGAAACGAAACCAGCCCCAAAGTGTCTCCCGACGGAAAATACCTGGCCTTTGCATCGGATATACAAGGTAATGACGATGTTTATATCGTACCCGTAGCGGGAGGCGACGTAAAGAGACTCACCTATCACGAGGCATCCGACGTTCCCTCCGGCTGGACTCCTGATTCCAGAAACGTCTATTTCGAAAGCGACCGGGCAAATAATAAAACAACTTATAAGGTCACCCTGAACGGAGGCACTCCCTGTCGTCTCTTCCCCGGTTATTTCAATACGATTTCAAACGTTACGGAGAATCCGGTAACAAAAGAGATCTATTTTAACGAGTCTGCCGAAAGTTACAGTTTCCCGACCCGGAAAAGATATGTCGGAGACCATAACCCGGATATCAAATCATGGAATCCCTCCGGAAAAGAATACAGGCAACTGACCTCCTATACTGGAAAAGACACCTGGCCTATGACAGACAAAAACGGAACCCTATATTATGTAAGCGACGAATACAATAAAGAGGCCAATATAGTCAGATACAACCCCTCCGGCAAGGCGGAGCAGCTGACCGCCTTTACCAGATCCGTTCAGTATCCCTCCATAAGCTACGACGGATCGGCCATCGTTTTCCTGCTGGATTATAAAATCAATTATCTGGACCTGAAGAGCGGAAAAGTGACCGAACCGCAGATTACCATCGCCGACAATAACATCGTACTGCAACGCTCTTTCGCTGATCAGCGCCCGGATGCGGCTGCCGTCTCTTCCGATGGAAAAAAATTCGCCTTTGCAATCCGTGGTCTTCTGTATGTTTCGGATACCAGGGGAAAATACCTCAGACAACTGGAAACTCCCAAGGACGAAAGAGTGCGGAATGTCATCTGGGGACCTGACAATAACACTATCTATTATATCCGCACCAACAAGGGATACTACAATATCTATAAGATAAAAGCCGACGGGTCTGCGGCGGAAAAGCCGGTCTATACCGTCGATCAGATGGTTACCTCCATGCAGCCTTCCCATAAAGGCGATAAAATTGCCTTTATTTCGGGCCACCGCTCCGTAATGCTTCTGGACACCTCCAACGATACGGTGGAAAAACTGTGCGATGGGCAATTCTGGTCTTTTTACAGCTACGATATAGCCTTTTCATTCGATGACAGCCATATCGCTTTTGAAGGAATGAATCATTTCGACAGGGATATTTACATCTATTCGTTCAAGGATAAAAAATTGACCGATCTTACAAATTCCGCCTCATCGGAAGGCAATCCGTGCTTCTCCCCTGACGGAAAAAATCTTTATATGGTCGCCAATCTGTACGGAACCTTTTTCCCGCGGGGCGGAGGTTCTTATAAAATGTACAGGCTGCCTTTAAGACGCTACAATCAGAAGCCTTTCAAATCAGACATTTACGATAGACTCTTTGCCGAAAACAAGGACGAAGGCAAAAAAGACTCCACCGTAACCATCGACTATCGTGAAATATTCCGCAGACTGGAAACCATGCCGCAGAACGGCCATTCGCTCTTCACTTATTCGGCCGGCGGCAAATCCTGGCTGCTCTACTCCTCTAAACGCAAGGTATATGCATTGCAGATTTCAGATCCGGAAGCGAAACCCGAACTTATAAAAGATCTCCCGGGCGGTTATTACATTACTTCCAGGAAGGATCTGTACGCCGTTTACGAAGGAGATATATATAAAATCGACCTGAATTTTCCGAAAGCGGTAAAGACCGAAATCCGTAAATCCGTGGAGAAGAACCTCAATGATGAGTTCCGCCAAATATTCTACGAAGTCTGGGCCGTGATGGAACAAAACTATTACGATGTCAATCTGCATGGGACAGACTGGAAGGCGAAAAGAGAATACTACGCTTCATTGCTGCCGTACGTTAAAAACAGGGAGCAGCTCAGAACGCTTGTCACTGATATGCTGGGCGAGCTGAATTCGTCTCATCAGGGATTCAATTCACGCGGGAAGGAGGAACCTGCCCCGCAAATCCGCAGCGCAAGTGCTGAAACCGGAATTATATGGAAAAACGAATATCCCTACACTGTCGACCGCATTCTGACCGATTCTCCCGCCAACAGCGTGGATATAGATTTAAAACCGGGCGACGTGCTGGCAGCCGTGAACGGGCAGCGCATCTGCGAAAAACAAAACAGGGAAAGTTATTTCATCTCCCCGATCCGGCCAGAAGAAATCACCCTGACTTTTAAAAGAGATTCCAAGGAATTCGATGTAAAACTCCATACCATTTCATACGGGGAGGTTAAGAAGATGCTTTACACCGAATGGGAAGATATCAACAAGGCTCTGGTAGACAGTCTTGGAAAAGGGGAAATCGCCTATATCCACTTGAGGGATATGAGAGACGAGTCATTATCCGCCTTTCTCAAGGCAATGCACACCGATGCAGTAAACAAAGAGGCCCTGATTCTTGATCTGCGGTATAACAACGGAGGCAATGTACACAAAGAGGTGCTGGACTTCCTTGGCCAGAGGGCTCATTTCACCTGGAGTTACCGCGATTTTCCTCACGACACCCATCCGAATGTAACGCCGGGGAACAAACCGATTGCCGTTTTGGTTAACGAACGGAGTCTGAGTGATTCAGAGGTGACTTCGAACGGCATTAAGGCGCTGGGAATCGCCAAAATAATAGGAACGGAAACCTACCGCTGGATTATATTCACCTCCAGTGTAGGACTGATTGACGGATCATCGATCAGAATGCCTGCCTGGGGATGTTATTCCCTCGACGGAAAAGACCTGGAATTTACCGGAGTCAAACCGGATATTTATGTAAAAAACACTTTCAAAGATCGTCTGGAGGGCAAAGATCCTCAATTGGAACGAGCCATAAGGGAAGTGCTGGATCAATTGAAAGAAGAAAGGAAATAGCAGCAGAGCGATTTTTCCTATCTTTGAGATTAGAAAAACATACGGCTATGAAGAGATTTAAAGTGATTGCGCTTTCGGTAGCAACGATGATTTGCGCCGCCTCCGGCTCTGCGCCGGCCCAGAAGAAACCCCTCGACCACAGTGACTACGACCAATGGCAGTCTGTCCGCGCCGTCCGCCTCTCGCCGGACGGGCAGCTGCTCAGTTATGAGATTGCCCCGCAGGAGGGCGATGGCACGTTGTATATCAAGAACCTTCGGAGCGGGGCGGAAGTTGCCGTCGCCCGCGGCACATCGCTGGCCTGGACCCGGGACGCCTCCTACGGCCTGTTCACAGTCAAGGCTCCCTTCGCCGACACCCGCCAGACCAAGATAGAGAAGAAAAAGGCAGAGGAGTGTCCCAAGGACAGCCTCGCCATGATTGACCTGCGCACATTTGCATGGAAGATGGTCGGAACATCCGGTGCCACTGCATACGGCTACGATGCCGCTCCATATCTCTTTGCCACACAGGAAGTCAAGGGACGAAAATCCAAGACTCTCCTCGTAATCGACCCTGATGCCGGCACCGTTGATACTCTCAAGAATATCTCCGGTTTCAAGGTATCAAAGTCCGGCACTCGCCTGGCCGTGATTGCGACAAAGGAGGAGAAGGACTCGCTGTCGCGCAGTGCGGTAATTCTCTATGACTACCATAAGGGCAGCATCGACACCCTCTCCGCAGACCGCAAGGCCTATGCCAATCTCAGCTTTGATGAGTCCGGTACCCGCATCCTGTTCACGGCTACAGACCAGGAAGAAAAGAAAGACGGTACGCCGGCCCATGCCCTGTACCTCGCACAGGAAAAGCTGCTGAAGAAGGCCACACGCCGCAGCCCGGCGGTCACACAGTGGCACACCGACGAGCTGCTTGCCGCAGACTGCGCCGGGCTTCCTGAGGGATGGATTGTGAGTGATGCCAGCCATCCGGCATTCTCCAACGCCGCTTCGCGCATTATCCTCAACCTTTCCGAACACATACCCGCCAAGGATACGACCGTTTACGATTTCGAAGCCGCCCGGCTGGATATCTGGGTATGGAACGAAGAGTATGTTCCGCCGATGTACAAGGCCGGCCGCGGCCGCAAACGCAGCCTCTGTGCGGTGGTCAATCCTGAGCATCCCGGAAAGCTGCTAACGCTCTCCCGGCATCCCGACGACCGTATCACCTTCTTCCGCGGCGCAGAGGCCGATTATGCCCTTTCCACCGATACCAAGCGTTATTTCATTGATAACTTATGGGCTTCCGACAGCCGTGCAGACATATCCCTGGTAGATCTGCGTGACGGCAGCCGCCGTCTGCTTCGCGAAGGCATTGCGGGCTACACCCTCCCTTCGCCCTATGGCAAGTACATTGCATGGTTCAATCCCGAAGAGGGCAACTGGTACAGCCTCGACCTCGCCACCGGCACTATGGTCAATCTGACCGGTTCCACGGGGGTGAATTTCTGGAACGAAGAGGACGACCATCCGATTACGGGCTATGTGCCCATAGGCAAGCCTGACTGGGTGGGCGAGGACGAGGCGCTGCTGCTCTCCGACCGCTATGACATCTGGCGCTTCACCCCCGACGGCAAGAAGGCCGAATGTCTGACCCGCAACGCCGGCCGTCGCGACAGAGTGCAGTACCGTACCATTCAGCTTGAGCGCAGGAACAATCCATATCTTTATCAGAATATCAACACTTTCCCATCCAAGGGCATACTGCGTCTTTCCTCTTTTGACGAGGCAACCAAGCGCAACGGCTATGCAAGCGTGGATATTGCCCGCGGCGGTGAACCGCAGGGTTTTCTGGTGGAGAAGAGCTTCACCCAGCTGACCAAGGCCGAACAAGCAGACGTAATAGCTTACCTGAAGGGCGATTTCCGCAATCCGATGGATCTCTACACCGCCGGCATAGATTGGCAGGGTGAAAAGAAACACACGGCTATCAATCCCCAGCAGGCAGACTACCGCTGGGGCGATGTGCAGCTGGTACACTGGAAGGCCTACGACGGCACGGAACTGGACGGTCTGCTTTTCACTCCCGATGATATAAACAAGGAGGAAAAGTACCCGATGATAATCTACTTCTACGAGAAGTACTCAGAAACACGGTACGACTACCGAGCCCCTGCACCGAGCCGTTCGACAGTCAACATTCCATTCTATGTAAGCCGCGGCTATGTGGTCTTCGTTCCGGATATCGTCTACCGGGACGGCCACCCGGGCGAAAGCGCCTACAACTGCATCTGTGCCGGTGCGGAGGAGATGTGCCGCCGCTTCCCTTTCATCGACAAGGAGAGGATGGCCATACAGGGCCAGAGCTGGGGCGGCTACCAGACCGCCTACCTGGTCACACGCACCGACATGTTTGCGGCGGCGGGTGCTGGTGCCCCTGTGGGCAATATGACGAGCGCCTATGGCGGCATACGCTGGGAGTCGGGCAACAGCCGAATCAGCCAGTACGAACATGGCCAGAGCCGCATTGGAAAAACACTCTGGGAGGAGGGCGGTCTGGATCTCTACATAGAGAATTCTCCCGTATTCTTCGCCCCCAAGGTGACCACGCCGGTGCTCATAATGCACAACGACAACGATGGAGCCGTGCCATGGTACCAGGGTATCGAGTTCTTCATGAGCCTGCGTCGTCTCGGCAAGCCGGCCTGGCTGCTCGAATACAACAACGAGCAGCACAACCTTACGGAGCGGCGCAACTGCAAGGATCTTTCAATCCGTCTGCAGCAGTTCTTCGACCACTACCTCAAGGGTGCTCCTGAACCGGTATGGATGCGGAGCGGTATTCCATACGCAAGGAAAGGCAACTATTTCGCCACAGAACCGGCGGAATAGTCGGGTGGAGTAATTACGGGCGGTCAGAACCAAAGTTCTATCCGCCCTACATACTCTCCCTTATCGCCATCCTGTACGACTGTAACACTCTTTCCCGCTCTGTTTTTGTAGAGTTTTTTCTCTTCAAGGTCTGTATGGGAATGACCTCCGACTATTATATCTACATTTTCGGTAAGTTCTGCAATATCTATATCTCCGGGCATCTGAGGATTCCCGCCGTAATAGCCGCAATGTGAGAGGAGTATCACAAGGTCGCACCCTTTCTCCCCCTTAAGCTCCGCGGCAAGTACATTTACCGTATCAATAGGGTTTATATATGAGAGTCCCTTTATATTATTTTTAGCCACAATGGTTCCGATATCTGCAAGAACGCCGATAATCCCTATCTTCTTTCCGCCTCTCTCTACAATGGTATAATCCTTTACAAGCCCCTCAAGAGGAGTTCCGGCAAAGTCGTAATTGGCACAGAGGGTGGTAAAGCCGGCATTCTTTACCCTGCGAGCCAGCTCTGCCTGCCCGTTGTCGAACTCATGGTTTCCAAGGCAGACCACATCATACCCCAGGGCATTCATAAGCTCAATTTCTACATCTCCCTTAAAGATAGAGAAATAGGGTGTTCCCTGGCTAAAATCGCCTGCATCGAGGAGAAGTACGTTTTCCGCCCCCATTTCATTACGTACCTGCTCTATATAGGCCTCGCGCCTCTCATATCCGCCAAGCCCTGCCCCGCTTCCGCTTGTTTGGGGTACAATCTGGCTGTGGGTATCATTTGTATGGAGTATGACAAGATCCTGGCCGTTTACAGATATCGAAAAATATACGGCAAGGAGTGCCATGACAGATATTCCAAAACTTTTCATACTACTTTTCCTCCGATTTAATTATTACAACCCTTCCATCCTTTTTGCTCTCCACAACCTTTCCTGCACTGTTTTGTCGCTTAAAATAATCTATAACCACATCGCGCATAAAAACCTCTGTGTCTACATAGCTTCTGCACTTTTTAAGGGCTCCTGCATTGCTCCCTCCAAAGAGGAGGAAGTCTATTGTGGCAACCTTATATATCCTGTTGTCATCTATCTCCTTACCTGCAACAAGAGCCTCCTTTATCGCTTTCTGCTCAATGACAAGCTTAACCCCGCCAAGCGCCTCGACTCTCTCCCTTCTTGCAAAGTTCTCAAGGAGTTCGCGCAGATAACGCCCCTCCAGATCGAGAATTACAACTTTATTGTCGAATGGAAAGATAGATAATATATCATAAGGAGTAACCTCCCCGCCCGGAAGAGCGGCTCTTATTCCGCCAAAATTTATCATTGACATATCTACGGCAGCACTCCTCTCCCCTTTGTTCTTTTTAAGATAGTCTGTGGCGAATTGCAACATAATATCTGCCGCAAGGTTTGAGAGGGGGCTTTCCGGTGCATAACTCTCCATCTCGCCTGCAGCCGTTCCAACCGGAATCATGAGCGAGTCGATTGTGGGTTTGTATTTGGATATAATTGCGGCCGCCTTTGCCGAACCGTTGTCCCAAATGGAGTCCATTTTAACCCTACTCCACTCCAGTTTTTTAAAATTCTCTCCATGACCTGCACAAGAGCAGAGCATAACGGCCATAAAGAGAGGGAATAACTTCTTCATCTCAATTTATTTTTTATATTTAATCCATTTCATGATATCTTTCCACGAACTCTTTTTTCCATACATTAAAATTCCTATCCTGTATATCTTCCCTGAAAGGTAGGTGAGGAAGATGAAAGTGAGGAGAAGCAGCGATATCGAGAGTAAGATCTGCCATACAGGAACTCCTCCGTATACTATCCTTGCAATCATTACCATTGGTGAGGTAAAGGGAATAATCGAAGTCCAGACAGAGAGTGAACTGTCGGGATACTGAAATGAATGTAACATTATCAAAAGCCCGATAATAAGCGGAACGGTTATAGGAAATGAGAGCTGCGACGTATCCGTTTCATTATCGACGGCGGATCCCACTGCCGCAAACATGCTTGAATATAGCAGATAGCCTAAAAGAAAGTAGACAAGAAATGCCCCGATTATCTGTGTGAAGTTTATCGCCGCCATTGCGTTCAAAAGATTCTGAGCCTCGGAAGACAGATCTACTCCACCACTTTGAATGATGGTTGCAACCTGCTCTGTCTGAACGGCAGTCCCTTTTGCAATCTCGTCTATATTTAAAAGCGGAATTGCCACACCTACAAGAACTACGGTAAGAACTATCCAGATTAAAAATTGGGTCAGCCCCACAGCGGCCACTCCTATGATTTTACCCATCATAAGCTGGAACGGCTTTACAGAGGAGACTATAACCTCAACGATTCTGTTGGATTTTTCATCTATCACGCTGCGCATTACCATACCGCCGAACATAAAGATAAAGGTATATATAAGGAAGCTGGCAATATAGGCTATTACCATATAAATCTCTGTCAGTGAAGCTTTTTCCTCCCCCGTAGAGTCGTCAACCAAGAAAGTGCCCACATTTACATCCGGCTTTATCCGCTCGATTATCTCATTCAGGTCCGGGATATTGTAACTGCTTAGCTTATACTTCTCTACGGCATCTTCTGCCATAGACTTTATTTTGCTTTTTGTCTCTATGTTTATCTGTTTCTTTGAGTAGAGGGCAAGTGAGACATTATTCTCCTTGTCTAACGGGGAGACAACCAGCACAATCATCTCCTTATCTTCTCCCGCACAGGCCTTAAGTTTGTCTATATCTGCCCCTGTAACATTTTCGAAGTGCAGATTCTCCTCATCTATAAGGTATGGCATTACTATCCCCGAATTATCTGAAACCTTTACTTTATAGGTGATATCATCTGAAATGAGCATTATGGCCATTGGTGCTATAAAGAGTGCGGCCATAAGAACAGGGGCGAAAATCGTTGTAAATATAAAGGACTTCTTCTTTACCCTTATGGCATATTCCCTGGCTATTATAACCGATATTTTGTTCTTTCCCATAATCTTTGGCAATTAGTTGTCTGTAACCAATTTTATAAATATGTCTTCCATGCGCGGCATAAGTTCCCTAAAGGAGATGACCTCTGCATAATCTATAATCTCCCTTAAAAGAGAGGAGTTGCCACCGGCCTCCTTCAGCTCTATTATTGCTCTGCGCAGACCTCCATCTTCGGCAATGTCAGAGAGAATTACAAAAGAAAGGTTCTTCTCTTTCAGTGAGTTCTCCAACGGGTCTTCTGCTTTATAGAGAAGTTCTACATGGTTATTGCCATACCTGCGGCGTATCTGCTCCACGCTTCCATGAATGACGAGATTCGATTTGTTTATAAGGGCTATATTGTCGCAAAGCTCCTCTACACTCTCCATATTGTGGGTAGAGAGGAGGATTGTGGCACCCTCGTCTCTCATTCTTAGAATCTCTGAACGGATAAGGTTTACATTTACAGGGTCAAAACCTGAAAAGGGCTCATCTAAAATAAGTAATTTGGGCCGGTGCAGCACGGTGATTATAAACTGTACCTTCTGGGCCATTCCCTTTGAAAGCTCCTCAACCTTTTTATTCCACCACGCCTCGATTCCAAACCTGACAAACCACTCCTTAAGCCGACAAGTCGCTTCGCCACTGCTCATTCCCTTTAATCTGGCAAGGTAGACAGACTGTTCCCCCACCTTCATTTTCTTATAGAGGCCGCGCTCCTCGGGCAGATATCCTAGCTGCTCTGTATCCAACGACTCCATTGCCCTGCCATTGAAAATTATCTCTCCGCTGTCGGGCATTGTTATTCTGTTCAGAATCCTTATAAGCGTAGTCTTTCCCGCTCCGTTCGGTCCGAGCAGCCCGAAAATCTTTCCCTGAGGAATATCTATGCTTACAGAATTGAGAGCAGTGTAATCACCGAATTTCTTGGTGATATTCAAACACTTGATCAAATCCATAAAAAAGTATTATTTACCGGCAAATGTACCATTAATTTCAATAAATATGCTATCTATTTTCAATAATATAGTGGCTAAGCCGTCTGCCTGCCTCTGCGGTAACAAGCCCCTCATTTTCCAGATTTCCAAGGGTACACCTTTCCGCCCCAAAGCGTTGCCGGTAAAGTATTATTCCCCTTGCAAGGTAGCGGCCTATATAGGGATGAGAAGAGAGAAAGTATGCGGAGGCGGTATCCAAAGAGAATCTGCAGACTTTTGTGCTGTCTACCACTATATTATCTTTAAACCCCGCATATCTTGAACTATCTATCCCCCTTATCTCCATAAGTTGCTCCGCACTGTAGAAGTTGCCCACTCTCTGGCGGTATTCAATAATCTTTTTTGCATAATAACCGCCTATCCCATAAAGCATGACAAGTTCTGTACTGTCTGCGCCGTTTAACTCTACAAGCAGGGTCTTTCTCATCTCCCGCTTTTTAGAGAGGGGTTCCTTCATCTGCTCCACGGCATGTCTGTCTGTCTGCTCCCCTGTCGGGTTACTTTCGGCAGCAACGGTCAGAGCCGGTCTGTGCCGACTTTTCTCTCCTTTGGGAATGGGGTTCTCCGTCGGCTCGGGAATAATAATATAGTCATAAAGCCGCTCATACATCTCTTTGGAAACAGAGTAAACCTTTGCAAAATCCTCTCTCCTTTTAAATCTTCCCCCGCCCGCCCTATAGTTGAGCAGCACCTGAGCCTGCCTTTGGGTAAAACCCAGAAGCATGAGAGAATCCAGATTTATACTATTCGGATCAAATTTGAAGAGCAGGTATTCCTTTGCCTCTGCCTGTTGTCTCTGCTCCATGATGTTACCCTCTTCCGGGGATTTTTCTCTTTTCTCTCTGTTTAGAAATACCAGAAACTGAAAGAGCAGCAATGCTCCCATAAGGATTACCACTCCCAAAGCTCTGCTTTTTGTTACTCCATCTTTGCCGTAATAACGCTCCTCATCACTCCTCTCCCTGCTGTTCCTTCTCTTCATGACCCTTCTCTTCATAACCCTTCCCCGCAACAATTATAACTATTTCACCTTTCGGTTCATGTTCTGAATACCATTTATGCAGCTCTGCTATCGTGCCCCTTCTGCACTCCTCGTGTACCTTTGAAATCTCCCTGCATACCGCCCCGAGCCGATTCTCTCCAAAGAGTTCCGCCATTTGCCCCAATGTCTTTACCAGCCTGTACGGAGATTCGTAAACTATTGAGGTACAATCCATCTGTTCTATCTCCCGTAGCTTTGCAGCACGCCCTTTCTTTAGAGGCAAAAAGCCCATAAAGCAAAACTTGTTGAGCGGATAGCCCGAATTTACAAGTGCAGGAACAAATGCGGTTGCACCAGGCAGACACTCCACCTCAATCCCGGCCTGCAGACAGCTCCTTACAAGGAAGAAGCCCGGATCAGAAATTCCCGGAGTTCCGGCATCCGAGATTAGAGCCACATTCAGCCCCGAGAGAATCTTCTCGCAGACCGCCCCGGAGCCTTTATGCTCGTTAAATTTGTGGTGACTCTCCGTTTTTGTGTGAATATCATATTTTTTCAGGAGCACGGAACTTGTCCTGGTATCCTCGGCAAGAAGCAGATCAGCCTCCTTCAGCACCCTTATGGCTCTAAGTGTAATATCCTCAAGGTTTCCGACAGGGGTCGGCACCACATACAGTTTCCCCATCCTAATCTTCTCTCATTCAATTGAATTTCCTTCTGACAATCATATAGAAGCGGTAAACCTCATCGCTATCCTCGTCCCATTGCGGAAATCTTGCCCTTATATAGGCAACCGCCTCTTTAAATGAGCCGAGACGGTTAAGGTCATCTATTGTCCGCCTAAAAAGGAGTTCCGCATCGTGCAGATTTTCATTATGGTTAAAGAGCTCTCTTATAAATTCGTAACGGTCGTTTATACCTATTCCGTCGTAGATATTGTCTATGTGTGCGGCAGGGTAGTCCACCTCCCAATCATACCAGTCTGCCCGTCCGCTCTCCTGTTCGCTCTCCTGCACCTCCTCCTGCTCACTTTCATAACCGGGTTCCCCCTTCTCTTCATCCTGTAGCTCGCTCTCCGCCCCGGCCCAGTTTATCTCTATCTCCTGATGAATCTCCTCTCCACCATCATGCTCATTCTGGATGCTCTGTCGGCTAGCCTGCTCGCTTCTCTCATATTCACTCTCCTCTACCCCTTCATCTCCAATTCCGTCAGTTACAGTCTCCACCTCCCCTTTCCCGGTTTTTACACTCTCTGCATCCTCTGCCGCTGCCCTTGCCGTCTCCACTGTATCCAAGCCGCCAGGCCTTACATTCGCAACTGCATCCGCACCACTCTTTTCAACGTCCACGGAACCCCCTTCCTCATTGTTGCCCTCCAACTTTATCAGTCTCTGCTCCAGCTCTTCAATCTTGCCGAAAAGCCGCTCTATGGCAACTGTCAAATTCTGTTTTATTTCATTAAGAATCCGCTGTTCCATATCCTATGTTTTATAAGACAAATGTAACACTATTTTTTATTACATTTGCCTGTCTGAATTGCAAATGAAATGTTTTTAGAAAGCAGTAACAGGACGGGAAGAATTGAGGTCATATGCGGATCCATGTTCTCGGGAAAGACCGAAGAGCTGATAAGAAGACTTAAAAGGGCAAAGTTTGCCAACCTTAAGGTGGAGATTTTCAAACCTGCAATAGATACCAGATATTCGCAGGCGGAGGTTATCTCTCATGATTCAAATGCAATACTCTCAACCCCTGTAGACTCCTCTGAGAGCATTCTTCTCCTTTCAGGAGATGTAAATGTGGTTGGAATAGATGAAGTCCAGTTTTTCGATGAAAATATTGTGGAGGTCTGTACCCGTCTGGCAGAGGGAGGGGTAAGGGTTATCTGTGCAGGGCTGGATATGGATTATACCGGGAAACCCTTCGGCCCCATGCCGGCACTTATGGCCGTGGCAGAAGATGTTACAAAGGTGCACGCAATTTGTGTGAAGTGCGGGGAGCTGGCCCAATTTTCACACAGGCTTACCCATAGCAGCAGACTGGTGGAGCTGGGGGAGAAAGAGAGCTACGAACCCCTCTGCCGCCGCTGCTTCAACAATACTATGTAAGGCTCACTCCTATAAGCCTCATAAACTCCTCTCTTGTCCTTATATCCTTCAGGAACACTCCTGTAAATGCAGAGGTGGTAGTTACGGAGTTCTGTTTCTGCACCCCTCTTATCTGCATGCACATGTGGGCTGCCTCAATTACAACTGCAACTCCCAACGGATTAAGTGTCTGCTGAATGCAGTCTCTTATCTGCACTGTCATCCTTTCCTGTACCTGCAATCTGCGGGCAAAGGCATCTACAACCCTTGGAATTTTGCTCAACCCTGTTATCCAACCGTTTGGAATGTAAGCCACATGGGCCTTCCCATAGAAAGGGAGTATATGGTGCTCGCACATTGAGTATATCTCTATATCCTTTACAAGCACAATCTGCTGGTAATCCTCCTTAAAAAGAGCCGATTTGAGGATTGCCACTGGATCGGTATCGTAACCCTGCATTAAGAACTGCATGGCCTTTGCCACGCGTTCGGGTGTCTTGAGCAGCCCCTCACGCTGCGAATTCTCTCCCAACAACTCAATTATTGCCTTGTAATGGGCGGCCAGTCCTGCCGTTGTCCTCTCATCGAACCGCTCATCCTTAGTGTAAGACATGTTTCTCTCTTTTTAATTAAAATGGAGCGCAAAGGTACAAAAGTGTCATATATTTTTCCAAATATTCATCTATAATCTATATATTTGCATACAGGCAGACCCCGCCACACAAAAGATGGAAAACAGAGGCAGAACTTACAGGATTCTTGTTGTAGACGATGAAGATTCTATACGTGATATTCTGCAATATAACCTGTTGCAGGCCGGCTATTTGGCAGATACGGCAAATAGTGCGGAAGAGGCGCTGTGCAGGCTGGAAGACCACTACGATTTAATGCTTCTGGACATTATGCTGGACGGAATTAACGGCTTTGAACTTGCAAGGCTGCTAAGAGATGATTATCGCAACGATATTCCGATAATCTTCATCTCTGCCCTGGATACAGAACCCGACGTTCTCAGCGGCTTTGATGTGGGCGGAGATGATTATATCTCAAAACCCTTCTCTGTAAAGGAGGTACTTGCAAGGGTAAGGGCGGTTATCTCTCGCAGCGAAAAGAGTCATGTAATGAAACGGACCGCCGCCGGCAATATTGAAAAGAGCATCACGGCAACGGATGAGTCATCCCAACAAGAGAAGATAATTGTAAACGACCTTGTAATAGATTGCAATGAACGCAGGGTCTATATTAAGGATAAAGAGATTTTCCTTACAAAGAAAGAGAACGATATACTTGTACTGCTTGTAAAATATCCCAATAAAATCTTCTCCCGCGACGACATTTTAAAACTGGTGTGGAAAAACGAAAGCTTTGTGCTCGACAGGACTGTAGATGTTCACATAGCAAGGTTGAGGAAAAAGATGGGCAGCCACGGAGATATGATTGTAAACAGATCAGGTTACGGTTACTACCTTCAACCTTAACCGGGCAGAGACAGGGGGTTCAGATGCAGGTAAAATATCAATATTATATTCTCTTCTATTTTCTGCTGGCTCTCTCTGTTCTGGCACTGGCTTTTCTCTTTTTTCTTATAGGCAAGGAGAAAGATTACAGTATGAAGGCCATTGACAGCTCACTTATGTTGTATAACGACATTGCCTACAAATCGATAAGCCGCAACAATATTCCCTACGACTCTCTTCCTGTACCGGAAAATGTAAGAATCACCATAACGGATTTTACCGGGAAGGTGCTTTTCGACAATACAAATACCCGTATTGCAGAGAATCATATGGAACGCAAGGAGATGAAGGAGGCATTGGAGTATGGGAGCGGGACAGCTGTAAGATTCTCTGGTTCAAACCATAAGAAGTATGTCTATTATGCAAAAAAATATCCCCGATATTTTATACGGACAGCACTGGAGTATGATACGGAGATTCTGCCGCAGATGAAGTATGATAAAAAATATATCTATGTAATAATAGGGCTCTTTGTTGTACTGCCGGTCATTCTTATCTATTTTACCGGAAAACTGTCGGCCCCCATAACATCATTGAGCAAATTTGCAGATATAATCGACAGACCCGACAAGGATTATAGCAAAATCCGTTTTACCAATGACAAGTTTGGAATGGTGGGGAAGAAGATTATAGATACTTTTGAACAGCTCGAGAGGACAAAACTCTACAAGCAGCAGATGAGCCATAACATTGCTCACGAGCTAAAAACCCCTGTTACCGGCATCAGCGCCTATCTGGAGACCATCCTGCATGATACGCAGATGAGCAGGGAGAAGATACTTTCCTTTGTGGAGAAGGCATACACCCAGACCGTACGCCTCTCCTCCCTTATATACGATGTCACAACCCTCAACAAACTTGATGAGGGCTCCAAAAGCTTTACAAACGAGTTCTTCTCTATTGCTGCCTGCATAAAGGATGTTCTGGAGGAGATTGGCTATAAGCTGGAGGGCAACAATATAAGACTGGAGATGCTCATTAGCTCTGACCTTAAGATAAAAGGATGTTACAGCCTGGTCTATTCTTTATTTAAAAATCTGATAGACAACACTGTTGAACATGGAGGGCCAAATTGCGGAATTACCATCTCGGCCGGGGTGGAACAGGTTTCCGGAGAGGGAGGATATAAAATAAATTTCACCTACACAGATACCGGCAAGTGCGTGCCTGAAGAGGCCTTGCCCCGTCTTTTTGAGAGATTTTACCGCATTGAAAAGGGGCGGACACGCAAAAGAGGAGGTACAGGACTGGGGCTGGCGATTGTAAAGAATGCCGTTCTATACCACAGGGGTGAAATAAGAGCCTGGAATAACCCGGGCGGAGGACTTATATTTAAATTTACACTTTATTCACTTTAGCAGCTTATGAAACACATTCTTATAATGGCGGCCGAACAGGAGGAGCTGGATGCTGCGGCTGCAGCCTATAACGGAGTCCGTTCCCAAACGGAGAGTTCTCTCTCAATAAAATTCATGCTTTGCGGTATAGGGGTAACCTCCGCCACATACGCAATTACAAAAGAGATTTACAGGGCGGCAGCAGCCGGTGTCCGCTATAATATGGCTATACTTGTGGGGCTGGCCGGCAGTTACTGCCTGCAGAAGTTTCCACTTGGCTCCATTGCCCTTATCAACAGAGCCTATCTTGGAGATCTGGGGTTTGATACCCCTGCCGGGCTGCGGACTCTTTTCGATACGAAAGTATTGGATTCCAATATATTCCCCTTTAAGGAGAGCACACTCTGCAGGCCTGTCGTGGATAATGAAACAGAGCTATTTCTAAGCCGTTTCAACTCTGCCGATGCGGTTACAAGACAGACATTTACAGGCAGCAGGGAAAAGGGAGCGGAGATTGCCGCCAAGTTTAATGCAGAGATTGAAGATATGGAGGGGGCGGCTCTCCACTATGTTGCCCTTATGGAGCATCTTCCGTTTTTCCAGCTAAGGGCGGTCTCAAATGAGGTTGGAGAGAAGGATAGAAGCAAATGGAACGGGCCGTTGGCACTTGAGGCCATTAAGAAAGCCATGCTGGAGTATTTTTATTTTGAATGTAGCAGATAACAGATTAAATTCAACGTATATGGAGGTAATAAGGATTGAGGGGATTAAGAAAATCTACACTCTCGGAACACAGATTGTAAAGGCATTGGATGGAGTAGACATCTCAATAGAGAAGAACGAGTATGTTGCAATAATGGGGCCGTCGGGCTCCGGGAAATCTACGCTTATGAACATTTTAGGCTGTCTCGACACCCCTTCGGAGGGGAGCTATTTTTTAAACGGCACAGATGTGGGCAATATGGATGATAACGAACTTTCAGATGTGAGAAACAGAGAGATAGGCTTTATTTTCCAGTCTTTCAATCTGCTCCCGCGTTATAATGCAATGGAGAATGCCGCACTTCCGCTAATCTATTCAGGCATTCCCCGCCGCGAGAGGGAGAGGAGAGCAAGGGAGGCACTGGAGAGTGTGGGGCTTGCAAAGAGGATGGAGCATAAGCCTTCTGAGCTTTCAGGGGGTCAGAGGCAGAGGGTGGCCATAGCGAGGGCGCTTATCAACAGTCCGTCTATTATTTTAGCGGACGAGCCGACAGGTAATCTCGACACAAAGACCTCTATTGACATTATGGCTCTTTTTGAACAGATTTACAATAGTGGCAATACGGTGATTATTGTAACTCACGAAGAGGATATTGCAAAATATGCAAGGCGTATTATCAGGCTGCGCGACGGCAAGATAGAGAGCGATCTGCCAAATGAAAACAGGACTATACTTTCTTAAAACAGTCAGATTATGAAGATTTATACTAAAGGGGGAGACAAGGGAACCACCACGCTTATAGGCGGAAAGAGGGTATTGAAAAATCATCCGCGTGTTGAGGCATACGGAGATGTAGACGAATTAATCTCATTTATAGGTGTTGTAATAAGCGATGCCCCGGCAGGACACGAGCGGGATGTGCTGGAGAAGATACAGAAGGAGCTGATGCTTATATCTGCCCACTTTGCATCAGACGAGGGGGTGAAAAAGATAAAGGAACTTACAGAGGATGATATTACCTTTCTTGAATTAGAGATAGACAGGATGACAGGGGAGCTTCCTGTCCAGAAGGCCTTTATTTTGCCGGGGGCTCCAAGAGTCTCTTCCTGTTGTCATGTCGCAAGGACCGTATGCCGTAGGGCAGAGAGGCATTCGCTGGCAATTCTTCCCTCTGAAAATAGCGGTACAGCGTCTGCAGATACAGATTCGGTGGAGAGGGGAATCAAATATCTGAACAGGCTCTCTGATTATCTTTTTACTCTCGGACGTTACTATTGCCATAAATGCGGTGGAAAAGAGATATTTTGGCTGCCATGATTTTTTTGTTATATTTGCAGCCCAAAAATTAAGTCAAAAGCATTTATTAATCTAATTATTAGCTTGATATGTATTGGACACTTGAATTGGCATCCAAACTGGAAGATGCTCCATGGCCGGCTACCAAAGATGAACTTATAGATTATGCCACACGATCAGGGGCTCCGCTCGAGGTTATAGAGAATCTTAATGACCTGGAAGACGATGGGGAGGTTTACGATAGTATAGAAGACATATGGCCCGACTACCCAAGCAAAGAAGACTTTTTCTTCAACGAGGATGAATATTAGTGCAATTTTAAGCACATTTTTGACTATTAAATCCCTGTTAATCAATTAGATTGGCAGGGATTTAATTTGTTTGGACAATAGCGTATGACCGCCTCAGATAGTGTGGTTTGTTTGGATAAAATACATCGCCGACTAATCAGCATTGGTACAAATGGCTGTGCTACAATACAATATGGATTTTTATTTGTGAGAACGGTACATATTTTTTGTGTAAAAAAGTAGAGTATGAAAAAAAAGTGCTTTTATCCCGATTTTTTTTGATTTTTTAACGACTGACACGTTGAGATTGCAATATCGGGATAGCAAAATGGGCAGCCAAAAGAGAAATGGAGAGGGGGAAACCAACACGACAAAATGCAGCTGGGAGCCTATAAAAAAGGGCAGATGTACCGCTATTGTAACCGACTTGGCACAAGTCTATGATTTTCAACACATCATAGAGTAGTCAGACTTTTAGGGAGCTATAAAAGGGATAACAAAGAGAAGCGGATTGGTTTCGCCATTCCTTTGCCAGCCCAACCAACGAACAGAGGGGGAAGAAACCTTTTCTTTGCCCTCCGTTTGTTTTAGGGCTGTTTTGAACTATTTTCAGCCGACAAGGTTAAGAGCATAGGATGTCAGACTAATTTTAAATGAAGCAAAAAGGGTACAAATGAGCGCAAAATACTTTTACCTTTGTGCCGTTATTGGGAATCGAACATCAAGAACCATAGAATAAGCTCGGATTTGTTTATTTAACCATATGAAACTTTTTTAATATACACTATTTGTTTATATTTGCACAAAAAAGGCATATCATGCAAAATGAGGATGTAAAAAATAACTACAAAAATAGACTTAGGGTTGTTCTTGCAGAAAAAGGAATCTCTAATCATTGGCTTGCACAACAACTTGGTGTGACCGATATGTCGGTTTCAAGATGGTGTACAAACAAGAATCAACCATCAATGGCGCAATTCATCAAAATGTCTAAAATACTCAATATAGACATCAATGCTCTGTTGGAAATTTAAAACGGAAGGAATG
>X5_European_Hare__coassemble_153_pt1 | contig 28407 bp, 18 predicted proteins | sample X5_European_Hare__metabat2_low_PE_003 | metagenome-assembled genome bin X5_European_Hare | reverse complement strand
AACGGTTCTTCTTTTTCTTTACAAACATATAAAAAACAGCTTGCGTACCCCAAATCAGGGTATGCAAATTTATCAAATATCTTGATATCAACAAATTATAAAATGTCTAATTTCTGAGTGACGAAGTCAGGAGAATCCAGACATTCCCTGATGATTGGTCATTTTCAGGAACGATGAGCGCCAAATACAAGCAAATAGGTAATGCCGTACCTGTGAACCTCGCATGGGCTGTTGTATAAATAATTACTTCCAGCGTTCGAGATCCAGTCTTATGAAGATAAAGAGCATTGCGGTAAAGGTCCAGAGAGAGGAGCCTCCATAGCTTAAAAACGGGAGCGGAATCCCTATTACCGGCATCAGCCCCATAGTCATTCCTATATTTATAAAGACATGCATGAAGAAGCAGCAGGCCACACAGTAGCCATAGATTCTTACAAAGCTGCTCCGCTGCCGCTCTGAAATGATAATAAGCCTTACTATAAGAAGACAATAGAGCAATATTACAAATACAGAGCCGGCAAAGCCCCACTCTTCTCCAATGGTACAGAAGATGAAATCTGTACTCTGCTCAGGTACAAAATCATATTTTGTCTGGGTTCCGTTAAGAAATCCCTTTCCAAAGAGGCCTCCTGAACCTATTGCTATTTTGGACTGGTGTACATTATATCCGCTTCCCATTAAATCCTCCTTTATGCCAAGAAGGCTCTCTATACGGGCTCTCTGGTGAGGCTGCAATATCTTGTCGAAGATAAAGTTTACAGAGAAGATAAAGATTATCGCGCAGACAAAGGATACCGCTATGAATTTTGTATGGCGGTATCTCTTTCTGGTTCCATATATTATGGCGGCAATCATTACCGGAACAAGAATCATTACGGCTATATATTGCGCCCCTATTCTGTTTATGAATGAGAGGGGTTCATATGTGCCTATAACGGGAAGGTAGGCAAGCAAGACGGCAACGGGAATGGCTATAAGGGTCTGTACTGTTGAATGGCGGCTAAGGGCTCCGTTCAGGATTACAGCCGTTGCAAAGGTAATGATTATAGAGACCAGCGGCGAGAATGCGAGGGTGGTTACAAAAAGGAGTATAAAGGCAAAACCGAATGCAAGCAGCCAGCCGTTAAGCCCCTCTCTGTAGAGCATAAAGATAAATCCCATATATACAAGGGCAGAACCCGTCTCCTTCTCCATAATTATAAGCCCCATTGGAATAAGCAGCACTACGGCCACCAGCAGGGAGTCGCGCAAATTTGTAAGTTTAAAATTGTGACGGCTCATTATATAGGCCAGCAGCAGCGAGGTGCTTATTTTTGAAATCTCTGCAGGCTGAAATCTTACCGGCCCCAATACAAACCACGAGTGGGAGCCGTTTATCTCTTTTCCCAGGAAGAGGACAGAGGCAAGAAGCACAAGAACCGCAAGATATATTTGGGGAGGGAGTACGCTATAGACCTTCGGTGTTATTACAAAGAGAATGACTGCGGCAATTACAATAGAAGAGAGTATCCAGATGAACTGCATTCCGTAACGCTGCGAAAGGTCGAGAATGGAGTTGTGCTCCTCTGAATAGATAGAAGAGTAGATGTTAATCCAGCCCGTCAGAATAAGCATCAGGAAGCAGAAAATCAACCACCAGTCCAGTTTTCTATAATAGCTTCTCATTTCTCTCTTTTATAACTCTTGGCAGCCTCTGTAAGATTCGCCTCTGCCATATACTTTTCAACATCAGGACGGCTTATCCGGCCTGTAAGGTACTTCTCTACCACAAGCGAGGCAATAGGGGCGGCCCATGTTCCTCCAAAGCCGGCATTTTCCAGATAGACGGCAACCGCTATCTTCGGGTTTTCCTTTGGGGCAAAGCAGATGAAGACCGCATTGTCCTCTCCATGGGGATTCTGGGCGGTACCTGTCTTTCCACAAATCTCCAGCCCCTTTACCATGGCACGGGTGGCTGTTCCTCCGCTGCCTGGCCCGCTGTTTACAGCCATATACATTCCCTCTACAACTGAGGCGTAGCGGCTGCTCTCTATTGCGGTATAGTGGCGCTCGGTAAAGCGTCTGTCTATGGTGCTGTCGGGGATTGACTTTACCAGATGGGGAGTGTAATAGTAGCCCCTGTTGGCAATTGTGGCGGCAAGGTTTGCAAGGTGAAGAGGGGTGCATCCCAACTCTCCCTGCCCTATGGAGAGCGAGATAATGGTGGAGGTTTTCCAGCCCCCCTTGCCGTAGATTTTGTTATAGGTCTCTGCTGTGGGGAGCGTTCCGCCTAACTCTCCGGGGAAATCGCTGCCCAGCTTTTCACCGAATCCCATGCTCTCTACATATTCGCGCCACCTTGTAAATGATTCATCCATGTTTTCATACTTTGGATTTTCAAGGAGGTCTTTAAGCACATAGCAGAAGTATGCGTTGCACGACATCATTATGGCGTGGGTGAAGTCGAGCGGAGAGCGGTGCGCATGGCACCGCAATATCCGTGTGGGGGCGTAGTAGTAACCGCCCCTGCACGGATATTGGGTACTTTCGCTTATCACCCCCTCCTGAAGTCCTATAAGGCCGTTTACAATCTTAAAGACGGAGCCGGGAGGGTAGGCAGACATTACGGCTCTGTTAAACATTGGCTTATAGGGGTCGTTTATGATTTCGTTATAATATTTGCTTATGTTGGCAATCTTTGAAATATCTATTCCCGGGCTGGAGATAAGCGAAAGTATCTCTCCGCTCTCCGGCTCAATGGCCACTATGCTCCCCACTTTGTTTTGCATGAGGTATTCTCCATATTGCTGCAGCTTCGCATCTATTGAGGTAACGATATCCTTCCCGGGAACGGATGTCTTGTCGTAAGCCCCATCTGCAAGAGGTGAGAGGAGCCGGTTATGAACATCGCGCTGCATTATAATATACCCCTTCTCTCCCCTTAATACAGATTCATAGGAGAGTTCCAGACCGCTTGCCCCCACATAATCCCCCATACGGTATGAGGGATTTTTGCGTAGAAACTCCTCGCTCACCTCCGTGGTATAGCCAAAGAGGTTGGCTCCGGCATTATAGGGGTAGTCTCTGATACTCTTTGAGGTTGCACTAAAGCCGGGGAATTTGTAGTTCTGCTCCAGAAATACCCCATACTCCCTCTCTGATACCTGTTTTAGGAAGACAACGCTTTGATAACCTATTTTCCGTCGGTTTTCTCTATATTCTGCCATCTTCCTTCTTACATACTCTCTCTCAATAGAGAATATTTTGCAGAGGGCTGCCGTGTCGAAAGGCTGTAAATCTACCGGAGTTACCAGAATGTCGTAACTGTTGCGGTTGCTCACCAGAATATTTCCGTTGCGGTCCAAAATCAGCCCCCTTACCGGATAGACAGTAATATACTTATAGGCATTGTTCTCTGCGGAGATTTTATATTCGTCATTTAAAATCTGCAGGGTAAAGAGCCTGATTACAAGCACAAGCGTTGAAATAGCTGCACCGATTATCAATATGCGGCTTTTGTTGTTCAATCGACAATCCTCCTTGCGGTATAGTTCCTTAGGATAGCAAACTCTAAAATCATTATTATAAACGTATTTACAATAACATTTATTATAAAACGGGCCAGTGTATATACAAATGAGAAGTAAAGTACATTGTCGAGGGCAATGTAGAAGAGAAAGAAGAGAGAATAAAGCAGAAGCAGGATAACCGTAAGGCTGCTTCTTCCCAATGTGTGGGAGTTTATCTCCGTAAGGTTTTCTCTTGTAGTCTTGCTTACCACAAGTTTTACTACAGGTTTCCTGAAAAAGGCAACGGCAACCAGTGCGGCTGCATTAAGCCCCATGACTCCGTCGTAAGACAAATCTGTAAGCAACCCTATTGCAAAGGCAATCACCATTATAAGTGAATTGTTAAAATTATAGGGGAGCATAAGGATTGGCAGCGGGGTGATTACAATATAGAGTAATGTGCTCAGGTTAATAAATTCTGCAACAAACAGCTGTATAAGCAGTACTATAAAGGTTAATATAAGAAATTTGCCGCTTGTCATATCTCCGTTTCTACATAATGCTTTGGCGGGAGAGCGAATCTATCTCCGCCATATTGCGGTTTTTGACTACAAAGACATAATCCAAAAGAGTGTAATCCAAAAAGAGCCGCACTCTGGCCGATTTGTGCATTCCGTCTTTTAGCTCAGTCTCCTCTACCACTCCAAGCGGAATATCTGCCGGAAATATTGCAGAGTGGCCGCCGGTGTAGACTGTATCTCCTCTGTTAATAACTATATGTTGCTGGATATCTGTAAGCACTGCCCCGTCTGCTCTCTTCCTGTCCCAGCTTAATATGCCATACGCATTATCCTTGCCAAGCTTTGCGCTTATATGAATGTTCGGATTTAGAAAGGAGAGGGCAACCGAGTGTTTTTTCCCTACCGAGCGGATAATGCCCACCACCCCCTTTGGGGTTGTCAATCCCATATCTTCCCTTATTCCCTCTGCATAACCCTTGTTAATGATAACATAGTTGTGGGCCGTGTTTAGTTCGTTTTTTACCACCTTGGCCCAATCGTAGTCGAACATCGAGGGGGAATCCTCCTGTGAGATAAAGTTGTGGGAGAGCAGACTGTCTCCTTCAATCCTTTCAATGGCAGTCTTGAGTCTGAGGTTTTCCGAGAGCAGTGCCGCATTCTCTCCGGCCATCTGTTCTTGCAGTTTTCCAAGGCTGAAATATTTTCTGGCATTATCTGTCTTCTCCCAGAAGAAAGAACAAAGCGCCTCCATTTTGCTGTTGAGCAGGAAACTCTCTATAAGCCCGTCTTTTGCAATCAGAAAGAGAGAGAGAGCTTCAAGAACCGCAAAAAGGAGAACCCTCCCCGTAATCATGAATAGTGAAGGAGGTATTCTCATCTTATATTATCGCATTAGAAACGGCAGTTTTCCAATATTCTTTATGGCAATGCTGGTGCCTCTGGCAACGGCCTTAAGCGGATCTTCGGCCACATTGAACGGAATGTTTATCTTGTCGTAGAGGCGTTTGTCCAGCCCTCTTAGCAATGCGCCGCCGCCCGTAAGGAAGATTCCTTCCTTTACAATGTCTGAGTAGAGCTCAGGCGGAGTCTGCTCTAAAACTGCAAGGACGGCTGCCTCTATCTTTGCAAGGGATTTGTCCAGACAGTGGGCAATCTCCTGGCTTGTAACCGCAATCTCCACGGGGTGAGCCGTTATGAGATTGGGACCCCTTACAATATATGGATCCGGGGCATTTTCTATATCAATCATTGCAGAACCCACATTTATCTTTATCATCTCTGCCATAACCTCGCCTATCTTTATGTTGTGCTGCTGGCGCATGTGTTGCTGAATATCAGTTGTAAAGACATCCCCTGCCACACGTATGCTCTCCTTGCAGACTATGCCCCCAAGGGAGATTACCGCAATTTCTGTGGTGCCGCCCCCTATATCCACAACCATGTGGCCGCTTGGAGCAAGTACATCCAGCCCAATCCCCAAGGCAGCGGCCATAGGCTCATAGATAATATAGACATCTCTGCCACCCGCATGTTCAGAGGAGTCCCTTACGGCCCTTATCTCTACCTCTGTACTGCCCGAAGGAATGCAGACCACCATCTTGAGGCTGGGCTGGAAGATGGTCCTTCTGTGGTTTATCATCTTTACAAAGCCGCGAATCATAAGCTCTGCGGCGTTAAAGTCTGCAATCACGCCATCCTTCAGCGGACGGACGGTCTTTATATTGTCGTGGGTCTTCCCCTGCATCATTTTTGCGGCATGGCCGTAGGCTATGGGTTTGCCTGTCTTCTGGTCTATGGCCACTATCGAGGGCTCGTCTACCGCAATCTTGTCGTTTACAAATATAACAGTGTTGGCTGTACCCAAATCAATTGCCAACTCTTGTGTCAAGAAAGAGAATACCATTGTTTTGTAGGTTTAATGTTTAAAATGACGTATACCGGTAAAGAACATGGCAATGCCGTGTCTGTTGCAGCTCTCTATGCTCTCGGCATCTCTTATTGAGCCGCCGGGCTGGATAATGCTCTTTATTCCCTCCTCTGCCGCTATCTCCACGCAATCGGAGAAGGGGAAGAAGGCATCTGAGGCCATGACTGCCCCCTTAAGGTCAAACCCGAAGGATTTTGCCTTCTGTATTGCTTGTCTGAGGGCATCTACACGGGAGGTCTGTCCTACACCGCCAGCAAGCAGCTGTCTGTTTTTTGCAAGAACTATTGCATTCGATTTGGAATGTTTTACAAGTTTGTTTGCAAAGAGCAAATCTTGAAGATCCTCTTCTGCGGGCGCCGCTTTTGTGGCTACTTTAAACTCTGCAGGATTCTCTTTGCAGTCATCTCTCTGCTGCTCCAGAACCCCTCCCAGCAGAGAGCGGAATTTTACCCCGGCCGGTCTGGCATCCCTGTTCAGAAGAACGATTCTGTTCTTCTTGCTCTTGAGAATCTCCAATGCCTCAGGACTATAGCCGGGAGCTATTACAACCTCAGAAAATATCCTGTTCATCCGCTCTGCAGTCTGCCCGTCTATCGGACGGTTGGTAATTATAATACCCCCGAAGGCAGAGACGGGATCTGCGGCAAGGGCTCTCTCCCAGGCCTCTGTCAGACTCTCTGTAGAGGCACATCCGCAGGCGTTGTTATGTTTTATTATTGCAACGGTAGTCTGGTCGAAATCAGAAATCAGCTCTATTGCCGCCTCTATGTCTAAAAGGTTGTTGTAGGAGATTTCCTTTCCGTGCAGCTGCTCCGGAAGTGACCCCTCTTTTCCATAGTAATACCCCTTTTGGTGAGGATTTTCTCCATAGCGAAGGCTTCTTCCACCTATAATGCTCTTGCTGAAGGATTTTATAGGCTCGCTAAGATTGGAGTTAAAGTAGCCGAAAATGGCGGTATCGTAGTGAGAGGTTACAAGAAAGGCCTGTGCTGCAAAATATTCACGCTCCTGCAATGTTGTCTGTGCTCCTCTCTCTCTGAGAATTTTGAGAAGGGGTGCGTAAGATTCCTTGGATGGAATTATAACCACATCGTTATAGTTCTTTGCGGCAGCCCTTATGAGCGAAATGCCACCAATATCTATCTTCTCTATGACCTGCTCCTTTGGAGCGTTTGTCGCCACATACTCCTCGAAGGGGTATAAATCTACAATGACAAGGTCTATAGGGGGGATTCCATATTTTTCAATCTGCTCATTGTGGGTTTGAGACTCTCTTATATTGAGGATCCCCCCGAAAATCTTCGGGTGGAGTGTCTTGACCCTGCCATCCAATATTGAAGGGTAGCCTGTTACCGATTCCACTGTGGTTACAGGAATTCCCATCTTTTTTATAAAATCGCATGTTCCTCCCGTGGATAAAATGGTTACACCTTTTTTGTGCAGTTCTTGGACTATCTCCTCAAGACCCTCTTTGTAATAGACAGATATTAATGCGCGTTTAATCTCTTTTCTATCTGTGGAAACTTGCATAACTGATTTTTAGAAATATTACCGGATTTTTTTGCAAAAATATGATATTTTTTAATATTTTTATAAGGATAATATCTAAGATGTATGGAAAGTATTGCCCCTCTTTATGTAATTATAACGGCGGGCGGCCGCGGAAGCAGAATGAACGCCGGCATAGCAAAGCAGTTTCTGGAGCTTGACGGGGTTCCGGTTTTATATAGAACCGTTGAGCCCTTTCTTAAGATGAAGATGAAGAATAAGATTATTCTGGTTTTGCCGTCGGATTATAAAGAGTATTGGAAAAAATATTGTATTGACCGGTCGATAGTGTTCACTCACAGGCTGGTCTCGGGGGGGATTACCCGTTTCCACTCTGTAAGGAATGCCCTTGAATTTGTGCCGGAGGGGGCAAAGGTGCTTGTTCACGATGGGGTTCGGCCGTTTGTGCCGGAGGAGCTGCTATCAAGGTTGCTCGATTTTAAAATGGGAGATAAGGGCGCTTACGGGGTGATACCTGTCGTGGGTGCCGTTGATTCAATGAGGGAATTGCAGGAAGATGGTTCCACAAGGGTTGTAAAGAGAGAAAGATACCTCTTTGTGCAGACTCCGCAGCTCTTTGATTCCAGCCGTCTTAAAAGAGCCTATATGCAGGCCTATTCGCCCTCCTTTACAGATGACGCCTCTGTTTTCGAGAGTGCCGGTTACAAGATTGCCACTGTGGAGGGAAGCCGGCTCAATATAAAAATAACCGTTCCCGGCGATTTGGCACTGGGAGCGGCAATATTGTCTCTTTAACATTAACAGACTACTCCTCCTCTTCTCTATGTTTTAGCATATAGACCTGGCGGTCGATAGCCTGGTCAAGAGAGATTAATGTTTCTGTCTGCAATATGGATGGGATATTCTGGACGGTGTTTATGAGGATTTCCATAAGGTGGTTGTGGTTATAGCAGTAGATTTTAAGCAGCAGCGCGTGTCTGCCCGTAACAAAATGGCACTCCACAACTTCGGGAATTTTTTTAAGAGCATCAATTACCTGAGGATATTTGTTGGCCTCCGAGAGACTCACCTGTACAAATGCACATACATTTAAACCAAGGGTCTGAGGCTTTACAAGCAGACGGGAACCGGTAATAATGCCCAAAGATTCCATCTTCTTTACTCTTTGGTGGATAGCCGCTCCGGAAACGCCGCATTCGCGGGCAATCTCAAGGAACGGCATTCTGGCGTTTTTTGCCAGCATAGAGAGAATCTTCTGGTCTACCTTGTCTATATGATATTTGGCCATCTCTTTTATTGTAAAGTATTATAATAATAAGGCGTGAATTTATGAAATTTTACCTCATAAAAAGCATAAATCTAAAAAAAAACAACACAAATCTCCAAAATCGCTTACAATAAGCTATCTTTTCCTCTTTCCCTTGGCCGGTGCGGATTTCTGCTCCGAAATAAGCTTCAGACACTCTTCTACGGTAAGTGATGCGGCATCTCTCCCTTTTGGTATCCTGTAATTTTGGGAATCATGCTTTATGTAGGGGCCAAAGCGGCCATTAATCACCTCAATATCCTGCTCGGGGAAAGAGGCAATATGTTTGTCATTCTCCTTTTTGCGGTGCTGCTCCAACAGTAATGTGGCCTCCTCTATCGATATTGTGTGGGGGTCGTGGCTCTTGTCAAGAGAGACAAACTTTCCATCGTGCTTTATGTAGGGGCCGAATCTGCCTGATGAGGCTATAACCTCCTTCCCTTCAATCTCTCCCACCTTTCGCGGCAGGGTAAAGAGGTTGAGAGCCTCCTCTAATGTAATACTCTCTATAAGCTGCCCCTTCAGGAGGCCGGCATATCTCTTGCCGGGGTCGTCGCCTGCTCCCATCTGTACCAGCGGACCGAACTTGCCAAGCCTTACTACAAGAGGCTTCCCGCTCTTAGGGTCATTACCCAAAAATCGCCCCGCATTTGTGTGGGCAGACTCCTTCAATGTCTCTTCCACCCTGGTATGGAACGGTTTGTAAAATGTTTCAAGCACCTTGTCCCAGCTCTTCTGTCCTGCTGCAATTTTGTCGAAATTCTCCTCCTCCTTTGCAGTAAAGCCGTAATCGAGTATCTCTGCAAAATTTGCCTTTAGAAAGTCTGTTACCAAAATTCCTATATCCTGCGGAAAGAGCTTCCCCTTTTCGCTTCCGCTAATCTCCTTGCAGAGGCTCTTTTCAATCCCGCCCTTTTTCAAGGTAATTATCTCATATTCCCTGCAGACCCCCTCTCTATCCTCCTTTACTATATATCCCCTCTGGGTAATTGTTGTAATTGTAGGGGCATAAGTGGAGGGACGGCCTATTCCCAGCTCCTCAAGTTTCTTTACCAGAGAGGCTTCGCTATAGCGCGGCGGCCTTTGGGTAAAGCACTCTGTGGCGGTTATTTCCAACCTCTCCAGCGGTTCGCCCGCAGCAAGTTTTGGCAGAAGCTGCGCTCCCTGGCCATCTGTAGAGAACTCCCCGGTGTTTTCATCGTCTTTTCCCTCTATATAGAGTTTGAGAAAGCCGTCGAATACTATCTGTTCCCCCTGAGATATAAAATGTCGGGAAATATTGCTTCCCTCTATTGTAATGGTTGTCTTTTCAATCCTTGCATCTGCCATCTGCGAGGCTATACATCTCTTCCAGATAAGGGAGTATAGTTTTTTCTCCTGCGGAGTTCCCTCTATTGCGGCATTTGCCGGATAGGTAGGCCTTATTGCCTCATGCGCCTCCTGAGCCCCCTTGGATTTGGTCTTATATTGGCGCACTTTTGAGTACTCCTCGCCAAAGGTGGTGCTTATTACCCCCTTTATGCTCTTTATTGCCAGCTGCGAGAGGTTTGTGGAGTCTGTACGCATATAGGTTATAAGTCCGCTTTCATAAAGTTTCTGGGCTATTCTCATTGTCTGGGAAACGGAGAAACCCAGCTTTCTGGAGGCCTCCTGCTGGAGTGCGGAGGTGGTGAATGGAGGGGCCGGGGTTCTGGTTATCTCCCTCTTCTTTATATCTGCTATCTTAAAGGCAGTCTCCTTGCAGCTCTCCAAAAATGCCTCTGCAGAGGCAGCATCCGGGAATTTCTCTTCCAGGAGGGCATTGAGGAGCGCACCCTTCTTGTCTCCCTTGAATTTGCCTGTAACCCTATAGAAGGGTTCGGCGTTAAAGGCCATAATTTCCCTCTCTCTTTCAACGATAAGCCTTACCGCTACAGACTGCACCCTTCCTGCCGAGAGTTTTGGAGCCACCTTTTTCCAAAGTACGGGCGAGAGTTCAAAGCCTACAATTCTGTCGAGAATCCTTCGTGCCTGCTGGGCCATTACAAGATTCATATTTATCCCTCTTGGATTCTCTATGGCATTGAGAATTGCAGGTTTGGTTATTTCGTGGAATACAATCCGTCTGGTCTGTTCCGGCTTCAGCTCCAGAACCTGCTGCAGGTGCCATGCAATGGCCTCTCCTTCGCGGTCCTCATCGGAGGCAAGCCATACCGTGGAAACCTTTTTTGAGAGAGATTTAAGTTCCTGAACAACCTTTTTCTTATCTTCAGGGACAAGATAGCACGGTGTAAAGCCGTTTTCTATCTCTATTCCCAGATTTTTCTTGCTTAAATCCCTTATATGTCCGAAACTCGATTTTACTGTAAAATCCTTACCCAGAAAACCCTCTATTGTCTTTGCCTTTGCAGGCGACTCCACAATTACTAAATTCTCACCCATATAGATATGTTTCATAAAGAGAGTGCAAAGTAAGATATAAATGGTTGAATTATGCAAATTTAATTCTATTTTTGCCGCAAATATGTCTGTTGCCATGAAGATTAAAAACAGTAAAAGACTTATCGGATGGCTGTGGCTGATAGTGTTCAGCCCCATTATATTTATTCTTCTTGCCCTTCTGACGGTGGGTATTACTGCAGATATACCCTCTTTTGAGGAGCTGGAAGATCCCAAGAGCAATCTGGCTACAGAAATTATTGCAAGGGATGGCACGGTTATAAGTACGTTTCATGTAGAGAACCGTTCCTATACCTCCTATGATGAGCTTAGCCCCAGTCTGAGAGAGGCTCTCCTCTCTACCGAGGACATTCGTTTTTACAAACATAGCGGAATAGATTTAAAGAGTCTGGCAAGGGTGGTTGTAAAGAGTATGCTTATGGGGAACCGCCGTTCAGGTGGCGGCGGCAGTACAATTACACAGCAGCTTGCAAAGAGCCTCTTTCCCCGCGACACTGTGGAGTCCTCTTTCCCGGGGGCGAAATATTTTGTGCTTGTAAACAACAAGCTTAAGGAGTGGATAACTGCAGTAAAGCTGGAGCGTAACTATACCAAGGAGGAGATTATGAGCATGTATTTCAATGCGGTATTCTTTGGAAGCAACTCTTACGGGATAAAGGTCGCGGCCAATACTTTTTTTGCCAAGGAACCGTATGAACTTACAGTAGAGGAGAGCGCCCTGCTTGTGGGAATGGTAAATATGCCTACAAGGTATAATCCGGTGAGAAACCCGACCCTTTCGCTGCAGAGGCGTAATCACGTTCTTGCCCAGATGTACAAATATGGATTCCTTACAAAGAGCGGATATGACTCTATAGTTCAGATTCCCATAAGGCTTACATATAGCAGACAGGACCATAACTCGGGACTGGCGCCCCACTTCAGGGATATGCTCAGACGGGTAATGAATGCAAATGAACCTGATCCGCGAAATTATACAAGGAGGGAGGAGTACTCCGCAGACTCTCTAATGTGGGAGCGGGACCCTCTTTACGGCTGGCTTAACAAAAACCGCAAGGCAGACGGGTCTAAATATAATCTTGACAAGGATGGGCTTAAAATATATACCCCGATAGATGCAAAGATGCAACAATATGCCACGGAGGCGGTTGTAGAACATCTTGGCAAAACTCTCCAGCCTGCATTTGACAGAGAGCTGAAGTGGAAGAGGAGAAGACCTTTCGACAACAGCGTTTCTGCAGATGTAATAGATCTTATAATGAAGCAGGCCCGCCGCTGGAGCGACCGTTACCGTATGATGAAACAGGAGGGAGCCTCTGAGAGTGAAATACTCAAAAGTTTCGATGAGCCTGTGAGGATGCGGGTTTTTGCATGGAACAGCAAGGGGTATACAGATACCACCATGACTCCCAACGACTCGATACGCTATTATAAATCCTTTATACGGGCAGCGCTTATGGCGGTGGAGCCCACCACAGGTTATATAAGGGCATACGTGGGGAATGGAAACTACAGATATTTCAAATATGATCAGGTGCGACAGGGAAAGAGACAGGTGGGTTCTACCTTTAAACCTTTCCTCTACACCCTTGCAATGCAGCAGGGATATACCCCGTGCGACAAAGTGGTAAACGTACCGCAATCGTTTATCATAGGTGACGATGTCTGGACTCCCAAGAGTACAGATAAGGAGGAGTGGATAGGGCAGACTGTAACCCTTAAATGGGGGCTGACAAGGAGTTCGAATAATATATCGGCCTACCTTATGAAACAGTTCGGGCCGCAGGCTCTGGTGGATATGGCCCATACAATGGGAATAAAGTGCTGGCTGGATCCTGTGGCATCGCTTTGTGTGGGCTCTGCCGATATTCCAGTTTATCAGATGGTGGGGGCGTTTAATACCTATCCGAGCAAGGGAGTCTATGTGGAGCCGCTTGCCGTCCTTAGAATAGAGGATAAGATGGGTAATGTGCTTGCAACCTTTACTCCGAGCAAAAAGGAGGCAATGAGCGAGATGACAGCCTATCTTATGGTAAATCTCATGCAGGGAGTGGTAAATATGGGTACTGCAAACAGAATAAGAAGACTTTATGTTCCGGAGGGTGAGCTTGCCGGCAAGACAGGTACCACAAATGACCAGTCAGACGGCTGGTTTATAGGATATACACCAAAACTAACGGCAGGAGTATGGGTCGGGGCCGAAGACAGACAGGTCCATTTTGCCGGAATGGCTTTGGGTCAGGGGGCGAATACGGCCCTGCCAATCTGGGGGATTTTCATGAAAAAAGTGATAGATGACGGAACATTGGGTGTAACGAAATATGACACCTTTGAGGTGCCTCACGGCTTTAATATAGATTTGAACTGCGACGGAAGCGATGGCGACGTAGGCTTCTCTGCAGAGGATTCTTTCTTTGACTGAAATGAAAAAAAACATAGCGTTAATCTATGGCGGAAACTCTTCTGAGTGGCAAATCTCCATTCAGAGCGGAAAGTTTGCCGCCGCACATATAGATAAAGAGAGGTATAATGTATATGAGGTGCTTTTGCGTGGTTCAAGCTGGAGCGTGCAGGGGCAGGAGATAGACAAGAGTGATTTCTCTGTTACCCTTGGGGGAGAAAAGGTGAAATTTGACCTTGCCTTTATTCTTATTCACGGAACACCGGGAGAAAATGGGCTTTTGCAGGGCTATCTTGAGATGATGGGGGTTCCTTTCAATACCTGCTCCGCCTTTGTTTCGGCCATTAGCTTTGACAAACATTCGTGCAAGCGGTTTCTGGATTTTGCCGGAGTTAAAATGGCAAGGGATCTCTTTCTTAGAAAGGGAGGCGCCTATACACCGGCCGGAATTGTAAAGGAGCTGGGGCTGCCCCTCTTTGTAAAACCCTCAAACGGGGGCAGCAGCTTTGGCGTTACCAAGGTAAAGCGCGAGGAGGAAGTTGCATTGGCAATAGAGGAGGCCTTTAAGGAGTGCGACTCCATAATTATTGAGGAGGCGGTGCCGGGGAGAGAATTAACCAATGGTATCTACAGCGAGGGGGGGCGACAGGTTGTACTTCCTGTTACAGAAATAATTACCGAGAGAGAGTTTTTTGATTATGATGCAAAATACCTTGGCAAGAGCAGAGAGGTCTGCCCTGCGCAGATTCCCGGGGAGATTTCTCAAAAGGTAAGGGAGCTTACAAAATTTATCTATAATTATATGGGGTGCAAGGGGCTTGTAAGGATAGACTATATTCTTAAGGGAGAGGAGATTTATTTTTTGGAGATAAATACCGTTCCGGGAATGACCCCAATGAGCCTTGTGCCGGGGCAGGTGAGGACCGCGGGAATAGATATGCGGCACTTTTTTACAACCCTCATAGAGGAATCGCTTTGAAAATAGGGCAATTTACAGAGTATCTGGGCTTGACTCTCTCAAAACTGGGCTGGTATGAGAGCGGTGAAATAAAAAACATAGGGCGTATTCTCCTTGAGGAGATTGGCTCATTGCAATATTATAGAATTCTTACGGAACCCTCGACTGAGCTCCCCTCTGATGTTATGGTGCGCCTTAAGAGGGCGGTAGAGCGGCTTGGAAAGGGAGAGCCGCTCCAATATGTGCTTGGCTATGGCTGGTTTTACGGTTACAGATTTGCCCTTGGCAAAGGGGTGCTTATACCCCGTCCCGAGACCGAGGAGCTGGTAAGGATGGTACTTGATGAGATTTCGGGGAGCAAAGAGAGGGTAGAGTCTGTTATGGATATCTGTACGGGGAGCGGCTGTATAGCCTGGACTATGCAGTTAAAGCTGCCGGAATGCAGGGTGTATGGGTGCGATATCTCTGAAATGGCCCTTAAAAGGGCGGCATCTCAAAGACCCGCGGGCGAGGAGTTTCTCTCTGTAGCCCCGCGCTTTTTTAAATGCAATCTTCTTGCTCCCGGTTTTGTTAATTCTATGGAGGGGAGTCCATACGATATTATAATAAGTAACCCGCCATATATTTGCGAGAGCGAAAAGGGGCAGATGAGACCAAATGTCCTGAATTATGAACCGGAGGAGGCTCTCTTTGTGCCCGACAACTCTCCGCTTCTCTTTTATGAGAAGATTGCCCGAACTGCAATCAGTCTGCTAAGACCTGGCGGCAGACTCTACCTCGAGATAAATGAAAGATTCCCCTCGGAGGTGGTTGCCCTTTTGGAAAATAACGCGCTTACAGCGGTAGAGGCCTGCAATGACCTCTTTGGAAAACCCCGTTTTGTAAAGGGCAGAGCCCCGTTGTAAAAAGACAACATTTTTCGGTCATTCCGCTTTTGCCGGGTGGAGATGCTGTTATGGTTATGATGAGCCGGGTTTGCTTACAATTTGTAGGTATTTGAGCTTATTCCCTTTTTGAAGAGCAACGGTGAAGACAAGTGCAAAGCTAAGCCAATACTGATATCTTGGTATTTTTCATTAGACATTACAATTGTGAATAGAAATATTATAATTTTGCATCACAATAAGAATATAATTTATAATAGTAATTGAAAATGAATATTTTACGCAAGGTTAAAATTTTTAACAAATTTCTGCTTCCATTTGTTGCCCTGCTTCTGATTGCCTCATGTTCTGCAAAAAAGAGCAGTGTTGCCGTAGTGGTAGAACGACAGGCTTACGATTCAATCCGGGAGGCTGTTAATAATTATATAGAGGCGATTACAACTTCCCGAAGGGAGGGTGTGCTGGTTGTGGATATATGGAACAATCCCGATTCCATTAGAAATCTTCTGAAGGAGATGTATGAAAAGCAGATGCTGGAGGGGGCTGTCTTTGTCGGAAGGATACCTGTTCCTATGATAAGGGATGCGCAGCATCTTACAACTGCATTTAAAATGTCGCAGAAAAGAGCGTGGATAGAGTCCTCTGTTCCTTCTGACCGTTTTTACGACGATTTTGACCTTAAGTTTGACCCTCTTGGCAGGGATAGCGTAAATACTTTTGCCTTTTACTACTCGTTGAGGGCGGATTCTCCGCAGCAGATAGGGTGCGATATCTACTCTGCAAGAATCAAGGCTCCTGAGGGAGAGGATGAATATAAGGCTCTGGCAGAGTATCTTAACAAGGCGGCCCTTGCCCATAAGAGACCCGAAAAGATGCGGAATCTCCTCTACTTTGCCGGCCATGGATACAATTCGGAATCTATGAATGCCCGTATAGACGAGGGTGCTTTGCTTAGGGAGCAGTTCCCGTTTCTTAATGAGTATGGCGGAACCCTTACCTATATAGATCATACCTCCGATGATTTTGTAAGGGAGCGACTTCTTGCCTCTCTTGAGGATAAAGAACTGGATCTGGCAATTCTTCACCACCATGGGGCAGAGGATACCCAATATCTCAACGGAACTCCCGCGGGAAACAATATCGGCAGGTGGATAGATCTGTCAAGAGATTACCTCCGTTCCGTAGTAAGAAGATCCGACAACCCCTTTCTACAGATGCAAAGGATGGTACAGATGTATGGAATCCCCTATTCATGGGTCTCAGATGCTTTCGACAAGGATAAGATTGAGCTTGACAGCCTTAATTATGCAAGAAAAAATATAATGATTGGCGACCTTGAGGGGTATGTGAGCGGAGTTAAGGTGCTAGTATTGGATGCCTGTTATAACGGAGCATTCGTAAATGGCGACTATATTGCAGCCCGCTATCTATTTAACCCGGGCTCTACAATTGCGGTAAAGGCCAACAGTGTCAATACCCTCCAGGATATCTGGACAGATGAGCTTATGGGGCTGCTTAACCTTGGAGTATGTGTGGGAAATTGGGCGAAGGGGCAGCTTACACTTGAGTCTCACCTCTTTGGAGATCCCACATTTGCCTTTGCTCCGGCAGATTATAAGTATGAGAATCTTGAACACAATATAGTTGCAAAGAGAGATGATGCCGGTTACTGGAGAAAGATTCTTGAGGGGCCCGAAGACACTCCCGCTGACCTTAAGGCATTGGCAATAAAGATGCTCTACAGAAATAGAGCCGTAACCTCCAATGAACTGCTGCAGATTGCAGAGGAATCTCCCTATATGAATGTAAGGCTTGAGGCCTTTATGACCAATTGCAGAATTGCCGACGGACTGCTTTCTCAGGCTGTAAAGAGAGCAATTTACGACAACTGTGAACTTACAAGAAGGCTTGCCCTCATTGTTGCGAAGAAAAATGCTGACCCTATGTTGCTGCAGGATCTGGCAGGGCTCTATCTGGCACCCAGGACCACGGCGCGAGAACTCTTCCAGTTGCACGGCATAGAGGAGGTTTTCGACAATGAAGAGTTTATAAAGGCTCTTGAAATATATAAGGAGAGGTATAAGGGGTGGACAGATAAGGGACGGTTTGAAGCAATTGTAAAAAGGGCAAAGGAGTCGTATGAGAGTGCAATGGCAGATATAGATGCCATGATGAGCGACAGCTCCTCTCTTCGCGACAAGAGGTTTGCCGTTTCACGTGAAAGGAACAATGTAAATCCGTTCAGTGTAGACGGACTTTGCCATATAATAGAGCACAACGGTAATATGGAGCTCCGTCTGGCGGCAGCCGAGGCGTTAGGCTGGTTCAACTACTCCTATATGAAGCCTCAGATTGTTGCAAGATGCAGGAAACTGTATGAAAAGATAGAGGATGAGCCTATGAAAGAGGAGCTATTAAAGACAATCAACAGATTGAGGTAATAGAAACCAAACAACATTAACAGACAAATTTAAAGATATGAAGCATTCATCAAGTTTTAAAATCGCATTGGTTGCTCTCTTCATATGCAGCTCCATAGCTATGGCCGCACAGGGAAGAGGAGCCGGGGTTACCTTTAGCGGGTATGTCTATGCGGTTGAATCTGAGAGCGGCGGAGTGACTACAAAACCGCAGCCGCTTGCTTATGCAACGGTTTATTTGCCGGATGTGGGGCTCTTCACAACGACCTCAGACGACGGTTATTTCGAGATTCGCTCAGTCAACCAAGGCAAATATGAAGTTGAAATCTCCTCTTTGGGATATGAGGAATATTCAGAGCGGATTGAGATTAGTGAAAAATCTTCTGATTTTAAATTTACATTAAAGGCAACCTCTTTCTATCTGGAGGAGGTGACGGTCTCTGCCGAGACAAAGAAGACCGGGGCGGCTACCGCTTCCAAAATCTCGAAGGCGGCAATGGAGCATCTGCAGGCCACTTCGCTGGCAGATATAATGTCTCTTTTGCCGGGTGCCACAACCCGTACCAAGGATGAGATAATGCTCAACGGAGCCAACACTTATGCTGTAAGATCAGGCTCTTCGTTCGGCACGGCTGTCATAGTGGATGGCGCTCCTGTGTCAAATAATGCCAATATGCAGACAATGTCCCTTGCAATGAACTCTTCGGCGGCAACCAGCATAGCCACTCCAAATTCGGGTATAGATATGCGTACGATTACCACAAATAATGTGGAGTCTGTTGAGGTTATCAGAGGTATTGCATCTGTGCAATATGGCGATGTGGCCTCCGGAGCCGTCATTGTAAACAGCAAGGCCGGAGTAGACCCCTTCTCTGTAAAGATGGAGTTGAATCCAAATATGTATATGGCCTCTGTAAGCCATGGCTTCAGACTTGGAGAGAAGTCTGGAGTCCTCAACTACGGCGGAGATTATACCTTCTCGCAATTCGATTTAAGGGAGGGGTATGATACATATAACCGTGTGACCGCCCGTGTCGCCTACTCCAACAATGTGGGTATCTGGAGCACCAACAGCTCGTTGAACATCTTTTACGCTTACGACAAGGGAGAACCCAATCCCGATGATGAGAATGATTATATGACTGCAAATCAGAAGGATTTGGGATTAAGATTTAATACCAACGGTGTCTTGGCATTCAACAAGGGGTGGTTCAAGAATATCCGTTATATAGGTTCTGTAAACTATACCAATAAAAAGACTTTCTTTGAAGATCAGGCTACCAATGCAGATTGGACCTATTCTACCTCAAAGAGCGACGGAGCCATCCTTTCCTCTTTTCCGGGAGTGGATATATATGATGAAGATGGAAACAAGATTACCAATATAGGGCCTGAAGATATGGCCGGCAAGGCATGGATGTTGCCTTCCAGCTATTTTTATGAATATGAGCTTCTTGGTAAGGAGCTCACAGGCTACCTCCAGGCCTCTGCGCTCTTCTCGGGGAATTGGGGTTCGACAAGGCATAAGATATTGGCGGGAGCGGATTACAGAACATCCGGAAACCTTGGTGAGGGAAAGGTCTTTGATCCGTATAACCCTCCATACCGTTCGGTAAGTGAGGATTTTGCAACCCAAAGAGAGCGCGCCTTCAAGGATGTTCCGTTCATGCACCATTTTGGAGCATATATAGAGGAGGACTTCTCGGCAGATATTCTGCAACGCAGGTTGGAGGTGGTTGCCGGAGTCCGTTTCGACAAGGTGTCTGGGATGGAGGGAGATTTTGCACCCCGCATAAACGGCTCGTATGAGATTATTCCAAAGGCATTGAGTGTCAGGGGAGGTTACGGTGTAACCCTTAAGAGCCCCTCTCTTGGCTATCTTTACCCAGACAATGCCTATTTCGACATTTTAAACTTCAACAATGCCGGAAGGAGCGGTTTTTCTGAGGCACAGCAGTTCCAGATTGCCACAACAAGGGTTTTCTCTGCAGAGAATCCTGACCTTAAACTGCAGAAAACCGACAAATGGGAGATAGGGCTTGATTTTAGACTGGGCCGGATAAAGGGAAGTGTCACCTACTTTAAGGACAAGACCGACAATGGTTATATGATGAGCAAGACTCTTAATACATTCAAGAGTGTGGATTATATACAGTATGAGGCCAAGAAACCTGTAAATGAGACAGATATGCCTGTGCTTGCAATAGATGAGAAGGAGAAGGTGCTGCTTAGCTACAGAATTCCCACAAACTATTCCGCATACGAAAACAGCGGTATGGAGTTCGATGTGGATTTTGGCAGAGTGGATGCAATCCGTACCTCATTCAACCTGAACGGTGCATGGTATCGGTATAAATCATGGAACAACTACTATACTTTCGACAACAAACCGGGTGGAAAGACAACGGCGGAACTCTATCCGCACATGGGGGTGTATGAAGCAAAAAACAGAGTAGATCACAGTGAAATTGTAAATACCAACCTCAGAATTACCCATAATATTCCAAGTATAGGTTTTGTGGTTACACTTACCGCAGGCGTAACATGGTATGACCGCAGCTATACAACATACGGGAACGACTCCATTCCTGTCATGTATATAAACAGAACCGACGGGAAAGTGTATGATTTTGACCCTGCTATGTGGGAAGATGAAGCTTTGGCCGCCGAGTTTGCCCCTCTCGACATAAGGGGGAAACTCAACGCAAGACGTCATATAAAGGAGGGGGCTATGCCGCCGCTTTTGTGTCTGAATATAAATGTTACAAAGGAGATAAAGGATTTTATGAGAATCTCCTTCTTTGCAAACAATATGTTCCGCAGTACCCCTCTTTGGGAGAGTAAAAAGAATCCGGGCTCGTTTGTCCGGCGGAATGCGAACACATTCTATTTTGGCGCAGCGCTCTCCCTGATTATAAGATGAGAATTTAAGGGTCTGATTAATAATATGGAAAAATGAAAAGAGAAAAAAGATTATATATGATTCTGGCTTTGGCTTCTCTCTCTCCTGTCTCCTGCATAGAGATGATGAAGAATGCCGGTGAGGCCGAAATTGCAGAGTATATAGAGGTGGCATTTAAGGTAAATGCCATTACAGGGTTTATAGGGGCAGACGGCAGCGGAGAGACAGATCCCGGTTTCAATACTGCCGGATTAAACGTGAGATTTGTAAATTACGATGAAAATTTGGTGGTAGAGGCCGTTACCAATGAGAAAGGATTTGCCGTTGGCCGGAACCTTATTCCAGGCAACTATACGGTCTCCGTATCGGGCGAGGTTGAAAACAGTGGAATAACCTACTATCTTAACGGTTCGGTCCAGAATATGGCCTTGACCGTCTCTGTCTCTGAAGAGGAGGCGGCCGGCAGCCCGGAGGCCTCCAAGTATGCCATTGCAATAAGACCTGCACAGGTGGGGCAGCTCTGCTTTAGGGAGATATTCTATTCCGGAAGCCCCGGATATTACTTCAGGAACCAGTTTTATGAGATATATAACAATGGAGACGAGGTCTACTATTTAGACCACCTCTGTTTTGCACAGCTGGAGCCGGCTACAGCCACAGTAAATCTGCCTGACTGGCCTGATGAGGATGGTATGAACAACTATGTCTACGGTTGTACTGTATGGCAGTTCCCGGGAAACGGAAACGATTATCCTCTCTATCCGGGTGAATCGGTGATTGTGGTACAGGAGGGGGCAGACCATACCCTTAATACAACGGGGACCGGAGTCAAGGCTCTTATGGATAATTCAAAGGCGGAATTCGAGACATGGAGCGGAAATGCACAACGTAATACACAGGTGCCCGATCTTCCGTACGTATTCTGGAGCGGCAATGTTAACACCATGCAGTGGCTTACCTCGGTCTTCGGTTCGGCATTCTGTCTATATAATCCGGGCAGGACGTTGGAGTTCAACGATAACGACTATTGGGTTATGGGCCGGACAATGCAGCATAAGGTGGGAAGCGCCACTCCGTATTATGCAAGAATCCCGGCAGAACAGATTCTGGACGGCGTGGAACTTATTCCTACTCCAAACGATTTGAATATGAAAAGAATCCCTGGGTTTGTAGATGCCGGGGCAGCCTCTGTGGGAGCAACATATAACAATATGAGCGTATGCAGAAAGGTTATAGATCACAGGCCCGACGGAACACCTGTATATCAGGATACCAACAACTCCACAGATGATTTTGAGGTAATGTCTGAGCCTGAACATAGAAGAAACGGAGAGAAGATACCATCTTGGAGCTGGTCACTCAACGATTAATTGCAATGAGAGAATACTATGAGAAAGACTAATAACATAATATTTACAGGATTCGCTTTAATTGCCCTTCTTGCGCCATCTTTTTTGTCTGCGCAGAGCGGGTCGAATGCCAATACCCCTGCGGCAATAGAGCGTATAGAGAGGGAAAATCTGCATTTTTCCCATTCGGAGAATGTTTCATCGATTCAGCTCGATGATATTGGCTACTACAGCAGAGTGGGCTTTAAGATTGCCACAGAGAAGGGCTCTTTCAAGAGACCCCAATCCGGCAATGACAATTTTGGATACGGGTTTTATACAGATGGCGGAGGCCGTGTGGCAAAGTTAAATGATACCTATATGTGGGGGAGTTTCTCTTATAACAGAACCAAAGTGAGGGATGCCCAATATAATGCAACACTATTCGACCCGTTCAGGGGAACCCCGTTCTATCTGGCAGATGAATATGAGAGTGACTGGATAAAGCAGCTTTTCGATATGAGCTTTAAGGCTGCCTCTCCTATTCTTTGGAACAGGGTGATAGTGGGAGTGCAGCTTGACTATCAGAACGGACAGGCTGCAAAACAGGTAGACCCCCGTCCTCTCACTTCTGTTTCAAAGTTTTCGGTAAAACCCGGAGTAACGGTTCTGCTCTCTGGGGGGCACTCCATCGGTGCCTACTATAGCTACCACTCAAGGAGGGAGGACGGGAGCGCAAATGTGGTGAACCACCTTGTCTATCCCACCGTCTATATAATGTCATTTCCGGGCTTTTTCCTTCAGACCCAGCTGGGTGCGCTCAATGGCGACAATCTGCGGATATATAATGCCAATATGATGGGTGGCGGTCTGGAGTACAGTTTTAAATCGGAGAGATTCAGGCTGCTTTTCAGAGGCGGCTACTCAAGGGAGGTGGAGGATGTTACAAATAGTTATTCCTACCCCCGGATGGTGGGTACGACCTTGGACGAGCGTTACTCGATAGGGCTAAATGCAAGCTATACCCCTGATGAGAAGAATGCCCTCTTCCTGGACCTTGAATATGCAGACAAGAGCATAGACGGTATCCATTATGTACAGCAGAGAGATAATGACTTTTATGTAAACAAATGGATTATAATAAGCAAGAGTATCCGTTCAAACAGCAGCACAGACGGCTTCAGGGGAAAATTCCAATATATGAGAACCACCCGTGGAAACGGCTATGACTGGAGTGCAGGCGCAGAGTTCTACACGGAAAACATAGATAACATTTACTATCTGCCAAGGAGCACCCAGAATATAGAGAATCTGAATCTGGTCCTCTTTGCCCGCAAGAACTTTATCTTTAATAAGAAACACTCCATATTGGTGGGTGTAGATTATAAGGGGAAGTTCAACTCTTCCAGTACTATAGATTACCATGGTAGCAATGCGGATTCGCACTGCTACCAGGATTTCACACTCAGAGATTTTGCCTATCTGAGCAGCAATTACAATTCGGTAGGGGCAGATGCCACCTACTCTCTTGCGGGAATCTTCAAAGAGAACGGTTCTTTCTTTGTTTCGGCAGAGATGGATTGGTATAGGGGGTATGGAGCTCCGTTATACAGAGATCTCTTTAAGAACAGAACTTTCCTCAACTTTGCGGTGGGAATGACTTTTTGAGCTCGTCCTTATTTAATCAAACGATAACAGCATTTATGGTAAAACATTTTTTAACCGCAATGTCATTATGCCTCACCCTTTTGCCCACAGCAATGGGAGAGCAGACAATTATTGCGCCGGAGGAGAGAGACTCCTCTACTTTTGCCATTTTTATAGACAGCCAATCATACGGGCATTGCAAGGAGGCGGTAATAAAATATCGCGACATGTTGCAGAAGGAGGGGTTGCCTGCCTATATTATAGCGGCAGACTGGGAGAGCCCGGAACATGTAAAATTCTTTCTGGAGAAGTATTATAATGAGCAGGCTCTTGAGGGGGCGGTCTTTATAGGGGAGATTCCTGTTCCTATGATTCGCAGGGCCCAGCACCTTACATCTGCATTCAAGATGGATGAGAATGCACCAATGCATGACTCTTCTGTGCCTTCAGACCGGTTTTACGACGATTTTAACTTGAAATTCAACTTTATCTGCAGAGATAGCGTAAATAAGAATCTCTTCTACTACAATCTTGCCGGAGACGGCCCTCAGAAGATAGCCTGCAATATCTACACCGGCCGTATAAAACCCACCCGCGAGGGGGAGGAGGGGTACAGGCAGATTAACGACTACCTTAACAAGGTTGTTGAGCAGAGGACCGAAATAAACTATCTCGACAAGGTGGCCTCCTATGCCGGACACGGCTCCTTTTCCAATAGTCTGAGTGCATGGAAGGATGAGTCGGTCACCCTGCGTGAACAGATGCCGGAATGCTTTAAGAGTGCAGACGGAGCCCGTTTCTATATCTTTTATATGTATCCTTATATGAAGGAGACCCTTATAAAGGAGATACAAAGAGAAGATCTGGACATTATGTTCTTTCATGAGCATGGCGATACCGGGCGGCAGTATCTTACCGGAACCCCGGATGCCATGTATGACGATGCGCTCTTTGAGCGGGCAAAATATAATATCCGCTCCTATCTGAGAAGGATGAAGGCCAGGGGCGAAGATATCGGGCAGGCAAAGAGAGGGATGGCGGAGAAATATGGAATAGATTCTCTCTGGTTCGAGGGAGCCTTCAGCAAGGAGGTCATTGCAAAGGATTCGCTGGAGGATCTCAAGACCGGCATTGTTGTGGAGGAGATACCCCGAATTGCCCCTAATGTAAGGGTGGTTCTCTTTGATGCCTGCTATAACGGAGATTTCAGGGAGAGAAGTTTTATTGCGGGAGAGTATATCTTTGCCTCAGGCAAGTCTCTTGTCGCAATCGGCAACTCGGTGAACGTGCTTCAGGACAAATCCTCTTCTGATTTGCTGGGGTTGCTCTCATGCGGTTTTAGAGTGGGAACATGGGCCAGGTTTACAAATATCCTGGAGTCGCACATTATAGGAGACCCTACATTCAGATTTACCCCTGCACGCAGCCTTCCTGTAATAAAGACAGATCTTAAGGATACCTCTTACTGGCTGGCCGTTCTGCAGCATGACCTGCCTGTAGATATAAAGGGGTTGGCACTCTACCGCCTCTTTGATTTCAAGTATGATAAACTGTCGGATCTCCTGTTGGATATATATAAATCAAGTGATTCCTATATGCTAAGGCTGCAGTGTATGCATCTGTTGGCATATTATAACGATTCCAACTACTCTGCCCTCCTGAAGCTCGCCGTAAATGACCCTTATGAGTTTATAAGGAGAAAGGCGGCCTATTATATGGGCATGGTGGGGCGTAACGATTTTGTTCCGTATCTTAACAGACTTTACTTAGATGACTGCCTCTCGGAGAGGGTGGTCTTTAATGTGCTTCGTTCGGGTGGATTGTTGAATACGAGGCTGCTGAGGGCAGATATGGAGAAGAGAGTTGAGAAGGAGGATTTTCTCTTCAACAAAGAGGAGTTTCTCAAGAGCTATGTAGATGCGATAGAGCGGAATAGAGATATGACGGATTTTGTGCTGGAGAGGCTGTTAGATAGGGAAAAGTCTGCAAAGAGCCGTCTTGCATATATCTCCTCCGCAAGAAACAACCCGGCCGGTTCTATGGTTACCGATATGCTTGATATCATACGGGACGACAGCGAGCCTGTTGAGTTGAAGGTGGAGGTTACCGAGGCCTTGGGCTGGTATGTCTATTCTGAACGTAAGGGGGAGATAATCGACGTATGCCGCCGGATTCTGGAGTCGGAAAGGGCCATTGCCCCTGAGTTTAAGGATGAGTTAAACAAGACAATAAACAGATTGGAGGTTTATATGAGATAATGGAGAAAATGGATATGAAAAAATATTTTGGAATTATTGTAAATATCTCTTTTATAACCCTTTTAGGCCTCTTTACAGCAATGCCGGCAGGGGCGGTGGACTCCTCCTGGAAGGTAGATGAGCAGATACAGTGCAAGAGCGGGCTGGCCTCGGCTTTTGCCATATTTATAGATAGTAAAAGTTTTGATGAGTGCCGTGAGCAGGTAATAGCATATAAGAATGTGCTTGAGAGCGAGGGGCTTGCAACATATATTCTCTCTGCCGTGTGGGAGACCCCGGAGCAGGTCAAGGGGGAGATTGCAAGGCTCTCTGCCAAAAGGCCTGTTTTGGAGGGAATGGTCTTTATTGGAGATATTCCGATTGCAAGGGTGAGAAAGGGGCAGCACCTGACCACTGCCTTTAAGATGAATGAGAACTCCTTCCCAATGGCGGAGTCCTCTGTTACAAGCGACCGTTTTTACGATACTCCTGCAATGAAGTTCGAGTATATAGGAAAGGATAGCGTTAATGAGCGTTTTTTCTATTATAATCTGCTTGGCAGCGGGGCACAGGTTATAATGCCCGCCTACTATTCGGCCAGGATTCTTGTTCCGCAACAGTTGGTAAAGGAGAGCGGAAAGAGCAGGTATGAGCTGCTTGCAGACTACCTTGAAAAGGTGGTGGCCGCCCATAAGGAGGAGCAGAACGTTCTCGATGACTTTATCCACTTTGCAGGACACGGATATAATTCTGATTGTCTGACGGCGTGGAGACAGCAGGCCATTGCCTTTAGAGATTACTTTCCCGATGCCTTTAATAATTCAGAGGGGAACAAGTTCTATAATTTCAGACAAGATCCCGTTATGAAGTACGCACTCTTTACCCAATTGCAAAAGCCGGGAACGGATCTCTTTATGTTCTACGAGCATGGAGATCCCGATGTGCAATTTATAAACGGGGATTATCCTGCCTCCTCTACGGATGATTGTATCGAGCAGTTGAAATATTCGGTCCGCAGAGGCTATGCCAGGGTAAAGCCTGAAAAGAGAGAAGATTATATAAAGGATGTGACAGCCCATTTCGGGCTTAATCCGCAGGAGTTTACACAGGAGCGGATTCTCGCTCATAAGAGGCGGGACTCTACCTTTGCCGCCGACAGGAATATTCTCCTCCCGGATATTGCAAAACTCAGGACTTCATCAAGGGTGACCATCTTTAACGCCTGCTACAACGGTTCCTATCATGAGAAGGGGTATGTTGCGGGATATCACATATTTAATGATGGAAAGACTGTTGTAACCCAAGGAAATACCGTTAATGTCCTGCAGGATAAGTGGGCAGAGCAGCTTATCTGCCTGCTCTATATGGGGGCACGTATCGGCTTCTGGCAAAACGAGGTTGTAACCCTCGAATCTCACCTTCTTGGAGACCCGACCTTCAGGTTTGCAACTCCTGCATCCCTTAAGGAGAAAAGCGATTGCGGCTTCGATTATTTGCAGATAAACAGAATTCTCCTTACAAAGGGAGCGCCTGCCATGGGAGCCTCTCCGGCCTTCAAGGGCGGAGGTGGGAACGGAGACGCAATTGAGCAGTATTGGAGCCGGATGCTTAATGACAAGAATCCTGCGGTACGCTCGCTTGCCTTAAAGCAGTTGCAGAAGCTGAACCTCTATGGAGAGATGAGTGCAGACTTCTCCGATATTGCATATGGGATATTTAAAGATGATCCGAGTATGACAGTAAGGCTTCAGGCTCTTTATGCCCTGGGCAGTTGTGCAGATGCAAATTTTGTGCAGGCGATAAAGGAGGGGTTAGGCGACCCTTATGAGATGATACGCCGGCAGTCTGCCCATTTTGCGGGAAAGGTGGGAGAAGAAAGCCTTGTGGAGTACCTTTGCAAGGCCATAGAGGGGAATCCTGAGGCGCAGAGGGTACAATATGCGGCAGCTTCAGCCCTTGCCTGCTTTAAGATAGATTCCTCACTTATAAGGAGATATGGAGATATAGTCTATATGAGGGAATCCAGGTTGTTGGATATAGAGTCAAAGAATGCAATATCTGAATTGCGCACAATGCGTAACTATCCTTCTCACTGGCAGGCAGACAATCTGCTCTCAATAATGAAGGATACCTCTATAGAACTTGAAAAAAGGCTTGTGCTGTGTGAATCGCTGGGGTGGTGCAACTACTCTGTAAACAGAGAGAAGATAGCCTCGGCTCTGCAGGCCCAGCTAGCATCTGAAACCTCTATGCCGGGGGAACTTAAAGAGGAGATGACAAAGACAATCAAGCGACTGCGATGGATTGTAAAATAATGGAATTTCTATAATTTCTGAAACGGCACTGTGTGCCATGCTCTGAAAGGACAAGTCCAACATTCTGAAAATCAGAAGTTGGGCTTTTTGTTTATCATGACGCAATCTATCGTGCGTCAGACTTC
>X5_European_Hare__coassemble_151_pt1 | contig 35810 bp, 34 predicted proteins | sample X5_European_Hare__metabat2_low_PE_003 | metagenome-assembled genome bin X5_European_Hare | reverse complement strand
CTCCTTCCCTTTGATTGGCAAATAGAATTCCTCCGCCTCTCTCACCGGCCTTGTTTTCTGTGACCGTAGAGCCATTAATATTGATGTTGAATGTAAATCCGGTTTTCAAATCGTTGGCTACATAATAGAAAGCGATACCTCCTCCTGCCTCGCCCGCATAATTCTTTTTAACTTCCAATTTTTCATTCAAGTCATATACATAACTCATAACTTCAAATTGATTTATTCCACCGTTATAGTCGGCCACCTGAATGGCTCCGCCGTATCGTCCACAGGAATTGTTTTCGAATACTGTTTTTGTTCCCGCAAATTCAAACCCGCTTTCAAGGCGTACTGCCCCGGCATCCCGGTCGGATCTGTTGTTCTCAAACCGGCACCCGTTTAAAACAAGTTTCGAAGGTGATTTTGGATTACCACCTGCATTCCACCATATGCAGCTTCCGTCGGCGGTGGAATAGTTTTCTTTCATTGTGCAGTTTGTCATGTTCAGATTGCCTACACTCTGTCCGCTAAACCGTATCACACCGCCCCAGCCTTCGCCATTATTTCCTCGATTAGGATTAACCATACACCGGGTGATGGTTACATTCTCCAAGGATACAGCGCAACTTTCATTAGTGTTACTTGCATTACCATTCTGACCTCCTACAAATATTGCCGCACCGCGGTCAGACCTGCATTTTGTTATCGTGCAGTTTTTGAGGTTGGTTCTCCCGTATATCTCACCGCTTGTGAGGGCAACATATATTGCAGCTCCTAGGGTGTTTCCTGCATTGAGATTCTGAATCCTTACGTGCTCTAAGCTAAGGTTGCCGTCTGTCACTATCATCGTTTTCGAAGGTGTGTTTTTTCCTTTCAGCGGTTCATATTTATAATTATAACCTGTATAATTCTCCCATTCTTTTTCTTTCTGTGCATTGAATATAGTACTATCCCACGTCATATCCGCGCCGCCGTCTATGACAATATCCTTGCCCTGTTCGCCTATAATCTTGAGTGACCCACCGCTTTCAACGTTAAAAATAATATCGGTATTTTGACTGATCTTCACCTCACCATTAGTTGAATTAGTTACAGTTAAGGAAGCACTCTTGGGTATTATGATTGTTCCAGTTATTCTGACATTCCCATTAAGAGTGACCGTCTGATTACCACTAACCTTTCCACCGCTCCACGTTCCGTTTTGCGGGAAGATCACCTGACCGAAAGCCAAAGCGGGCAGCAGACAGGCTGCCGATACAAGAAGTTTTACCGTAAAAATCCGTACCATTGTCATCTGTATTTAATTCGTTACATTTTTTGTCTTATTTTTCTTCACAAGAGATATATATAAAGAAAATATGAGATGTAACAGATTGACAAATAGGTTAATACTAATTCACTGCAATAGGATTGTCCTCAACGTTTGCAGGGCAGATCTTAACATTTTACGCATTATTTCAGCCAAATCAACTATATTTGTAGTGGAAGTATATCTCTTGTGAATAGAAACGGCCGTTTGCTCAACATCTGTGCTTCACATTACCTTTGTTTCATCCTGTAGTCTTTCCCTGATATTTTCCTGCCGGATTGGCATATAAATCGGGATTTATATCTAAATTCGCCGCGCAAAAACTTAAGATATGGGAAGAGGTTTACTTGCAATCCTGCTGCTGATTGTTTCCAACAGCTTTATGACACTCGCCTGGTATGGCCATCTTAAATTCGACACTGCAAGGCTATTCCCCAAATGGGGGCTGTTTGCCGTAATCTTGACAAGCTGGCTTGTGGCATTTTTTGAATATTGTTTTCAGGTTCCCGCCAACAGAATAGGATTCAAAAATTTCGGCGGTCCTTTTACAATGATGCAGCTAAAGGTCATTCAGGAGGTTATAACCCTGATTGTCTTTCTCCTCTTTTCAATGCTGGTGTTCAAGACAGAGAGCTTTAGAATAAACCACCTTATCGGGGCGGTTTTTTTGGTTCTGGCTGTCTATTTTATCTTTAAATAATGCTAATTTTGTAGCCATGAGAAGAGATTTGGAGAATTTTGCTGGCAGAGTGGCCCTTTTTGTGCTGCTGCTTCTCTCTTTTGCCTCATGCAAGGCGATAAGTGAGGATCCGCCTGTACGGGAGGAGAAGGGGAGGACTCTGTTGATATACATGGCGGGAAATAACAATCTTGCACCATACGCAAAAAGTAACCTTGAAAAATTGATGAATGGCTATATTCCTGTAGAAGAGGGGAATATAGTGGTTTTTTACCATATTGCCGGCTCCGATCCCTTGCTACTCCGCCTCAATGGGGAGAATGGTGATGTGGTTGTAGATACAGTTTACAGATTTCCGTCGCTTAACTCGGCTTCGGGAAAGACCCTCTCTTCTGCAATGAATGTTACCAGAACACTCTTCCCGGCAAAAGATTACGGCCTTGTTCTCTGGTCTCATGCAACAGGGTGGATGCCGGAGGGAAGTTATGGTCAGGCTCTTGCCGGAGGCTCCAACTCTATCGTCGCCTGTTCGCAGCAACCGGCCTTCCCCCTTGAAGGAAACCATGACGAACTTGTAAAGCTGGACAGGACCCTCTTTAACCGCAACGCCAAAGAGGGGCGGACCAGGACTTTCGGCAGTGACGGAACAACCGAGATGGAGATTGCGGATATGGTGAAATCCATGCCCTACAGAGTCTCCTTTGTAATTTTCGACGCCTGCTTTATGGGTGGCATAGAGGTGGCATATCAGATGAAAGATAGCACAGACTACCTGCTCTTTTCTCCAGCCGAGGTACTTGCCGAAGGTTTTCCGTACGATAAGATAGCGCAGCCTCTTTTTGCTTCCTCTCCCGATTTGCAAAAGGTGGCGGAGGAGTATTACCAGTACTACAACAGCCAGAGCCCCCCTATGCGCTCGGCTACAATCTCCCTTGTAAAGAGTGCGGCTCTTGAGAGGGTGGCAGAGGAGGCGGCCAGACTCTTCGACCTTTACAGAGATAAGATTCCGATGCTCGACAAGGAGAGAATTCAGGGCTATTTCAGACAAGCCAGTACCCCGTTTTTCTATGACTTCAAGGACTTTATGCAAAATCTTGCGGGAGAGGGAAACTCCATTGAAGATTTTAGCGTGGCATTGGATGAGGCAGTGGTGTATAAGGCCGCTACTCCATATATGATAAATCTCCATATAGATGCAGACAGATATTCAGGTTTAAGCTCTTATATACCAGACTCTTCCAGTGAGGAGCTAATTGAATTTTACAGGACCCTTGACTGGAACAATGCGGCCCGGATGATTGTAGAATAACTGATTCAGACGATTGCAGATGAAACATTACAACTACTATCTGTTCGATATAGACAGAACGTTATGGGCGTTCGATTCAAATTCCAAAAAGGTTATTTTTGCTCTTCTTGATTTCTATAATCTGCACGACAGACTATCTGTCTTCTCAAAAGAGAAATTTTTCAGAAGATACGACAATGTAAACAGAACCCTCTGGCAGCAGTATGAAGCCGGAGCCATCTCAAAAGAGGAGCTGAGAACAGAGCGTTTCTACAACACCTTTATGGAATACATTGAAGAGGGGGCAGATATAGAGAGGGAGCTAAGCGATAGAGAAAACCTGCGTGATTTCAGCAGCAGATTCTCTGAAAATTACCTTTATAGAATGCCGTTTCAAAAAGATCTGGAGCCAGGTGCAATGCATGTCCTTAAAAAATTAAAGGAGAGAGGGGCAAAGATTGCCGCCGTAAGCAATGGCTTTAAGGAGGTCCAATATGGCAAACTGGGCAACTCCGGCATACTGGACTTTATTGATGCGGTTATAATATCGGAAGAGGCGGGAGTCCACAAACCCTCTCCGCTTATCTTTAAAATTGCACTGAAACGGTTGTGCGGCAAGGCTGCAATGGAAGATAAGGAACGGTGCGACTATATAAAAAGCCGTACGATTATGGTGGGAGATGATTTTGTCAACGATATAGAGGGTGCCCAGATATATGGCATAGATCAGTTCTACTACAATCCAGGCCACAGGGAGTGCGGTGGCGGCCCAACCTATGAATCAGATACCCTCCTCTCGCTTTTGAAATGAGCGTGGACGGCCGGCGTCTATCTCTCCTCCTCTATGATAAAGACCTCTTCGTCGGGGGCGTGGAAGAAATATTGCTCCCTTGCAAACTTTTCAAGACTGTCTTTGTTGGATCTCAGCTCTTTGAGCTTTTCATCGCTCTTCTGTATAGCCTCTTTGTAATACTCAATCTGCCGCTTCTGCTCAGATAACTCCCGCAGATCCGAGACCCACCTTATGACATTATTGGAATCTATAAAGGTAATCAGGAGAATAAAGGCTACCGTAACCAAAAAATATTTATTTTTCAGTAACCTTACAGGAATGGAATTCTTAAATTTCTCTTTAATGGAGCGGTAAGACATCAATTGTGATTTTGCTATACTTTCTAACTGTTTTATAAGTATATTTGCAAAAGTAATAAAATAAAATGAGACCTACATTACTTATTTTGGCTGCCGGAGCGGGCAGCAGATATGGAGGACTGAAACAGCTTGATGCTGTAGGGCCGAATGGCGAGACAATTATGGATTATTCGGTCTATGATGCAGTGAGAGCCGGATTCGGCAAGGTGGTATTTGTGGTAAGACATTATTTCAGAGATGAATTTGAACGGAGGATAGTGTCAGGATACAGGAAAATCGTAGAGGTTGAGCTTGTAGAGCAGGAACCCGACGATTTGCCTGAAGGCTTTACCCTTATCTCGGGGAGGGAAAAGCCCTGGGGAACGGGCCATGCCCTGCTTATGGCATCTAAGGTGATACAGACCCCTTTTGCAGTGATCAATGCAGATGACTTTTATGGGAAAAACTCCTTTGGAATATTGGCTTCATTTCTCTCGGAATCTGCAGAGTCTGAATACTCTATGGTGGGATTCTCACTGGAGAAGACCCTCTCTGAGAGCGGTACTGTTTCAAGGGGAATCTGTACTGCAGACAAGAGGGGGTTTCTTACTGGAGTTGAAGAGCACCATAATGTAAAAAGAGAGGAGGATGGAATCTATGGAGATGGTATGGACGGGGTTCGTCGCCGCCTTGCAGAACATAGCCCTACCTCAATGAACATGTGGGGCTTTACTCCTGAAATCTTCGATTACGGAGAGAAGCTCTTTAAAGAGTTCCTGATAGCCTCCCCGGCAGATTTGAAAAGAGAGTTCTATATTCCCCATATAGTCAATAGTGCAATAGAGGAGAATAAGGCTACAGTAAAGATTCTCTCTACACCTGATAAATGGTTCGGGGTTACCTATAAAGAGGATAAGTCTCATGTCATTGAGAGCATTTCACAAATGGTGGAGAGGGGAGAATATCCTGCAGATCTGTATAATGTTTAGAAACATCAACTTTTTTCTTCCGACATTCGGCCAATGTTGGGTTATAGTTCTCCTTATAATTGTTGCAGGAGGGTTCTTCTCCATTCCATTCCACCTGTTTACCAAAAATCCCCTTATTCTCTATACCGTCACGTTTTTACCGGCTCTTCTCTACCTGCTGCTTAAAGGGAGAGAGACTAAGAATGGAGAGGGGGCTGTAGAGTTCCCTTTAGAGCGTTATGGAAAAGACTCTTTTCTCAGGGCATTTGCCATTGTATTCATGCTTGCTCTTTCAACCGTCTTACTTTCCATTATACTGGATCCGCTCTTCTCTCTTGTAGAGATTCCCGACTCTCTTGTCGAGGCGCTCTATAAGCCTATGGTGGAGAAACCCTTCTGGAATATAATCACGGTTGCAATGGCCGCTCCACTGATTGAAGAGTTCTTTGTAAGGGGAGTTATCATGAGAGGAATGTTACACCACCTCTCTCCTGCCAAGGCAATAATATGGAGCGCATTTATCTTTGCCCTAATTCATTTTAATCTCTATCAGGCTATAGGGGCGTTTTCATTTGGCATCTTTTTAGGATGGGTCTATTATAAATCGGGGTCACTGCTCTATTGTATAGTGGTCCACTCCATAAATAACACTCTTGCAGCCGCAATGCTCTTCATTTTCCCGGAGCAGGATGTAACCCTTTATGATATTGTCGTGGAACATTCGGGGCTTTTCAGCTACCTTATGTTATATCTGATTTCCGCACTGCTCTTCGGACTCATTATATATGTAATGAATAAAATCTTGTTTAATGGAAAACAAAAAGAAACTTTACCCTCTTAAATTCAACAGTGAATCCCGCTCATTGGAGAGCGACAGCATTATTGTCAATGGCTTTCTAACTGAAAACAGCATTGATGATGTAATAGAGACCTATCTTGCAGATTTTCTCGGGCCAAAAGTGCTGGAGTATTACAGGGGAGAGCTGCCTGTTACCGTGAGGATATATGATATAGAGGGGAGTTTGCCTGTCATGGCCACACCCGATGATACCACCGCCCGTGAAAGGTATCAGGTGTGGGGGCGTCCGTTCCTCTGGTATTTTACAAAGGTAGGACAGGGGTCAAAGGTCTATTGCGGGTTTAAGGAGGAGATGACGCCGACCCTGCTATACAATTCAATTTCAGATGGAACCGTAAGAGAGAAAATGTACTCCTTTTCCCCTAAGGAGGGGGATTCCCTCTATATCAAGGGGGGAATGGCCTATTCTGCGGAGGGGGAGATGAGGGTGGTGGAGATCTCTCAGAACTCCCCTGTAACATACCACCTTGAGAAGATTGAGGAGCTGGGAGAGGCGATTGATATACTTGACTACTCTGTTGTTAACGGAGATAACTCCAATGTGGAGAAGAGCCGCTTTACTGTAAACCTGAGGAGTCTCTCCCGGGAGAAAAGGGTAGATCCTTCGGCATATGAGAGCTTTATAATATATGTGGGTGCAAAGGGGAGAGCCCGTATAAGGACAAACGATGGAACTCTTTACGGGTTAGATGAGGGAGAAATTGTATTTATTCCGGAATCTATGGAGGATTTTCTGCTTGAACCTGCAGAGCAGGGTAGGGGCGTAGTGGTGGTTGAGGTCTATATGACCCGTCTCGATGAGCCTTTAAGAGACAGTTATACCGGAGATATTATAGATGAGAGTGAACAGGAGGAGGATTAATGTTCAGGCTATGGAAGAGGTAAGGATAGATAAGTTTTTGTGGGCAATAAGGGTTTATAAGACCCGCTCGGATGCGGCTGAAGCCTGCAGGACCGGAAAGGTCTCTGTGGGAGGCGTTCCTGTCAAATCTTCAAAACAGGTAAAGAGGGGAGATGTAATAGAGGTCAGAAAGGGGGCTGTCCACTATAGCTACCGGGTAGTGGAGCCGGTTGAAAGGAGACAGGGGGCACAACTGGTGCCAGACTATGCGCTTGATGTAACCCCGCAATATGAACTTGACAAGCTGTCGGCTCCCAATGAGACAATATTTTTAAAGCGGGACAGAGGCAGCGGACGCCCTACAAAGAGGGAGAGACGGGAAATTGACAGGCTGCTTGATAGTTTGGAGTAGTCAGGGGGTCTGCGCACTCCTGACGTTACAGATATTCATTGCCCTGTCGGGTCCCATGGTAATAAAGTCCCCGATTGCTCTTACCGCCCTCTCTATAATGGATGGGAGCTCTTCCTGCTCCTGTTTGTTAAATGCGCCCAGAACATAGTTTACCTGATTCCCTTTGGAAAAGTGATCTCCAATTCCTACCCTGAGCCTGGCATAATCGTTCCCTCCGGTAGATTCGGTTATACTTTTAAGGCCGTTGTGGCCCCCTTCGCTCCCCTGTTTGCGCATCCGGAGCGTGCCCAGTGGGAGTGCAATATCGTCTGAGACCACCAGCAGATTCTCCTTTTCGGTCTTTGTCTCCTTCAGCCAGTAGTTTACGGCTCTGCCACTGAGGTTCATATATGTCGATGGCTTTATCAGAGTAATTTTACGCCCTTTTATGGAGACCTCTGCAACAGAGGCGTATCTGCTTGAAATAAAAGAAGTGCCGGACTCCTTTGCAAGGGAGTCCAGCACCATAAATCCGATATTATGACGGGTATTCTGGTATTCCGTACCGATATTTCCCAATCCGGCAATTAAATAGCCCATACCCTTAAGCTGCTATTTCTCGTTTGCGACAGCTGCGGCAGCACCGAGAGCGGCACGGGTCATCTTGACGGCGCAGACGATTGTGCTCTTGGGAGAGACAATCTGCAGGCCATCGAATGAAAGGTCGCCCGCAAGGATTGATTTGCCAAGCTGCAGTGTGGTAACGTCTATTACAAGCTCATCGGGGAGTTTGTCGTAAGGGGCGGAAACTTTTAGTTTTCTTGCAGATACCATAAGTTTGCCACCCTGTCTTACACCCTCTGAATTACCGGTGATTTTTACAGGAATATCTATCACAACAGGTTTTGCCTTTGATATGGCAAGGAAGTCTGCATGCAGAGCCTTATCTGTTACAGGATGGTACTGCACATCGTGAAATATGCAAAGGTATTCTTTTGAATCTACTTCAATCTCAATAATATAAGATTTGGGAGTGTGGGTAATACTTTTAAAATCATTCTCTGCAAGCGAGAAATTTACATTTCCAACATTCTGTCCGTAAATAACGCATGGAATCATGCCTGAGAGACGAAGCTGTTTTACGCTCTGTTTGTTGCCGACAGTTCTGGCAACGCCTTTAAGTTTAATCGTTTCCATTATAAATTCTAAAAAATGTGTTACTCAGTCCGGATTTTCCGGACCCCATTGCACCAAAAAAGATGCACTTTTTGTAGGGTGCGAATATACGTCATTTTTTTCTCTTTGCCAAAACATTGACGCTGTCGAGAATGTTGCCGTGCCTGTCGAGCAGTTTTATGGTGAGCATCTTCTTGTTTACGCCAAGGTGGAGGGCTCCCACTGTCTGAGGCCCCTCATTCCATCTGAACATTATAAGGTCACCGTTATGCTCGGGCGGTCCGCTCACCTTTTGCTGCCCCCTCTCATTGTCAGCCGAAGGGGTCTGGATATAGACTGTTCCCTTTGTGCCGTCTGTCTGTTTCCCTTTATAAATCGGGCATGTTCTTGCATAGATATGGTTATTGCCCGAGAGGGCAAGATCAACCCCGCACTCGTCGAACAGTTCGCTCCAACGGCTATATTGGGAGGGTGAGCCGTCGTTGCCAAAGAACCACTGGTAGTGTTCGCATACTATAATATATTCCGATGGATTCTCTTTTATTACCTTTCTGACCCACTCCTGTGCCGCTTTTAGTCCGCTTTCCTCGTGCATCTGCTCATTGTCAAGCATAATGAAGAGGGCGTTGTGGTATTTGAAGAAGTAGCAGACCCCCTCCTCCCCCTCATAACCGTTGCGCGGATAGAAGTTGGCGTTTTTAAAGTATTGGTTTGTAAGCTCATATTTGCGGCTCATATTGTCGTGGTTGCCATTCACCCCGGCCCACATATACTTCTTAAAGCAGTTCTCCTTATAGAGATTTTTCCAGAATGAGTAGCTGCCGCCCCAGGCGCAGAGATCGCCAAGGTGGAGTACCCAATCTATACTGTTGTCATATCTGAACAGGGTCTGAAGCATTTGCATTGCGGCCTCTGTTCTCTTTGGAAGCGGGTCGTATGCGTGGAAATCAGAGATTATCGCACAACTCCACTCTTTGGCTCCGGCACTTTTGAAATGGTATGCCTCCGTAAGGCCAAGCCTCTTTCTCTCTGCCAGAGAATCCTCTCCCGGCAAAACCCAGTAGATATACTCAGTGTCGGGCTTGAGGTTTTTAAGCTCCGTGCCGCACTTGTTGAAGCTCACATTTTGGAAGAAATCTTCATTTTGTGCGTTTTTTGAGTAAATGCCGTTGAAAACATTGCAATATTCCACCAATGGGGCCGCGTACTTTAATCTTTTCAGCTTTCTGTCTTTTAATTCGGTATAGGCAACGCAGCTCTTTTTAAGGGAGGTATCTGCCGCCCAGCTTATATTCATTTGGGTTGAGGCATCCTCTCCGGGGCAGGTTACTATAGTGTATATTTTCTCCTTCTGTCCGTAGGAGACGGTGCAGGTGCAGAGAAAAGCTCCTGCAACCAAAAGTCTTAAAACTTTTTTCATAGTGCTATTCAACGCTTGACGAGGGCAAATTTACTTTTTTTCTGAAAATTTTTTCTGAAAATAAATTTTTACTTACAATTTGTAGCTTTCAATTTTTTTCCTACATTTGCCTGCACAACCGGCAGGGTTGACAAAAAGAGTTTTTATGAATAGTTTTCGACTGTTACTTCTGCATTTGTCGCTCGTCTGAAGAGCATGAGAGGATGCTTCCGTACAGTCAGATAAAGATAGAATAGATGGTGGGGCTGCTCTCGTTTGAATATGCGGGCGGCCCTTTCGATTGTAGCCAAGTTATAAATTGTAACCGTTTCTAAACATGGAAGAGGAAAAAATTTACATTTTCGATACCACCCTTAGGGATGGTGAGCAGGTACCCGGATGTCAGTTAAATACAATTGAGAAGGTTGAGCTTGCCAAGTCGCTGGAACAGTTGAAGGTAGATATAATCGAGTGCGGTTTCCCGGTCTCAAGCCCCGGTGATTACAATTCGGTGGTAGAGATTTCAAAAAATATAGAGAAGAGCAGAATATGCGCCCTTACCCGTGCTGTGGAGAAGGATATTGAGGTTGCTGCCGAGTCGCTCCATTTTGCAAGAATGGGAAGGATTCACACCGGGATAGGCACCTCCGATGCCCATATAAAGTATAAGTTCAATTCAAATAGAGAAGAGATAATTGAGATTGCGACAAAAGCCGTCAGGTATGCCAGAAAGTTTATAGATGATGTGGAATTTTATGCGGAGGATGCAGGAAGGACAGATAATGAGTTCCTTGCAAGAGTCGTTGAGGCGGTGATTGCAGCCGGTGCAACGGTTGTGAATATCCCCGACACCACAGGATACTGTACACCGTGGGAGTATGGAGCCAAGATAAAATACCTTATAGATAACGTTCCTAATATAGATAAGGCGATTATCTCTACCCATTGCCATGACGATTTAGGTATGGCAACCGCCAATACAATCTCCGGAATCATGAATGGAGCGCGTCAGGCAGAGGTTACCATAAATGGAATTGGAGAGAGGGCGGGAAACACTCCGCTTGAAGAGGTGGTTATGACACTCAAATGCAGAAAGGATCTCCCCTTCCATACCGGTATAGAGACCGGACAGATTTACAAGAATTCACGCCTCGTCTCAACCCTTATGCGTATGCCGGTTCAGCCCAACAAGGCAATTGTGGGGCGTAACGCCTTTGCCCATTCTTCAGGAATACATCAGGACGGTGTACTTAAGAACAGAGAGAACTACGAAATTATAAATCCGATAGATGTAGGGGTAAGTGACTCTGTAATAGCTCTTACAGCCCGTAGCGGAAGGGCAGCTCTTAACCACCGCTACCGGATATTGGGCATAAACCTCTCAAATGAGGAGCTTAATGCCGCATATGAGAAATTCCTGCTCCTTGCAGACCGCAAAAAAGATGTAAATGACAGCGACCTGCTTGTAATTGTGGGGGTAAACAGAAGCGAGGCGGCCAGAAAGGTGAGACTCAAATTTCTCCAGGTTGTCTGCGGAAAGAGTTCGGTACCGATGGCAACTGTAAAGCTCAACATAGATGGTGAGATATGCGAGGCCACCTCATCTGGAAACGGTCCTATAGATGCCGCCTACTCTGCGGTAAAGAAGCTGATAAGCAGAAAGATAGTGGTAGAAGAGTTTCTGGTGCAGGCAATAACCCGCGGCAGCGATGATGTAGGCAAGGTGCATGTGCAGGTGGAAAACCGCGGAAACCTCTATTACGGCTTCTCTGCAAACACGGATATTATAACGGCCGCTGTAGAGGCCTTTGTAGATGCAATCTCCAAATTCATATAATAGTATGGCAGCAGGCAGAACACTTTTCGATAAAATCTGGGATGCCCATCTGGTGCAGCAGCTGGAGAACGGGCCCGTCCAGCTCTATATAGACAGACACTATATACATGAGGTGACTTCGCCCCAGGCATTTGAGGGGTTGAAAGCCAAGGGGATAAAGGTGTTCAGACCTGAAAGGACCTTTGCGGTCTGCGACCATAATGTCCCCACCATTGACCAGGACAAACCCATCAAGGATGACTCCTGCAGAGTTCCGATTGAGACGCTTGCAAAGAACTGTAAGGAGAATGGCATAAGATATTTCCCGTTAAGGGACCCTTCAAACGGAATAGTGCATGTGATAGGACCCGAGCAGGGTCTCACTTTGCCGGGAATGTGCATTGTCTGTGGAGACAGCCATACCGCAACTCATGGAGCCTTCGGTTCAATAGCCTTTGGAATAGGTACGAGCGAAGTGGAGATGGTACTTGCAACCCAGACCCTTTTGCAGAACAAGCCGAAACAGATGCGTATAACGGTAAACGGCGCTCTTGGGAAGTATGTGACCCCAAAGGATGTGATTCTCTATATTATCTCCAAAGTGGGAACAGGCGGCGGCACCGGTTACTTTGTCGAGTATGCCGGAGAGGTCTTTGAAAAGATGAGCATGGAGGGGAGAATGACAGTATGCAATATGAGTATAGAGATGGGGGCAAGAGGAGGCTTTGTGGCTCCCGATAAAACCACATTTGAATATATCAGGGGGCGCAGATTTGCCCCTGCCGGCGAGGAGTTCGACAGGGCGGTCGAGCGGTGGAGACGGCTCCATACAGATGGCAATGCCCGGTTTGACAGGGAGTTTACCTTTAATGGGGCCGATATAAGGCCGATGATTACGTATGGAACAGACCCTGGGCGCGGAATTGCAATAGACGGAGTCATTCCCGAGTGCGATGAGAGCGGAAAGAAGGGTCTGGCCTATATGGGCTTTTCTTCTGGGGAGAAGATGCTTGGGAAAAAGGTGGATTACATCTTCCTTGGCAGCTGCACCAATGGTAGAATTGAGGATTTCAGGGCATTTGCCGGCTTTGTAAAGGGGAAAAGGATTGCTCCGGGCATAACAGCCTGGCTTGTACCCGGTTCGGTAGAGGTTGAAAAGCAGATAAAGGAGGAGGGGCTCGATAAGATTCTTTACGATGCGGGCTTTGCCCTTAGACAGCCCGGCTGCTCTGCCTGTCTTGCAATGAATGAAGACAAAATACCGTTTGGGAGCTATTCGCTCTCCACTTCCAACAGAAACTTTGAAGGACGTCAGGGGCAGGGGGCCAGGACAATGCTCTGCAGCCCCATAGTTGCGGCGGCGGCCGCAATAACAGGAGTAATAACAGATCCGGCATCCGTTGGATAATGCCGGATGGCGGTAGAAATCAATTAAATTGTAAGCTATGGCATTCGAAAAATTTACAATACTCCAATCGCCGATAGTGGCGACTGCCGTTGAAAATATAGATACGGATCAGATTATTCCGGCCCGCTTTTTAAAGGCTACTACACGTGAAGGGTTAGCAGATGCGATGTTCAGAGATTGGCGCTTTAACGGCGATGGTACCCTTATTGCAGATTCACTCTTTGCAACCGCTCCAAGGGGAGCAAGGATTTTGGTGGCGGGCAGAAACTTTGGCTGCGGTTCCAGCCGTGAGCATGCCGCATGGGCTCTTGTGGATTACGGTTTCAAGGTGGTGGTTTCGAGCTTCTTTGCCGATATTTTCAAGAATAATGCCTTGAATAACGGGCTGTTGCCGGTGCAGGTGAGCGAGGAGTTCCTCCAAAGGATTCTGGCTCTTTGCAAAGAGAAACCCGACATGGAGCTAAGGATAAATTTGCCGGAGAAGTATATAGAGATAGTTGGCGGGGAGGCCTGGCAGAGAGAGTCATTTCCAATAGGAGAGTATAAGAGACATTGCCTGGAAAATGGATTAAGCGATATAGATTATCTTATTACCACCCGTGAACTGATTGAGAATTTCGAAAATAAAAGAGAGATAGAGAGATGAAAAAAAGTATAGCGTTGCTGCCCGGCGACGGAATAGGCCCCGAGATTATTGCACAGGCTGTCGCAGTTCTGAAGAGTGTGGCCGGGAAATATTCGCATGAATTTCTTTTTAAAGAGGGAATGGTTGGCGCGGCCGCAATAGAGTCCTGTTCAGACCCCTATCCTGAGCAGACGCACAAGCTTTGTATTGAGAGCGATGCGGTGCTCTTTGGCGCCATAGGTGACCCGAAGTATGATAATGACCCCGCTGCAAAGGTGAGGCCGGAGCAGGGGCTTTTAAAAATGCGTAAATCCTTGGGGCTCTTCGCCAATTTGCGTCCTATTGAGACATTTGAGAAGCTTGGAGAGAGTTCACCGCTTAAGAATGAGAGAGTTGAGGGAGTGAATCTAGTAATTGTAAGGGAGCTTACGGGGGGGCTCTATTTTGGAGAACCCCGCGGAAGAGATGAGGGGGGCAGCAGAGCCTTTGATACCTGTATCTATACCAAGGCCGAAATTGCAAGGGTTGCAAAGGTTGCTTTTGAAATGGCAAGGGGGAGAAAGGGACATGTTACAATGGTCGATAAGGCGAATGTTCTGGAGACCAGCCGCCTTTGGCGTGAAACGGTCAAAGAGATGCACGATGCATTGTATAAAGATATTACACTTGATTTCATGTTTGTGGATAACGCCGCAATGCAGCTCGTTACAGCCCCTTCATTTTTCGATGTGCTTTTAACCGAAAATCTCTTCGGTGATATTCTTAGCGACGAGGCGAGTGTCATTACCGGCTCAATCGGACTGCTTCCCTCTGCCTCTACAGGGGAGAGAGTAGCTCTGTATGAGCCTATACACGGCTCTTTTCCACAGGCAAGGGGGAAGAATATTGCAAATCCTATTGCCACAATACTATCGGCGGCCATGATGCTTGAATCCTCATTCGGGCTTGTAAAAGAGGCTGCCGCCATAAGGGAGGCATGCAGGAAATCAGTTGAGGAGGGGGTTGTCACCCCGGATCTGCTCTCTGCAGCCGATAGAGAGTGCGGCAGAAAGGGCTGTACCACCACTGAAGTGGGAAGCTATATAGCAGACATCGCAGGCGGTCTTTAGAAAAAAGCCGGACAGATTCTGCCCGGCTTCTCTTCAACACCCCGTCCGGGGCTCTTTTCCCTATTCTTCTTTTAACTGAAGATGCTTTACATAGATGGCCGTTTTAATCCCCTCCCTTCTGGCGACAGACTTCTTCACAAAAGTCTTCCTGCTTCTCAACTCGCGAATTACGCCTGTCTTCTCGAATTTGCGTTTGAATTTTTTCAAAGCTCTCTCGATATTCTCACCCTCTTTTACCGGAACTATAATCATCTCTTAACCACCTCCTTTTATTTTGGAGAGCAAAGGTAGTCATTTTACTCTATTCTCAAAAAAATAATTTCTGCCGAAAGGTTTTCAAAGGGTTTTTCAAGGAGAAAAGCGTCTTCTCTTAAGGTGGCAGGAGAGGAAAAAGCGCAAATGATGCGGCAAAAGACAAATTTTGTTAAATTTGCAAGATATATGATATTGAAACATATTTGATCCATTATATTAAACAAAACAACATGGCAGAAAAATTGTTTGCTGAATTTCCACCGGTTTCTACAGAGCAGTGGGAACAGGTGATAATCAAAGACCTGAAGGGTGCTGATTATGAGAAAAAACTTGTATGGAGAACTCCGGAAGGATTCTCTGTCCGCCCTTATTATCGCGCCGAAAATCTGAAGGATGTAAAGCATCTTGGCTCTGTTGCCGGATGTTTTCCTTTTGTAAGGGGTACAAAGGATAATAATGAATGGCTCATACGTCAGGATTATTGTGCGCATGACGGTAATTTTGAAAGGGCCAATGCGGAGGCCGTAGACGGTCTTAAGAAAGGAGTAACCGCCGTTGGCTTTTGCATTCCTGACAAGGAGCTCAGCCCGGCAGAGATTAAAACTCTTCTTAATGGAATAGATCTCGGCAGGGTAGAGGTTAATTTTACGGGCTGCGGATCTTCGATTGTAGAGACTATCAGGAACTTTCTGAGCGTAGCAAAAGATGAGGGTGTAAAGGCCGGAGAACTTCGAGCCTCATTCGACTATGACCCTCTGAGAGTATTGAACCAGAAGGGACTTTTTGGAGATGAAAAGGCCATGGAGAGATTGAAGGAGGTTGTAGAGGCGGTAAAAGAGTACCCTCATATCCGTGTAATAGGTGTCGAGGCTTACGCTTTCAATGATGCCGGAGCAACAATAGTTCAAGAGCTTGCATTCGCCCTTGCAATGGGCAGCGAGTATCTGTGCAGACTTACAGATGCCGGTGTGGCCACAGATGAGGCTGCAAAACGCATCAAGTTCACCTTCGCGGTAGGTTCAAACTACTTTATGGAGATTGCCAAATTCCGTGCGGCCCGTCTGTTGTGGGCAAATGTCGTCTCTGCATACGGTGCGGTGAAGGAGTGTGCCGAAAAGATAAAGATACACGCCGTTACGAGCGAATGGAACCAGACGGTCTACGATGCCTATGTAAATATGCTCAGGGGTACCACCGAGGCAATGAGTGCGGCCATTGCCGGCGTAGATTCCCTTGAGGTCCTGCCTTTTGATTATGCGTTCCGCGAACCGGGCGAGTTTGGCAACCGTATAGCAAGGAATGCCCAAATAATTCTTAAAGAAGAGTCTCATTTCGATAAGGTTGTTGACCCTTCTGCCGGTTCATATTATATAGAGACCCTTACAGAATCTATAGCAGACATGGCATGGTCTCTCTTTAAAAAGACCGAGGGTATGGGCGGCTATATTGAGGCATTCAAGGCTTCATTTGTTCAGAATGCCATTAAGGAGAGCTCCGACAGGCGCGACAAAAATATTGCGACCCGCAGGGAGACAATCCTTGGCACGAACCAATATCCCAACTTTAATGAAAAGGCAGACAAGGATGTAACAGAAGATGTGGTTACAAGAAAACCGGCACCTGCAGTCAGCGGTGCCATGGTGGGCGCACCGCTCGGAAAATATAGAGGAGCGCAGGCATTTGAGGCGATGAGATATAAGACAGACAAGAGCGGCAAACAGCCGGTTGCCTTTATGGTGACATACGGTAACCTTGCAATGTGCCGTGCAAGAGCTCAGTTTGCCTGCAACTTCTTTGCCGTCGCAGGCTTTAAGGTTGTAGATAACAACAGATTCTCTTCTGTGGAGGAGGGTGTCGAGGCTGCCCTTAAGGCTAAGGCAGATATTATAGTCGCCTGCTCATCTGACGATGAATATGCAGAGGGAGCTGCAAAGATGGCACAGCTTATAGGCGACAAGGCCATTGTGGTCGTTGCCGGTGAGCCGGCCTGCAAGGAGGAACTCATTGCAAAGGGAGTTGCCAACTTTATCAGCGTCAGGAGCAATGTCCTTGAAACTTTAAAAGATTATCAAACTAAACTTGGAATTAAATAGTCATGCGTCCGAATTTTTCAGAAATAAAATATAAAGAAGGTGCCGCTTGCAGTCGGTTAGAGAACAGTGAGTGGGTTACCCCGGAGAAGATAGTTGTAAAGACCAACTACGACGAGTCAGATTTGGAGGGAATGGAGCATTTGAACTATGCCGCCGGCATAGCGCCGTTCCTACGTGGACCATATAGCACAATGTATGTTCAGAAGCCGTGGACAATCCGTCAATATGCCGGCTTCTCTACAGCAGAAGAGTCGAATGCCTTTTATAGAAGAAACCTTGCCGCCGGGCAGAAAGGTCTTTCAGTTGCGTTCGACCTTGCCACACACCGCGGATATGATGCGGATCACCCAAGAGTTGTGGGCGATGTTGGTAAGGCAGGCGTAAGTATCTGCAGCGTAGAGGATATGAAGATTCTCTTTGACCAGATTCCTCTTAGCAAAATGTCTGTCTCCATGACAATGAACGGTGCGGTTCTCCCTATTATGGCCTTCTATATTGTGGCAGGTCTGGAGCAGGGAGCAAAACTGGAGGAGATGGCTGGTACAATCCAGAACGATATTCTTAAGGAGTTTATGGTGCGAAACACTTATATCTACCCGCCAGAGTTCTCGATGAGAATAATCGGAGATATATTTGCCTACACCTCCAGGTTTATGCCTAAGTTCAACTCCATTTCGATTTCGGGCTACCATATGCAGGAGGCGGGGGCCACAAACGATATTGAGATGGCTTATACTCTGGCCGACGGTCTGGAGTACCTTAGAACAGGAATAAAGGCCGGTATAGATGTAGATGCGTTCGCACCTCGTCTCTCATTCTTCTGGGGTATTGGCATGAATCACTTTATGGAGATAGCAAAGATGCGTGCCGCCAGAATGCTTTGGGCAAAACTGGTTCAGCAGTTTAATCCTAAGAATCCTAAATCTTTGTCATTGAGAACACACTGCCAGACTTCGGGCTGGTCATTGACAGAGCAGGATCCGTTCAACAATGTTGCAAGAACCTGTATTGAGGCTATGGGTGCAGCCCTGGGCCATACTCAGTCTCTGCATACAAACGCTCTGGATGAGGCTATTGCACTTCCTACAGATTTCTCTGCACGTATTGCCAGAAATACCCAGATTTATATTCAGGAAGAGACCAATGTCTGCCGCTCAATAGATCCTTGGGCAGGTTCATATTATGTAGAATCTCTTACAAACGAGCTGGCTCATAAGGCTTGGGAGCATATTCAGGAGATTGAAAGGCTCGGCGGCATGGCAAAGGCCATTGAGACGGGCATTCCTAAACTCAGAATTGAGGAGGCTGCGGCACGCAAACAGGCAAGAATAGACTCAGGCGAAGATACGATTGTAGGCATTAACAAATATAGGCTCGAGAAAGAGGATCCCATCGAGATTCTGGATATAGATAATACCAAGGTGCGCGAACAGCAGGTCAGCAGACTTAAGGAGCTTAGAACCATCCGCGACAACGCAAGGGTCAGGGAGTGTCTGGCTGCCATTACAGAGGCCGTTAAAAACAAGAACGGAAATCTGCTTGCCCTTGCGGTAGAGGCTGCAAAGGCGCGTGCAACCCTTGGGGAGATTTCAGATGCATGTGAAGCGGTAGTTGGAAGATATAAAGCAGTTATACGTATGAATACAGGTGTTTATTCTTCTGAGGTCAAGAATGATCCGGAATTTGAGAAGGCAAAGGAGATGGTTGCCCAGTTTGCAAAGAGGGAGGGCCGCCAGCCTCGTATCATGATTGCAAAACTTGGACAGGACGGTCACGACCGCGGAGCCAAGGTCGTTGCAACGGGTTATGCCGATTGCGGTTTTGACGTAGATATGGGGCCGCTCTTCCAGACTCCTGCAGAGGCTGCAAAACAGGCTGTGGAGAATGATGTCCATGTAGTTGGAGTTTCCTCTTTGGCGGCAGGCCACAAGACCCTTGTGCCTCAGATTATAGAAGAGCTTAAGAAGCTTGGCAGAGAGGATATTATTGTAATCGCCGGCGGTGTAATACCTCCTCAGGATTACGATGTGCTCTATAAGGCGGGCACTGCGGCAATCTTCGGTCCTGGTACCCGTATTGCATACTCTACAATAAAGATTATTGAGATTCTTAACCAGAGATTCCAATAATGGTTTAAAGTGTTGGTGAAAATTTTGCCGGCAGTCAGAAAGAGTGCCGGCAATTTTTTTCTCTGCATTCACTGCACTTGCACCTGCCGCTTGACTTTCCCTTGCCTTTGAATCTTCTGTAAACCTTTATTGCCACACAGATAAATGTCATTGCAATGATTACAGGGATTAAAATCTGCTGTGTCTCTCTTGTTACCATATAAGATTGCAGATATTATAGGTTAAAAAAGCCACTATCCATGCCACGCAGGTAGTGTAGATAATTGAGAACAGGGCATATCTCCAGCTTCCTGTCTCATTTGCAATTGTGGCTACCGTTCCGATACATGGGAAGTAGAGAAGGACAAAAACCATAAGGGCCATAGCCGAACTTTTTGTAAAGTCTCCCGATTTTATAAGCTGTTGCGATAGGGCTGTATCTGCAGAGTAAAGCACACCAAGGGTACTTACCACAATCTCCTTTGCCGCAGCACCCGAAATAAGTGCTACAGATGATTTCCAGTTAAGCCCCAACGGTTCTACAGCCGGCTCTACCGCCTTTCCTATCTGCTCCAGGTATGACCCCTTGCCTATCTGCTCAGGCGTCTCTCTTTTTGCAGGGTAATAGCTTAAGAACCAGATTACTATTGAGGCAAGCAAAATAATGTTTCCTACCTTCTTTATATATTGCATACACTTCTCCCACAAATGGGTAAGTGTGGCATTAAGGGTAGGAGTCCTATAGGGCGGAAGTTCCATTACAAAAGGGGTTTCATCCTCCTTAAACATAAATTTCCTCAGCAGTCTGGCTGTAATTACCGCAACGGCTATACCTAAAATGTAGAGCAGCATGAGGATATTTGCAGAGTTCTTCGGAAAGAAGGTCCCGGCAATAAGAACATAGACCGGAATACGGGCACTGCAGGAGATAAAAGGATTTATGAGAATGGTTATTATTCTGCTTGAGCGGCTCTCTATTGTCCTTGCAGACATTATTGCAGGAACATTGCAGCCGAACCCCATTATAAGCGGAATAAATGATTTTCCATGGAGTCCTATCTTGTGCATCAGCTTGTCCATAATAAATGCGGCCCGGGCCATATAACCCGAATCCTCCATAAGGGAGATAAAGAGATAGAGAATAAGGATATTGGGCAAAAAGACCACAACGCTGCCCACTCCCCCTATAATTCCATCTACAATAAGATCTTTAAGCGGCCCATCGCTCATAATATGGGAGACTCCGCTCCCCAATGCCCCCATAAGGGCTTCGAGCCAGGCCTGAGGATATGCTCCAATTGTATAGGTGGCATAAAACATCAGCCATATAAGCAAAAGGAAGATAGGAAAGCTGAAGAGCTTGTGGGTAACGATTGAATCTATGATTTTGCTGCTTTTGTTCTGCTCCTTTAACCCCGGAGTATAAGTCTCCTTTAATGCTCCCGAGATAAAGCCATATTTCTCATTGGTTATGGCACTCTCCGCATCCTCTCCAAGCTGCCTCTTTATCCGCTCTGCGGCAGCATCTCGCATCTGCTTCCACTTTTCGCAATCGGGGGATCGGCTTAAAATCTTATCCAGCTCCCTGTCGTGCTCCAGAAGTTTTATGCTCCAGTAGCGGGGCGGAAATGCCATTGGAAAATCTGCATCGTTACGCTTTATTTCGTTGGAAATAAGTGTAATCTCCTTCTCTATTATTGGAGAATATTTTATATGGATATGGCGGGTGATTTTTGAAATGTCATTTTCCCGCTCTTTGTTCACGCTCACCCCATCGCTCTCATATAGCGCGATTATGGTGTCAAGCAGATTTTCGAGCCCTATCCTGGACTTTGCCACGACCGGAACCATTGGAATGCCGATAAGCCTGCCAAGGCTCTCATAGTCGAGCTTTGCCCCGCTCTTCTCCAGCTCATCATACATATTAAGGGCCACGACACTCTTTTGGTTTATATCTATAAGCTCGGTGGTAAGGTAAAGGTTACGTTCCAGATTTGAGGCAACCACCGTATTTAAAATTACATCGGGAGCCTGTTCCAAAAGAAAACGCCTTACATAAATCTCCTCAGGGCTGTAGGCGGTAATCGCATAGGTGCCGGGCAGATCTGTTATGTTAAAGGTATATCCCTTATATTTAAAATGGCCGCTTTTGGCATCTACGGTAACTCCGCCATAATTGCCCACATGTTCGTGTCGTCCGGAAAGGGCATTGAAAAGAGAGGTCTTTCCGCTGTTGGGGTTCCCCACAAAGGCAACGTTTATCTCCCTTGATTTTTCTGAAAAGGTGTGGGAGTGGCCGCCCTGCTCAGTGCCGGCTCCCTCTCCCGAGGCGGTTGCGCTACCCTTTTCAACCGTCTCTCCATCCTCTACAATCTCTATCATTGCAGCCTCGTTTCTGCGTAAGGAGACCTCATAATCCATTATCCTGTATTTGATCGGATCCTTAAGCGGGGCGTTCAGGATGGATGTAACCCTCTGCCCCCTAACAAAACCCATTTCAAGAATTCTCTTTCTGAAGCCTCCGTGTCCCAGAACCTTTACTATTATTCCGGACTCTCCGCTCTTTAAATCAGACAAATGCATTCTTTTCCAATTTATTGTGCAAGATAACGGGAAATTTAAGATAATGTCAATACCTACAATTTGTTATTTTTAAAGACAACACTTTTTTCTGAAGAAATTTTTGTATCTTTAACAAAAGAAATCTGTGGCAGATGCTGGCTCACTTAGATAGATTTATAGAGTATATCAAGGTGCAGAAACGCTATTCGGAAAGAACGCTGGCCTTGTATCGTGAAGCAGTCTGCGAATTTTATGCCTATATTCTCGGCCTCTCCGGCCGCCGGGAGGTGGAAACCGCAGAAAACTTTCCGGAAAATGAGCAGATTTCACTGCTGCTTCCTCTGCATATCAGAGGTTTTATTGCAAGTTCCTTAAAGGAGGGGCAGCAGCCGCGCAGTGTCAATTTAAAACTAAGCGCACTTAGCAGCTATTGCAGCTATCTGGTAAAAAAGGGGCATCTGAAGGAAAACCCCGTGGCTCTTGTACACCGCCCCAAGACAAAGCAACGACTTCCCTCTTTTTACGGAGAGGAACCTCTGGCGCGCTACTTTTCAAGTCCGCTGCCCGAAGATTATCCTGGGCTGAGAGACAGAACCATTATTGCCACCCTTTACTGCACCGGAATGCGCCGGGCGGAGATTGCCTCTCTAAAAGTGGAGAGTTACAACAGAGGGCGCGCGCTCTTCAGAGTTATAGGGAAGGGAGACAAGGAGCGGGAAATCCCGGTAGTGCCTTTCCTTGCGAAATTACTTGAGCTCTACTTTGTCAAACGTATAGAGTTTCTCTCCGGCCACGAAAAAGAGGGTGAAACGGCGCTTTTTCTGACCAACAGGTGTAATCCTATATATCTTAATTTTGTCAATAATGTAGTACGGCGGGAGTTCTCGGGGCGCTCCGATTTTGGAGGCAAGAACACTCCGCATATCCTGCGCCATTCATTTGCAACGCATCTGCTAAATGAGGGAGCCGATCTTAACAGTATAAAGGAGGTCTTAGGCCACTCTTCGCTGGCAGCTACACAGGTTTATACACACAACTCATTTGAACAGCTAAAGAAAGTTTATTTAACCGCCCATCCAAGGGCAAAAAAAGGAGGATGATATGGACATAAGGATTCAGTCAGTAAAATTTGATGCCGATACCAAATTGTTGGATTTCATCAACAAAAAGGTGGGTAAGCTTGAGAAATTCTATGAAGATGTTATTAATGCCGAGGTTATGCTCTCCCTGCTTCCGGACACGGTGAACAAAGAGGTGAAGATTAAGATAGCACTGCCTGGAAAAGATCTCTTCATTCAGAAAAATGCCTCCACGTTTGAAGATGCGGTTGTGGATTGCGTAGATGTCTTAAAGGGGCAGCTTGTAAAGATTAAGGAGAAAAAGAGAGGGCAATAGAGACAGTCGCATAATCAGAAGAAAAGCTCCGTCAGCTCATCGGGTGAGATATTGTTAAAATATCCGTCAAGCTCAACGGAGCTTATCTTTTCCCTTACCGCCTCCATTGTATGCGAACAGCCCTCCATCAAGGCACAGAACTCCTCTGTAGGTTTTGTAAAGAAATAATCCCCATAAATTTTAAGGGCGGAAATGACTCCCCCTTTTACATTAAGGCATAGCTCGACAGTTCCCCATTCATACCTTCTTCTGTTTCTGAACTGATAGGCAGGAGAGTGGCCGTAATTCCACTCATCTGTAGAGTATTTCTCCCTGCAGAGCTGCTCTATGGCCTTTATATCTGCGGCAGAGTAGGAGTAGGGTCTTAGTCTCTCCCCGAAGTGGTCTGTCTTGCAGAGATAACCGGCCAGGTATTGGATAAACTCCTCTATCTGCATTGCCCCTCCAAGATGCTCGCTTATATTGGTAATCTCCCTTCTGCGAGACTCCACCGCCGTACCTTTAAATTTTTCCCCCTTCTCTTTCAATGCAGATGAAATTCTACCGGCAGAGGAGGAGAAGAGCAGGGTGCCGTGGTGCAATATGCGGTTATTGTGGAGACAGACTGCATTGCCCGAGAACTTTTTTCCATCGATTACAAGATCGTTGCGCCCCTCCAGCCTTGCATTAACCCCCAGATTTCGCAACGCTTCTACAACCGGAGCGGTGAAACGGCTGAAGAGAGCGCCGCTCTCCTCTCTTCTATCTTGTTGGGCTATAAAGCTGTAGTTGAGATTTCCCAAATCGTGAAAGACCGCCCCCCCTCCGGTCAGACGCCTTACAACCTTTATCCCATGCTCTCTTAGGTATGGGAGGTTTATCTCTGCAAGGGTATTCTGGTAACGTCCCACAATGACAGAATCGCTGTTTCTCCAGAGTCGAAGCAACGGTTGCGAAAACTCCTTTAGCAGATACTCCTCTGCTGCAAGGTTAAAATAGGGGTCTGTAGAGTTATCGATTATGCAGAGCATCTCTTTTTCCTGATATGATTGCAGAGTATGAGTGTGATTTTATATACAAGCCAGCCTATAAACATTCCAAAGAGCGCCCCGCATACCACATCTGCCGGGAAGTGCTTGCCCACATAAATTCTGCTATATCCCACAAGGGCTGCCCAGAAAAAAAGAAGAACGGCATAGAGCCGGTTTCTAAGGAATAGCGAGGTGACAGTCGCCAGCCCGAAGAGGTTTGCCGCATGGCTCGATACAAAGCCATATTGCCCCCCCTTATACTCCAGCATCCTTACCATATCCATTATCTGAGGGTCCCATCCCGGGCGGAGTCTCTGAAAGGTCTCTTTAAAAAGGGCTGTAGAGAGGCTGTCGCATAGGGCAAAGGTCACAAGGGCGGCCGCCACTATCATAAGCCCCTTTTTAGGCTCAAACTTATAGAAGATAAATATGACAATGGCCAGATAGAGAGGAATACCTGTATATTTATGGGTTATTACAGGCATTAAAAAGTCTAAGAAGGGGGAGGTGCAGCCGTTAAGCTGCAGCATCAGCGCCTTGTCGAACTCTATAATATTATCTAACATCGTGGATTACTCTTCGTTTATTTTCTGCCACAACAAATCTTTAAGCTCCTTTATCCCCTTGCCTGTAAGGGAGGAGATAAATATATGGGGCACCTTGCGCGGGAGGTGTCTATTTATCTCCCTTTCCAGTTCATCGTCAAGCATATCAGACTTGGAGACGGCCAGGATTCTCTGTTTATCCAGAAGCTGCGGATTATATTTCTTCAGTTCGTTTAAAAGAATGTAATATTCACTTTTTATATCGTTGCTGTCTGCAGGTACCATGAAGAGCAGAATGGAGTTGCGCTCTATGTGCCTTAAAAAGCGATGCCCCAGACCTCTTCCCTCGGCCGCCCCCTCTATGATACCGGGAATATCTGCAATTATAAAGGATTTGTCGTCGTAATAGCGTACAACCCCGACGCTTGGTTCCAGCGTGGTAAAGGCATAATCTGCAATTTTTGGCCTTGCAGCCGAAACGGTGGAGAGCAGTGTGGATTTTCCCGCATTTGGGAAGCCTACAAGCCCCACATCTGCAAGAATCTTAAGCTCCAGTATAAACCACCCCTCAACCCCCTCTTCTCCAGGTTGGGCATAGCGGGGTGTCTGGTTTGTCGCAGATTTGAAGTTGGCGTTGCCCAGACCGCCGCGCCCCCCTTTTACAATTATCTTCTCTTCGCCCGGGTCGGTTATCTCAAAGAGAATCTCTCCTGTCTCCGCATTTCTGGCAACCGTTCCCAGAGGAACTTCAAGAATTATATCCTCTCCGTCCGCCCCTTTGCAGAGGTTGCCGCTTCCCCCTTCACCCGGCTTTGCCTTGATATGCTTTCTATATTTGAGGTGGATAAGGGTCCAATATTGCGGATTGCCACGCAGAATAATATGACCGCCGCGTCCGCCGTCTCCGCCATCAGGCCCTCCTTTTGGGATATACTTCTCCCTCCTAAGATGGGTGGAACCGCTCCCGCCTGCACCTGATGCCAAAAAGAGCTTTACATAATCTACAAAGTTCGACCCCGGCATAAGAGTGCTATATTAAGCTGGAAATCTTATTGAAAATCTCCTCTATAGTGCCGTCTCCCTCTATCTCAAAATATTTGCCCTTATCTTTATAATAATCGACAAGTGGCTCTGTCATCTGATGATAGGTTTTTATTCTGTTCTTTATAATATCGGAATTGGAGTCATCTTTTCTCTTCTCAACGGCTGCACGGTGGGCAATTCTCTCATAGACAAGAGCGTCATCTATTATTATGGAGATAACCTTGTCTATCGCCCCGCCCCTTTTTTCTAAAAGTGCATCCAGAGCCTCTGCCTGTGCCACTGTACGCGGAAAGCCGTCGAAAAGAAAGCCTGGAACAGTAGGGTTTCCATCTATCTCATTCTCTATCATCTTCTCCACAATGGAATCATCTACCAGATTACCTGCATCCATTAGAGCCTTTGCGGCAAGACCCAGTTCGCTTTTATTTGATATCTCTCTTCTCAGCAGATCTCCTGTAGAGATATGACGAAGGTTGTATTTGTCTGCCAAAAGTTTTGCCTGAGTTCCTTTTCCGGCTCCCGGAGGGCCGAATAACAGATAATACTTCATAATAGCTGTCTCTTGTTAAAGTTGGTTTTCATCGATTACATAAATATCCTTGTACTGCCTGCCAAGCTGGTCGTAGTCCAATCCAAAGCCTACTATGAAGTCGTTTGGAATGGAGTTGGCCGCATAATCTATTGGAATGTTTTTTTTATAAGAGCCTGGTTTATACATTAGTGTGCAGACCTTTACCTGTGCCGCTCCCTCCTTTTTAAGAATATTGTACAGTGTTTCAACGGTGTTGCCTGTATCTACAATATCCTCCACTATTACGACCGTCCTTCCCTTTACACTTGTGGTCAGTCCCATAATCTGCCTTACATCTCCTGTAGAACGGGTGCCGCAGTAGGAGGCAAGCTTGATGAAGACTACATTGCACTGGAACTCTATTTTCTGCATAAGAGAAGCCGTAAACATAAAGGAGCCGTTTAAAACGCTCAGGAAGATTGGGGTGTCTGTATCAGACAAATCGCGGTTCAGCTTATCTGCAACCTTTTGTACAGACTCCTCTATTTTGCCATGTTCCATATAGAGCTTGAAGAATTTGCCGTGAAGCTTTACACGTCTCATATAGCAGGATTTAAAAGATATATTTGTAACGGCAAAAATATGTATTAATTTTGTTTCCTGCCAATTTAAAAGAGATAATTTATGAAGCCTGAAGTTAGTATAATAATGGGCAGTACCTCTGACATGAAGGTCATGGAGCAGGCCGCCGCCTTTTTGGAGGAGATGGAGATACCCTTTGAAATCAATGCACTCTCTGCACACCGTGCACCGGAGATGGTGGCTGAGTTTGCGGCGAATGCCCACAAAAGAGGGGTTAAGGTGATAATTGCAGGAGCCGGAGGAGCGGCCCATCTGCCGGGAGTCATAGCAGCCACCACTCCTCTTCCCGTTATAGGGGTACCTATTAAATCGGGTAACTCGATGGATGGCTGGGATTCTGTTCTCTCCATTTTGCAGATGCCTTCGGGAATTCCCGTTGCGACCATGGCTCTGGATGGAGCAAAAAATGCAGCCATATTTGCAACCCAGATTTTAGCCACATCAGATGAATCCCTTTTCAGGAGATTTGTGGAATTTAAGAAAGAGCTGGCCAAAAAGATAGCCAGGGCAAATGAGGATCTTGCCAAAATAAAATACAAATTCAAAACCAATTAGATTTTTATCTTTTTACAATAGTAGCCTCGTAAAACCGTTTTACAATTGCAAAAACGGAATTTATGAGCTCTTTTCCTCTTCCTCTTTTACTATTGCTGTTACTTCCCTCTTTTGTATTGGGGCAGAGCCGGAGCGGCTCCGCACTCCCCCTTGAAAAGCTTTTGGAGGAGAGAATAGAAGAGTATCTCAGCGATGAGAGGGAGGAAGAGAATCTTTACAGCGGCGAAGAGCTTGCGGAATATTTATGGCAACTGGCAGAGAACCCGATAAATATTAACAGGGCAACCCGTTACGATTTGCAGAAGCTCTTTATTCTTACCCCCTTTCAGATTGAGAGCCTGTTAGATTACAGAAACAGAAGCGGAGATTTGCTCTCATTGAACGAACTCTCTCTCCTTAACGGGTTTAATGGCGAGAGTGCCGCCCTCCTCAGCCCCTTCATAACCTTTGGCTGCTCAGAGAGGGGCTTGGACAGGGGGCAAAAGAGCTTTCGTTCAGAACTCTATTTGAGAACCTTTACCCGTCTTAAAGAGTATGCTTTTGAAAAGGGTAAGGGAGGCATGCCTGTTTCAATGCTGTTAAAGTATGGTTGTGAATATGGTAATAGATTCAAACTGAACATTACCGCAGAGAATGATATAGGCGAGTCTCTCTTTACCTCACTCAAGCGGCCGGTGGATTTTTTCTCCCTCTCCCTCTCCTTCGAAAATGTGGCCCTGGGTGGGAGGCGCAGCAAGGGATTTTTGAACGGCTGTATGCTTGACGGCTTTGTTTTGGGGGATTTCACCGCAAGGTTCGGACAGGGGCTTGTATTGTGGAACTCATTTTCCTTTGGAGGCTCTGCCAACCCCTCCGCCCTCTTTAAAAGGGGGGCGCAGATTCTCCCCTATACCTCTGCCGGTGAAAGCCGTTTTTACAGGGGAGCGGCTATGAGCCTCTCTCTGAAGCGGATTGATTTTGCACTTCTCTTCTCTCATAAAAGGCGCGATGCCAAAATTGAGCATGGAAAATATATCACTCTATACGACAGTGGTCTGCACGATACGCCGGAGGCACTTGCCAGCAGAAAGCGGCTGGGTGAAACCCTTTTTGGAGCCAGTCTGCTCTATAACCTCACCAACTTTAGGGTAGGGGTAAATTATGCCGCCTACCTCTTTGACAAAAGAAGCGGAGTCAAGCCCAACTATTATAATAAATATAGAATTTACGACGGCCTGTGGGGAAATGTCTCCCTCTCCTTTTCGGGAAATGCGGGCGGTTTTACCCTCTTTGGAGAGGTTGCCGCAGACCATGGCGGCTCCATTGCCCTTATCGCGGGCCTTATCCGCAGGATTGCGGGGGTGGAGAGCGGTTTCTCATTCAGATATTACCCCGCCACCTATATTGCTCCCCATGCAGGAGCCTACAGTTCGCTGTCGGGCTGCTATAACCAGATTGGGGGGCTCTTTACCGCCCGTTGGCAATCTTTCGGCGGCTACACTGTTGAAGGGGTTATAGATGGCTGCTACTATCCCAAACCCAGATTTAATATAAAGGGGAGCAGTTCCCATTTTGCAGCAACCCTAAAGGTGAGCTACAACCCGAGAGAGGGAGTGGCAAGCTGGGGGGTCAGACTCTCAGACAAATGGCTTTCATCCTCTAACCTCTACGATTTCCCCACGAATAAGGTTGCTCTGACACTTAATGCAGATTTTGCGTTGGGGTCTCGTTTCTCTTTGGGAATCAGAAGCCAACACTCTCTTCTGTTGAAAAAATACAGTATTGCGACAACCTTAAGGGGAGGGTGCAGTCTGGGACGGCTTAATATAAAAGGGGGAGCAACTCTCTATGATGCAAGGTTGTGGGGAAACAGGCTCTATGGTTATGAGAGCGACCTTCCCTCCTCCTATGGGGGAACGCTGTTTTATGGCAGAGGAACAGCCTTCTACTTTTTAGTAAAATATGAGCCCCTTAAAAAGGCGACCCTCTATACAAAGCTCAGCAGTGCAAGAGGGTTGCAGTATATTAAATTCGGGCTAAAGGTGAAGATAGACTAAATCTTCTTTATCTTCAGCTTTTTACCCGGGTAGATCTTTGAATTTTTGGAAAGGCCGTTGAGGGCGAGTAGATCATTGAGTCTTACCCCACATGCGTAGGCAATTCCCAAAAGGGTATCTCCCTTTTTAATTGTATAATATTGGTAGCGGGCGCCGGAAGTTGTCTTTGCCTTGCTGCCGGATGATACAGGAGCCGGCGCCCCTCCGTTTTTATATATCACAAGACGCTGTCCTATTTTTATAAGGTTTTTACTCCCTATATTGTTCCACCTTTTAAGATCTGCCAGCTTTACCTTATATTTAAGAGCAATGCCTCCGAGTGTCTCCCCGGAGCGAACCTTATGGTAGACGGTGCTGCTTGCGCTCAGTATCTTGTCTTCCTTAATCTTGTTATAGATTACAGGAGTAAAGAAACTCTCCTCTTTATAGGTGTAGAGGCTGTCCTCATTATCTACAAAGGCGGCGGTATAGTTATATGGAAGCCTGAGAATATAGCTGTTTTTATCATTCCCGGGGATAATGTCATTTACATATTGAGGGTTGAGAGATTTTATTGTCTCCATTGGAACTCCTACCAGCTCGGAGACCTGTTTGAAGTGAAGGTTTTTGCGAATCTGGAAGGTATCTACCTCTACAGGAAGGTTGGTGGCGGCAGGCTCCAGCTTATAATCCTTATAGTAATTCATAAGGTAAAGAGCCCCCACAAATGCAGGAACATAACCTCTTGTCTCACGTGGCAGGTAGGGATAGATATCCCAGAACTCCCTTGAACCGGCTCTTCTTATGGCCTTGTTTACATTACCGGTGCCGCAGTTATATGAAGAGATGGCAAGTGCCCAGTCTCCGAAGATCGTATAGGCATCGCTAAGATATTTGGCGGCGGCATGAGTGGCCATTACAGGGTCGAACCGCTCATCTACAAATGATGTTATCTTAAGGTCATATTGCAAGGCCGTTCTGAACATAAACTGCCATATTCCCTTTGCGTTTGCCCTCGAGCTTGCCGTAGGATCCAGCCCTGACTCTATAATTGCCATGACCTTAAGCTCCTTAGGAATATTATATTGGTCCAGAATCTCCTCAAACATAGGCAGATAATATTGGCTAAGCCCCAATACCCGGCGTGAGAATTCGGGCATCTTCTCTGTATAGAGAATAATATAGTTCCTCACTATATGGTTATATGGAATCGGAATAAAGGAGTTCATGTTCTTGATTCTGGCAATATATACAGAGTCAGGAATATTAGAGAAGTACTCCACACTGTCGCTCTCCGTAATAAAGCGGTCTATAGGTATTGCCTTTTGGCGGTACCAGATACCAAGAAGCGAATCGGGGTTGCTGCCAGGCTCGGCATCCCCGAAAATCCGTCCTGTCATATACTCCAGCTCTCCCACATTAAGGGTATCCTCTATTGTGGTGGTATCTGAAAGGGCAATTGCACCGCCGTTTATAATCATTTGCAAAGAGTCTCTCTCCCTTGTAAGCCGCTCTATCTTAAGCTTCAGTTCCTTTTTGGTGGATCCGCTCTCTTTTTTGAAGTTCTTCCTCAGAAATTGAGCGTCTGTCTCAGAAGGAAGTGCCAGTATAGCGGCAAGCAGCAGAGTTATCGAGAATTTTTTCACAAGCATTTTATCTCCTTTTTCGGTTAAAAACTAAGATTTATCTTCAATCCCACGCTCTGTACCAAGTAGTTGCCGGTAATACTCCCGTCGGGTGCAATGTTATCTATCATTCCGGGAGAAACATTGAGTGTAATATCGTCTGATATGTCGAAATCGTTAAAATAGGCAAATACATTGGCATCTATTATATTAAGAATATATATAAGAGCCGTTGCCAATATGGAGTAGTCCCTTAGGCGTCTGAACTTGTCTCTATACCAGATCATATTCTCTAAAGAGATGACTCCGGTATATTCGTCTCCCGCGGCAACTGCATCTATATACATGTTTTTATAACGTTTATACTGTTTTTGGTTAAAGGCCCAGCAGTAGCCCGAAACTGCAAGCCCCCCATAAAAAATGGGAATCTTCCAATAATCTCCGTTATAAGCCTGTCCAAGCCCCGGCAACAGGGCAGAGTATAACGAGGCTCTTGCCGGAAGCGGTTTCCGGTCACTTTTATAAGAGATTACCCCATCGAGCAGACTGCCGTAATAGGTAAGGATTGAGCCTGCAATCATAACATTCCGCATATTTTTGGAGCTTGTCTTACCTGTCCGCTGGTAGTTTACATTATAGGCTATCGCTCCGCCTATAAACCCTCCGGCAACTCCGTAGATTACGGGTACCTTCCAGGCCTGCCTGTTATAAATCTGAGCGGTTCCCGGCAGAATCACGCTACCGGCAAACATATGGGCTATCTTCATTGTATCTTTGTGCGCCAGGGCTCTGAAATACATAGGTATGGTAAACGATGGCTTTGTGGCCTCCACCGCCTTTGCCGTATCGCTAAGGTCTGTCTGCATGGAGCCTGCACCGGGAACTCCGGCGGCGGTAAAGGTGCCGGAAGAGAGATTCCTCTGTGCAGATGCATTTTGGAGCGCTGCAAGGAAGAGGATAAACACAAGTACGGCTATCCTGCAACTTCCGGTTGCCGATATGGCTTTAAAAATATGCACGCTATTTATAAATTACTGTTTTCCAATGCTTTCAAAAAGGAGTTTATCTCGTTTTCTCCTGAGAAGCGGATAGTTATGCTGCCCGCCCCCCCTTCATCTCTTTTAACCGAGACATTATTGTCAAAATATTTGCCAAGAGTCTGAATTATCTTAAGATGATTTTCAGGCAGCTCTGTGCGCTTTCTGTCTGCCTTCCCCTTTTTGGGCTCATTCATTTTTCGGACCCTTGCCTCTGCATCCCTTACGGAGAGCCCCTTCTCTATTATGAGATTTGCAATTTTAAGTCTGTCTTTATCATTTTCCAGCCCTAAAATGGATTTGGCATGGCCCATTGTAAGCTTTTTTGCTCTTATTGCCAGCTGTATCTCTGCAGGAAGATTTAAAAGTCTGAGATAATTTGTAACGGTCGTTCTCTTTTTGCCCACTCTCTCTGCCATTGCCTCCTGAGTAAGGTTACACTCCTCTATAAGACGGCTGAAACTCCCTGCAATCTCAATGGGATCCAGATCTTCACGCTGGATATTCTCCACTATGGCCATCTCCAGCATTCCGTTGTCATCTGTATTTTTAATATAGGCCGGAATAGTCTTGAGATTTGCCAGTCTGCCGGCTCTATATCTTCTTTCTCCGCTTATTATCTGATATTTGCCCCCTTCCATCGGGCGGACTGTTATCGGTTGGATAAGGCCTATGGTCTTTATTGAAGCGGCAAGTTCCTCTATTGATTCCCGGTTAAACTCCGTCCTTGGCTGATAAGGGTTGGGTTCTATCTTCTCTATCTCTATCTCGGCACTGCTCAGGAGGGCATTTTCGCTTTTGCCGCTCTTCTGGTGGCTGCTTTTTAAAAAGGCGGCATCGGAGATTAAAGCCTCCAATCCGCGCCCCAGTCCGGTCTGTATCCTTGCCATATATGGTTGCTTTATATTTGTTTACTACTTTGTAAGAATCTCCTTTGCCAGATTCAAATAATTGCTCGAACCGTTTGACATGGCATCGTAGAGTATTACCGGTTTGCCATGGCTTGGAGCCTCGCTAAGGCGTACGTTCCTTGAGATAATCGTATTGAACACCATATCGCCAAAGTGATGTCTCACATCCGCCACAACCTGGTTGGCAGACTTGAGCCTTGCGTCGTGCATTGTAAGGAGAAACCCCTCTATCTCCAGCGAAGGGTTTAATCTTGTCTGTACTATCTTTAAGGTATTCAGTAATTTGCCCAGCCCCTCCAATGCAAAAAACTCGCACTGTACCGGAATGATTACCGAGTCTGCGGCCGTAAGCGAATTGATTGTTATAAGCCCCAGCGAAGGAGAACAATCTATTATAATATATTCATAATCTGCATTGACCGAATCCAGAGCCTTTTTCATTGCCATCTCCCTCTCCTGCAGCTTAAGCATTTCTATTTCGGCTCCCACAAGATTGATATGTGAAGGGGCAAGAGACATGTTCTCAATCTCGGTCTTCACTATAATGTCACACATCCGACGCTCTCCGATAAGAACCTCATAGATTGTCTTTCCGTCCTGTGAGTCAGGATTGAAATTGAGCCCCGACGTGCTGTTGGCCTGCGGGTCGGCATCTACCAATAAGACCTTCTTCTCCAATACTGCCAACGATGCCGCCAGATTTATGGCGGTTGTAGTCTTTCCTACCCCTCCCTTCTGATTTGCAATTGCTATTCTCTTTCCCATGCAGATTAGTCCTGTTATTTGGTACTATCGTGCAAAAATAGCAAATCTTTTTTTTAGCTGATAGTTTTTATTACATTTGCGGGCGATAAAATATCAACATACAAACGAATGGAGAAGAGCAGAGAGGATTGGCTGGTAATAGTAAATCCCAAGGCGGGAAGCGGAAGGGGTTTGAAAGATTGGCCTGTCATTTCCAATCAGATGTATAACAGCAATCTGCACTTCACATGTGTCTTTACCGAACATAAATATCATGCTGTAGAACTTACAGTCAAGGCTATAAACAATGGCTTTAGAAATATAGTGGCCGTAGGGGGTGACGGCACAATCCATGAGGTTGTAAATGGAATTTTCCTTCAGAAAAAGGTGGCCACAACAGAGATCTCCCTGGCGGTAATCCCTACCGGAACGGGAAATGACTGGATTAGGATGTTCGGGATATCCAAGACCTATTCAGAGGCTGTCCGCTCTCTTGTGGAGAAGAAGACTGTGCTGCAGGATGTAGGAAGGGTGAGTTATTACCAGACAAGGGTAAACCACATCCGCTATATGGCAAATGTTTCGGGACTGGGCTACGATGCTGTCGTAAACCTTATGTATAATAAGATGAAAGATAACGGCCGTTATGGCAAGTGGCTCTATATGCTCGGCGCACTCAGAACCTTTTTAGGCTATCGTTCCAAGAGATTTTCGGTCAAGGTAGATGGCAAGGACTTTTATGAGGGGATGGTCTTTTCGGCGGCTGTGGGAATAGGAAAGTATAACGGAGGAGGCATGAGGCAGACACCATACGCTCTCTTCGATGACGGGCTTATGGACATGACCCTTATAAAAAAGATGTCTAAGCTTAAGATAATCAGATATTTCAATCTGCTTTTTTCAGGGAATATATACGATGTTCCCGGCGTAATGCATGTTCAGGCAAAAAAGATAGAGATAAGAACGGAGCCTGAAAGCCGTATTGAGATAGATGGAGAAGCCGTTGGAAACTCTCCGTTTGTATTTGAGCTTCACCCCCACGGTATCAGGGTGGTTGTAGGACAATTAGCCGGTTTGTCATTATAATCATACAAGTGAATGGCGACAGACAGGCTTCAGAGATTTCTTTCATATTAAAGAGAAACAACCCGTGTGTCATTGTATATTCTTACGATATTGACCCCCGCAGATACGCTTCTATCAGGGCTCTTCCTCCATGTACTTGAATACCCAGCCGTACAGTACCTGTTTGGAACTCAATTCATAACGCTCCACTATCTCTTCCGAGCTCATACGTTGCTCGACAAAGTCCCGGACTATCGATATCCTGTCCTCATCCGTCAGCTTAAAGCCTCTCACAGGGACATACTCCAATTTGGAGAGCATTAATGTCAATTTTTTCAGTATAAGACATATGTCCACCCAATATTTTCAGGGTATGCCCAACGCTTATATCCTGAACAATGCCGTGCTGACTGTCGCTTAATTTGTCTAAATAACGATAAATCTTCGACAGGCTTACATCATCGTCAAATTGGTTCTTCAGATACTCTACCGTAGCGGATTTACTCGCGGGGTAAGACAGACGAGCCTTTACCAGTTTTCGGAATATCTCATCCTCGATACGATTGAACCCGACATTATCAAATACCCTATCAAGAATCAGATCCGCCCCATCTATGCTGATGTTAGTTATATTGGATAGAAACCGCTCAGCGTTCTGTCGTTCTTCTTCACATCTGCGTCGTTCCTCACCGAACAGGTCAAGACGTGGATA
>X5_European_Hare__coassemble_150_pt1 | contig 37360 bp, 34 predicted proteins | sample X5_European_Hare__metabat2_low_PE_003 | metagenome-assembled genome bin X5_European_Hare | reverse complement strand
GCACTACACAGGATAACACTTAGAAATTTTTTTTTCATAATTGAAAACTTTAAATTTATAAATTTAAAAAAACAAAAAGTGAATAATAACTCATTTTATACTACCTGTTTTGTCGTATGATTTTTCCGTTATTCGGCAGGTAACGGAGAGATTATGTACAGCAGTCTGCCCTCCATTCCCTTGGAATGGACGTAAATGTCGTGGCCGCCACTTTGGATGGCAGCACCACTGAACTCCTTCAGCAGGCCCGCGCCATTCGGATGCTCCGAAAGCCGTGCCCTTAGAAGAAATTTCTCAAACAAACCACACAGGTAGGGGAACTATTCCATTAGCCTATCTATACGCTCGGCAATTAGCCTGACATACTTGTCTTTAAGCTCATCATTCAGAAAAGAGATGTCGATAAGCTTTTTCATTTCAGGCAAAAGTTTTGCATACTTGCCGATTACTTTGTCAAGGCGTAATGTAGATTTTCCCTGTTCCAGATCACGAACAAACCGCAGTCCGACACCTGATTTGACGGAAAGCTCCTCCTGTGTCATATTGAATTGTCTGCGCAACGATTTTACTCTCGCCGATAGCCTATTCATATTGTAAATTATATCAGTTCGGGTATAAATGTTCAATTTTCTATGCCAAATATATCAGGGCGATTCCTCCCTTCAAGAGAGCTCTCTTGCGGGAGGAACAAAAAGCTATGCCGGAATACCATTGCTTTTCACAAAAGAAATCACCTTTTCATTCGCCTCATCAATCTTCTTGTCGTTGAAAGGTTTGAGATAGGTTTCAGTAACATTTATCGATGAATGGCCCATTGCCTCGGAGATAATGCCGGGGTGAATCTCACAATAATATGCCATTGTAGCCCATGTGTGCCGTGCCGAATACGAACTGAGATGTGAACTCATATTCAAGTGTGTCTTTAAGGCTGACAGCTGGTAGTTAAAACGTCTCAGAGCCGATTGATACTCTTTATAAGCCGCTTCAGTACCATCCTTACTATGTAATATTGGGAATAGATAAGGTGAGTTTTCGTCTTTATTTGATACCACGTGTACCAGCCGTAAGGCTTCAGGAGACAGAAGTACCCGCAAGAGACGGCCGGTTTTTCTTCTGCGATAACACAATACATTTCCTTGCAGGTCTTTTTTGTGCAGGAAGGCTAAATCCACAAATGGGAGGCCACGCATCATAAACATAAAGACAAATAGCATTTTGGCATTTTGAAGAGTTGATGAGGGAATCATTTTAGAGAGATCTGTCTCTGCCCCGCGAACTAAAGTTCCCATATCCGAAACTTCCAAAGCTCTTTTCCTCTCTGCTTTGGTTCCTGTATATACATGTTCGAATAATCTGGGAGTATAACGAACACACCGTAAATCTACAGCTCGATTGTAAGCCGAGCGAATGACTTTCATATAGGTAGAAACGGTATTCCAACTGCAATCTTGTTGACGCAGATGCATTTCAAAACGTTTCAGAACCACTGGGTTCAATTTGGACAGATGTAAATCCCGATGGTTATTGAATGCGGAAAAGACATTTAATGCAGATTGATAAATATGGGCTGTTCCCCATCTTCCATTTTCTCTAAGCTCTACGATAATAGTTGACAGCATTTTCTGTAAAGTAATCTCTTTCATTTTAAATTTCAATTATATAACCCGTTGATGGAATCCGCTTTGGCATCTTTCAGCTTATGGTATGGTACGCTTTTTTTCAGATCAGAGGGGTGAATGAGGCCACATCGAACTCTTTTCCCCGTCCGTTTACCATCTCCCCTGCAAACTGTTTGCAGATGTCAAAAATTTTGTGAATATTGCATATAAGCTGTGCGTATATGAATTAGACATTAATTGATTTGGCTCCGTTAATATACTAATTATTAATATTGTGCATACCTTTTCACTCATAAATCCTCTATGATTTCAATTCCGCCGTCGGGTATCGATTATAGAATTATAAAAAATTTGCATTATTATTTGCTCATTTATAAAAAAAGGATTATGTTTGCACGAGGGATTTCTCCGTTACCTGCCGAATAACGGAGAGATTATACGCCTTTGATCATAAGAGATATGCACGTGATATCTGCGTGCAAATCACTAAAATATCTATCTGATCTGAATAGAAAGCCTCTGTCTGAGCACGGCAGTGAAGCCGTGACAGAATTCAAAACAGAGGCTGCAACTAAAACCGCTTCCTTAGTATTTCAATATGGTAACAATACCATCCATTGTGGTAAGAAGGATTTTTCTTCCCTCCAGCGGCAGGATATAATTTACAAGCGCACCTGAGACCTTATGCTTCCAGGCTATTGAACCGTCGTTGCCGTTAAGAGCCACAATATTTCCCTTATCCGTCGGAACAAAGAGCAGATCTGAGCCCTCTGCCCCCTCGCCCGGGGCTACAGTAATGGGGGTTGGGGCAATTTCATACCCGAACTCTGCATTTGAAGCCCAAATCCTGTGCGGTTCAGTGCCCGCAGTTGAAAAGGCAAGAACAGTGTCGAGCATTGTCTTTACATAATAGGTACTTTTATCTGAAGAAAGCCCTACAGATTCCCTTCCGCCTGCAACCCTCCATATCTGACCGCCGCTCTTTGCATCAATTGCATAAGAGACCCTCTCCGGGGTGGCAATGAAAATCTTTCCGTTGGCCTTTACAGGGAACACGGCTGCGGGAGAGAACATCCTACCCTTATTATTTGTCCAGATCCATTGCAACCTGCCGTCTGCGGGATTAAAGGAGTAAAGTCTGCCCGCCCAATCCCCGATTACGACCTGCTCTCTGTCTACATAAGGCCTGGCCTCAATAAAGCCTTTAATATCGTCATAGCTCCAGAGCAGCTTTCCGCTCTTAAGTGAGAGAGCCCTGAACTTATTGTCTGAGGCTCCGATATAGACCTTTCCGCCGAAAATTGCAGGAGAGCCAAGTACGGATTTCTCACATTTATACCTCCATTTCTCCTTGCCGCTCTCAAGGTCAAGAGCATATACATGATTATCTGAAGAGCCCACAACCACCGTTGTGCCGGAAACTGCAGGGGTGGAGTAGACTTTGCCCCCTGTTGTAAACTCCCATATCGGCTCTCCTGTCTCTGCGGAGAGGGCACGGACAACTCCCTTTGCATTTGAGTAGATAACCTTTGCATCGACCCCTTTGCCAACCATTACTGCACCCGCTCCAATGTCTGAGACATCTTCATATCTCCAGACCTGTTCCACATTTTTGTAGAGATTGTTTACAGAGTAGTCCGGGCGCAGATATCTTATATTGCCGTCGTAAGCAAGGCCGCGGCTCATTCTTAGCGTATGCCATGGAGTCTTGGTGTGCGGTTTCTCAGAGACGATTCTCTCGCTGAAAGTAACGGTAGAGCCGTTGAACTCCACAATATTATAACCCGGGCCAGGGCGTCCCGCGGCCATTGAGGAGCGTCCTATTACTCCCGGAATACCCTCATAGACCATGGCTCTGTTTGTATGCCAATGTCCGCCCATGATAAGCTGGGTGTTAACCTTTTTAAGTTCGTCAAGTACATTGGTGTAGTTAAGCATGGAACTATCCATAGGATAGTGGTTAATAAAGACAACCGGCTCCCTTTTATCTATCGTATTTGCAATGGAGTCAAGCCACACCATGCTCTCCCTCGGCAAAAGAGCGGGAGCCATACGCATATTCGGGCCACTATTTGTTCCGATAAACTTTATGCCCTGAATGTCGAACTCGAATCTCTCATAGCCAAAGACCTTTATAAAGGTGTTGCAGCCGCTTTCCGACCACTTCGCATCGTGGTTCCCAGCAATGATATAGTAAGGTTTGTCAAGTTTGTCTAAAATGGATTTTGCCAGTTCAATCTCCCTGTCCGCCCCGAATTCGGTAATATCTCCGGTAACAAGGACAAACGAGAGACTGTTGTCCTTATTTATGTCATCTACACAGACCGACAGCTCCTCTACACTCTTCGCCCCCTCGGCAATGTGGGTATCTGAGAGGTAGGCAAATTTGAATTGCTGCGAAAAGAGAGGCAGCGCCATGACTGTCGCAACTAAAAGGGTCAGTGATTTTTTCATAATATCGGTTGTAATTAAACGGTTAAGTTATATGATTTCAAAGTCTGAGGATTGTACCCACCCCTGGCGGCCGTCTGAGAGTTCAATGCGGCTCCATCTATCTATCTGCTCTATTATCTCTATTTTTGTTCCCTCGTGAAGAATAAAGAGATTGCTGCCTGTGCTGTTCGGGGCGCTCTTTACATTGCTTACCGGCACCATGACAATTGCATAATCCTCACTTACCGCCATGCCACGCAGGCTAAAGGCAAAAATCAGTGAGAAAACCGCAAGCAGCAGTACCACAATCCCAAGGGCAAAGGCACTCTTTTTCATTGCCATGGTGGAAGCATGCCTGTACAGCAAAAGCAACAGGGCTACAACCATAATCAGAGCCACGGAGATTTTTGCCCAACTGTTGCAGGAGAGGGAGTTTTTAAGTTTTCCGACCCATACCGTAAGGATAAAATCGGGTATTACCTCTATTTTGTCGAGAGTCTTGAGCCTTGCAATCTCAAGATTGTTCTTTATATCCTTGTCTGAAGGGTTGAGTTTCAAGGCCCTCTCGTAGTAGAGAATGGCACTGCCATCTTCCCTTAGCTTATAATAGGTGTTTGCAATATTGTAGTAAAGTTTATATGAGGCCATTCCCGCCTGCTCTATCTGCCTATACTCTGTCAGGGCATCCTGATATTCTCCAAGAGAGTAGTGGTTGTTTGCCTTGGTCCATAGTTCGTTAAAGTCTGAGTCGCTCCCCGTCATGCCAAACGGTGAAAGCAACAGAAACGAAAATATATATATAGCCTTTCTCATATTACAACTTGTTTTCCAATGTAGAAATTATCTCTATGGCCCGCCGGTACTGTTCGCTCATTGCCCCTTCCGACTGCTGCTGCGAGTAACGTGCCATTTCGCACTCATCAACAAGGTTTATAAGGTCATCTCCCTGCTGCTGGGGTACTCCTCTTTCGGTTAGCATCTGTCTGATTGCATCTCTCTGCATCTGAGCAAATTGAATTGAGAGCTTGTCGCCAATATAACCGAGCAAAGCCTTGTGCAGTTCTTCATAAAACTGAGACTGAAGCCCATTCGAAAGGTAATTCCTTGCCATCTTGAGCCTGTTTTTCGCCACCTTGTTGGCCTTTCTGTTTTTGCTCCGTCTTATGTCGCCCCTTAACTTTTCTCTCTCTCTTAAAAATCTGTCGGCAATAAGAAAGAGTATGATAATCAATATTACGACAGCTGCAAAATGCCAGCTCCAGATAAAGAAGGCCCCCGATTTGACAAGGTCTGGAGCCGAGGTGAAGATATATCTGATATCGCTCTCGAGGTTTACCACAGACTGTTTGTTTATTCCGCTTATGATCTGCTGCGAAACGGAAGCGTTATCGTTTTTGAGCACCTTAAGTCTGAGAGAGTCGCTTTTCAGGGTTATATACCTCTTCTCCTTGATATTATAATACGAGTAGATTACAGGAGGGATGGTAAATATTCCCTCGCTACGCGGAATGAAGGGGAACTCAAAGACCTTTTTCCCCGAAAGGCCGCCTGCGCCGTTGGAAAAGTTATCGTCTGTTTTTACATCGTACTTCTCAAAATCGTGGGGAAGCTCCACCGCCGGAGTCTCTATAAGGTTTATATTGCCGCTGCCCCGTATCTCTACCGTGAGCGCACCCGCTTCGTGGGCCTTTATGCTGTCTCCGCTAAGGCTTACCTTCATTGAAAACTCTCCCACTCCGCCCCCGAATGAGGCCGGCACTCCTGCAGGCAGCGGATCCACCTTTATGGTTACAGGCTCTGTGGAGAGACGTTTTCTTACCGTATGATATGTATCAAAAAAATCATCGAAGATACCCATGCCGCCCCCGGCTGCCCTAATCTGAATCTGGCAGACCATATATGAAGGATCTATTACAAGGTCTCCGGTCTGTTGCGGAAGGAGAATGTAGCGACGGAGAACTGCCGAGCTATAAACCTGATTATTATAACTTTCCCTTACAAAATTTATATTTTGGGGTATCTCTATATCCTGGCTCCAGAAACCGTTGAAGAGAGGAAATTTCACATCTTCAAAGCCTGCTACGGGAACTTTTGTGTAGAGTTTCAAGGTTGCCACTATCGGCTCTCCCCTTACCACTCTGGTCTTGCTGAAGCTTAACCTGAGGAATATATCGTCTGAGTTTATCTCGCCGCTGCTCCGTCTGTTCTCCTCTGTCCGGCTTTCGCCGCTGCTCTGCGCTGGCGTGGAGTTCCCCTCAACTACCTCTATATTAAGGGCTTTTGAGCTACAACTCTTTCCACCCGCCATTACACTTGCAGGGGAGACCGTCGCCACTCCCGTCTGGGTGGCTCTTACCATTATGGTATATTTTATCTCAAGAATATCTGTCCTTACATTATTTATTATATTGGTCCTGGAGATTCGAGAGGGCATCGGGCCGGCAAGCAGTTCCAGTCCTGTGAGGACCGGAGCTGTAAATTCATCTACCTCCGAGTCACAGGTATAGACTATTCTGAATATTTCACCCTTTTCCACCACATCCGGCGCATCAACGCTAAGGGTCTGTGCGAACGACAGTGTAGTAAAGAGAGTAAAGAGCGCAAACAGGGCTCCTCTCAATATTCCTCGTTTATGTTTCTCCATATTTACCAATTTTTCTCTCTTTGATATTCCTTCAAGGCTTTCGCCCTCTCTTTATTTACCTTCTCCTGCGTCTGGTTCTCCTTCTGCTGCATTGCCTGTATCATCTGTTCGGCCGCCTTGTCGCTTATCTTCGGAGGAGACTGCCTCTCCTGATTATCCTGATTATCTTTATTCTGGTTCCGGTCCTGGTTCTGACCTTGGTTCCGATCCTGGTCCTGGTTCCGATCTTGATCTTGGTTCTGGTCTTGGTCTTGGTCCTGGTTCTGGTTCTGGTCCTGGTTCTGGTTTTGGTTTTGGCCTTGGTTTTTATCCTGGTTCTTATCCTGGTTCTTATCCTGGTTCTTATCCTGATTGTTACCGCCTCCGCCATTCTGCTGCTCCTCTAACTTCTTCTGTGCGTATGTCAGATTGCTCTTGGTATCCAAATCTGAAGGATTCCTTCTTAAGGCGTTTTTATACGCCTCCACAGCCTCTGAATACTTTTTCTGTGCAAGACAGGTATTTCCCAGGTTATGGAAAAGGTCTGCTGCAAGTGAAGATTCACTCTCCATCTTCCCCTTCTCCCAATTTACCTGCGGGGTGCTGCTCTTTACCACTGTATCTGCTATCTGCAGATAATTCTCCTGCGCCCGCTCCATATCATTCATCTTATATAGGGTATTGCCCAGATTATAACCTGACGCAGTGGAGAGAGAGTCCTTTATAAGTCCTTTTCTGAACTCCACCTCAGCCTCCTTGTAATTCTCCTTGTTATAGAACCTGTTGCCCTTTCTCACCTCGGAGCGGTCTGTCTGTGCCTGAAGCTGTGTCGAGCAAAGTATCAGAAGAACCGCCAAAGAGAAAAGCCTTCGGCTAGACCTAAGATTACCTACGAGAAATTCTAGAATCATAAATATCAACGCTATGCCAAAGAAATACATATATTGTTCATTATAATCTTCAAAGACCAGCGACTCATACTGCTGCTCCTTAAGCTCCTCCAGTTCATCAAGGATCGGGTTAAGCCCGAACTCTGCGGTTCCTGCCCTTATATACATGCCGTTACCTGCCGCCGCAACCTCCTGAAGTGTGCTCTCATCAAGCTTTGTAACCACAATGTTCCCGTCTCTGTCGCGGAGCAGCTCTCCGTTGCCACCCATTGGGATAGGCTTTCCCTCCGGAGTTCCTACTCCGATACAAAAGACCCTTATCCCCTCTGTCGCCGCACTTTTTGCGGCAATTACAGGGTCTGCCTCGTGGTTCTCTCCATCTGTTATAAGTATAATCGCCTTATTGTCCCTTCCCATCTGCCCTTGGCCGCTGAAGCTTCGCATAGAGGTCTCTATTGCCCCCGCAAGGTCTGTTCCCTGGTCTGGAACTGAGCCTGTATTTATGGAACTTAAAAAGATTTTTGCCGACACATAGTCAGATGTTATGGGGAGTTGTACAAAGGATTTGCCGGCAAAGATAATAAGCCCGATCCTATCTCCCCTAAGCTTGTCTACAAGGCGGGAGATTGCAAGCTTGGCCCTCTCAAGCCGGTTTGGAGAGTAATCCTGCGCCAGCATTGAGTTGGAAACATCCAAGGCAATGATTATCTCCGCCCCCTTACGTTCGTTCTCCACAAGTCTTGCCCCCATCTGCGGACGGGCAAGCCCTACTGAAAAAAAGAACCACGCAAGCGAGAAGAATACCATCTTCACCCATCCCTTATATTTTGGACGGCGGGGCATAAGCCTCTCTATCAACGCCAGTTCTCCCAGCTGCTCCATCTTCTTTCTTCTTCCCCGCCTGAGCAGATATAAAAAGATAAAGAAGAAAGGAACAAATAAGAGTAACAACAAATATTGCGGTGCTGCAAAATATATCATGATTCTCTCCTTATGGCAACTGTTTTATTATAAAAAATCTCAGGAAAAGCTCCAGCAGAAGCGCACCCAATGCAATCAGGGCAAATTTCATAAAGAGTTCCTTATATATCGGGAAAGAGTCTACAAGCGTCTTGCTCTTCTCCATTTTGTTAATCTGTCCGTATATCTCAAGTAATTTTGAATTATCCGTAGCCCTGAAATACTCTCCCCCCGTCTCCTCTGCTATGCTCTTCATAAGGGGCTCATCTATCTCCACCTTCATCTGCTGTAGCTCAATGCCAAAAGGGGTAGGCACAGGATAGGGAGCCGTTCCCATTGCCCCCACTCCTATGGTGTAGACCCTTATTCCATATGTTTTTGCTATCTCCACAGCCATTTGCGGCGACACCTCTCCCGCATTATTCACGCCATCTGTAAGCAAGATTACAACACGGCTCTTTGCAGGGGAGTCCTTAAGGCGTGCCACTGCGGTAGTAAGGCCGTTGCCTATTGCAGTTCCGTCATCTATAAGACCGCACTCTATCTCTTTTACCAGATTTATAAGGGTTGCCCTGTCTGTAGTAAGAGGAGACTGGGTATAGCTCTCTCCTGCAAAAACCACCACACCTATTCTGTCTGTAGGACGTTCTGCAATGAACTGGATTGCAATATCCTTTGCCGCATTAATTCTGTCAGGGGTAAAATCTCTTGCAAGCATACTGGTTGAGACATCGAGCGCAAGGATTATATCTATTCCCTCCGTATCTACCCTCTCATAGAGCGAAGAGGAGCGCGGACGTGCAATGGCAATTATTATGGCAGATATAGCCATTATCCTTAAAATAAAGGGGATATGACAGGTATATTGTTTTATTCCGCCTCCCTTCGCACTCCACGGTGTAATCGTTGAGACTGTAAAATAGGGATTTCTGCCTGTCAGCTCTCTATATAGATATATAAGAATCAACAGACCGGGAATCAATAAAAGCCACAATAGTCCGGGATATTCAAAAAACATTATTCAGCCTCCTTTTCCTTCTCTTTCTCCTGCTCCATTTCCTGCATAAAAGTAGAATTTACAAACCTTACAGCCTTTGGAACCGCCTCTTCGTTTGAATCATTGTCGGGAGAGAATTTGGCGAACTTGACAAGATCTGCCGTTTTAAGCAAATCGTCCAATTCGCTGAAAACCCTCGCCTCTATCTGTTTATCTTTCAGATTGTCCAATATTTCGGCCGAAGTCATCTCTCTGGCTCCGATATTGTACCGATTCTCTATATATTCACGCAGGGCATCTGTTATACCTGTATAATATTGCTTCTCTCTGCCGCATTGCCAAAGCTTCTCGCCCCTTAGCTTTTCAAGCTTCCTAAGGGCAACGATGTGAGGCGGATCCTGCACGATAGGGCGACCGAAAAAGTCTCTGTTTTGCCTTCTATACCGGATATATCTTACTATAATACATATAATTGCGACAGCTGCAAGCAGTATAAGCACATATATGGCTATCTCTTTGAAGGTGAGGGGGTATCTTACATTCCCCTTTATATCCTTCATTACATAGCCCGTCGTATCTATATCCATATCGTCTACGGCAAGAAGAGGGCTCTCAATCCTTAGGGTATCCGCCCCCTCTGCCCCCACAACTATAAAAAGCGGTGCGGGAAGAGAGTAGAGACCGCTGTCGAAACTTGTAAGGAGAATTTTCGCATTTATCTTCACCCTGCCCCCTTCAAAAGCGGCGGTGTCCAGCTCAAACCGGGTAAGCGGTTCAACCTTTGCCCCTGTTGTATCTCCCTTTAGCGCCAGTTCGTAAGGCAATATGACCAGTGAGTCATTCCTGTCTACCTCCAGCTCCAGACTCCAGACTGTCTGGTCTCCGATTAGAATGGAATCCCGCGAAAGCGATGAACTCTTTACGATTCCATCTGTGCCTTCCCCCGCCCTTGCCCCGGTAAAGAGGAGCATTGCGGCAATAAATGAAAGAAGTACTCTATATTCTGCTCTGTCCATCTCTATTTGCTTTTAAAAAATGCAATAAGCCCCTTTACATAATCCTGATCTGTTCCAATACTGACACAATCTACCTTGAATTTTTTAAAGAGGCGGCTTGCCTTTTCGTAGACTCCGAGGCTCCAGCCGTTGTAATACTCTCTTATTCTTTTGCTTGAGGTATCCACCCATCTTTCGGCACCGCTCTCTGCATCCTTTACCCTGATAAGCCCCACATCCGGAAGCGTTCTCTCACGCCTGTCGTAAATATTGATTACAGAGAGGTCGTGACGGTTTACCGCTATCTTCAGCGCCTCTTCGTAGTTGGGGTTGCTCCGGCTGTCTACATCAAGCAAATCGCTCAGCAAAAAGGCGTTGCACTTCTTCTTTATGGCATTTGTAAGAAATCTCAACGCCTCCGAGATATTCGTACCGTCGTTTTCAGGGGTAAATTCGAGCAGCTCTCTCAATATTCTGAGCAGATGCAGCCTCCCCTTTTTTGGAGGAATGAACTTCTCCACCTTTGAGGAGAAGAATAAGGCTCCTACCTTGTCATTGTTTATAGAGGCGGAAAACGACAATACAGCCGCAACCTCTGCCGCAAGTTCTCTCTTTGTCCTTACAGCAGTGCCGAATATTCCTGAAGAGCTTACATCTACAAGCAGTACTACGGTCATCTCCCTCTCCTCTTCGAATATCTTTATGTAGGGAGCGCGCAGCCTTGCAGTCACATTCCAATCCATGTTGCGCACATCATCTCCAAACTGATACTCCCGCACCTCGCTAAATGCCATACCCCTTCCCTTAAAGGCAGAGTGGTATTCTCCGGCAAATATCTGGTGGGAGAGAGATTTTGTCTTAATCTCTATTTTCCGTATCTTTTTCAAGAGTTCGTTTTCCATATCCGCTCTCCTTTGCTATGGAACCTCTACAGTATTCATTATCTCTGTAATGATATTCTCCGTTGTCACATTTTCCGCTTCGGCCTCGTATGTAAGACCTATTCTATGGCGGAGCACCTCGTGGCAGACCGCCCTTACATCTTCCGGAATGACATATCCTCTGCGTTTGATAAAGGCGTATGCCTTCGAGGCCATTGCAAGGCTTATACTTGCACGCGGCGATGCACCGTATTGTATCAGATCCTTGAGCCCGGCCAAAGAGTAATCCTCCGGAGTTCTGGTTGCATAGACAATGTCAACAATGTAACGCTCAATCTTCTCATCCATGTAGACATCCTTTACAACGTTGCGGGCTCTTGTTATATCCTCAGGTTTCAGGACAGTCGAGGCTTTTGGAAATGAACCGCCGTTATGCATCTTTATAATAAGCTTCTCCTCCTCTTTTTTAGGATAGTTTACAACGACCTTGAGCATGAACCTGTCTACCTGTGCTTCAGGAAGAGGATATGTACCCTCCTGTTCCACAGGGTTCTGCGTTGCCATTACAAGGAATGGCTCAGGAAGTCTGTAGGTATTGTCACCTATTGTTACCTGCCTCTCCTGCATTGCCTCGAGAAGGGCCGACTGCACCTTGGCCGGAGAACGGTTTATCTCATCCGCCAATATGAAATTTGCGAATATCGGGCCCTGCTTTACCTGAAACTGTTCGCTCTTCTGGCTGTAAATCATGGTTCCCACAACATCCGCAGGAAGCAAATCCGGTGTAAACTGAATACGGCTGAATTTGGCCTCCACTATATTGGCAAGAGTTTTGATTGCCAATGTCTTTGCAAGCCCCGGCATACCCTCGAGCAGGATATGTCCATCTGCAAGAAGTCCTATCAGCAAATTCTCAATAAGATGCTTCTGTCCCACTATTACCTTGTTCATCTCCATGGTAATAATGTCTACAAATGCGCTCTCCTTCTGAATTCTCTCATTAAGTTCCTTGATGTTTACCGTTTCCATCTCTACTATAGTTATTATTTTTTACCTTTGCCTGTCTATAATTTTATAATTGTCTGCTTTATCGCCAACTATGAGATACTTTATAATATTGTCATATAACGGCGCCGCCTTTAGCGGATGGCAAATTCAGAAAAACGCAAAAAGTGTACAACAAGAGGTACAAAACGCACTGACACTTCTGCTGAAAGAACCCATAACCTTAACGGGAGCGGGCAGAACAGATGCAGGCGTGAATGCAATTGACTATGTGGCACACTTTGACAGCTCATATACTTTCCAGAATTGCCCTTATATATGCTACAAATTAAATGCCATTCTACCCAAGGAGATAAGCATCGGCGCAATTTTACCGGTGAAACCTCAGGCACACGCAAGGTTCGATGCGACAAGCAGATGTTACAAATATTATATCCATACCTTCAAGGACCCCTTCTGTGCACCGTTCTCCCATTTTGTAAAGGGAGAACCCTCTTTGGAGAGGATGAACAGAGCGGCCTCCATTTTGCTTGGCAAACACGATTTCAGCGCCTTTGAAAAGGCTGGCGGAGGAAACAAAACCTCAATCTGTAATGTAATGGAGGCGAAGTGGGAGCGGCTTTCGGAACACAGATATCTCTTTACGGTAAGGGCAGATCGATTCCTTAGGAATATGGTACGGGCAATGGCGGGGTCACTTCTGGAGGTGGGGCTGGGAAAAAGGGAGCCGGAGTGGATTGCCGGCGTTCTTGCAAGCGGAAACCGTTGCAAGGCAGGGCAGTCCGTTCCCTCAAACGCCCTTTTCCTTGTGGATATCACATACCCCTATTCATTGAAATAATCGAGTCATAAAACCTGCAGGGCAGACTTTTCGCATTTCTTATTTTCCTGATACTGTAATCTGGACTTTATTAAAAGTTTGAGTTATGATATACGGTTACATTAGAGTAAGTACAGACAAACAGAGTGTAGAAAACCAGAAGTTTGAAATTAACGAATATTGCAAAAAACACAATCTGCAGATTAACGGTTATATTCAGGAGACAATCAGCGGCACAAAAAATTACCATAAGCGGGAGTTGGGGAAGCTGCTTTCAAAAATCAGGAAGGGAGACCTTATAATCTGTGCGGAGCTCTCCCGGCTGGGAAGAAACCTCTTTATGATAATGGAGATTTTAAACATCTGCATGACAAAGGGGTGCAGGGTATGGACAATAAAGGATAACTATAAATTGGGGGAAGATATACAGAGCAAGGTGCTGGCTTTTGCCTTTGCCCTTTCGGCCGAGATTGAGCGCAACCTTATAAGCCGGAGAACAAAAGAGGCTCTGGCAAGAATAAAGGCCGAAGGCAGACACATTGGAAGGAAAAAGGGCAGCAGGAACAAACGCTCCCTGATAAACGACAAAATGGAGCAGATTACAGAGATGATGCGCCGTGGAATTCCGGTTACAAGGATAGCCGCAAAGGTAAAGGTACACAGAAGCACCATCTACAACCACATCAGACAGATAGAACGCCATAAAACGAACTAGTTGTTTATGTATCATTTTTTATTAACTTTGCTCCGCCTTGAAAGTATGGTATGAAATCCTTTTCAAAACGGTTCCCGGATGTATGTGCTGTCAGACGGAAAGTACATACAACGGCAAAATTTTAAATTACAACATAAATGATCCCGACAGTTATTTTAGAATCCGCTCCGTCAGAAGAGCTCTCGTTTTCGTTGATAGATCTGGCCATCAAGGGAGGATGGCTTATGATTCCACTCTTTCTGCTCTCTGTATTGACCATCTACCTCTTTGCCCAGAAGTGGTGGAATATCCGCAAGGCCTCTGTGGTGGATGAGAATTTCATGAAAGATATAAGAGATTATATTCATCAGGGAAAGATTGGCGCAGCCGTTTCACTCTGCCAAAGGAGCGATACTCCTGTCTCAAGGTTAATTGAAAAGGGTCTGGAGAGAATAGGCCGGCCGCTGCAGGATATCCAGACCGCAGTGGAAAATACCGGAAATCTTGAGGTTGCCCGTCTGGAAAAAGGGCTTCCGATGCTTGCCACCATTGCGGGAGGCGCCCCGATGATTGGATTTCTGGGAACTGTAATAGGTATGGTGCAGGCCTTTTACAATATGTCTGCAGCGGGCAACAATATAGATATAACCCTGCTTTCGGGAGGCATCTATACCGCAATGGTAACCACAGTGGCAGGTCTTGTTGTGGGCATTCTTGCCTACTTTGGATATAACTATCTAACCGCCGGAATATCAGATTTGGTATACAAGATGCAGAACAACACTATAGAGTTTATGGATCTGCTTCATGAACCGTTGAAATAGAGAAAATCATGGCAATAAAACAGAGAACGAAGATCGAGCCCTCATTCAGTATGTCATCAATGACAGACATAGTATTTCTGCTGCTCATATTTTTTCTTGTCACCTCTACGCTTATAAACCCCAATGCCCTAAAGCTGCTTCTGCCAAAGAGCACGAATCAAATCTCCGCCAAACAGCAGGTGAGCGTTTCAATTAAACATTACACCTCGAACAACACCTTTTCATACCATATCAACGGCAATGCAAAACCTGTAAAGTTTGAGCAGATAGAGCCTCAAATCCAGAGGTTGCTTATGGAGAGCGATGACCCCACCTTTTCAATCTATGCAGACAAGAGTGTTCCGATAGAGCAGGTGGTAAACCTCATGAACATTGCAAAGAGGAACAAATATAAGGTAATCCTGGCAACCGCACCCGAGTAGTGGTCTTAATCCGGGAGACTGTTTTTACCCATGGTGCAGAATAATTCCGAAAAGAGGGAACGCTCGTCAAGAGTGGTTGGAGCGGCCGCTACACTGCTGTTCCATCTGTTGCTTTTGACTCTCTGCGTAAAGAGCGCGGTAAGGAACCGATATTCCCCTCCGGAGGAGATAAGTCTGCTTTTTGATTTTAGCCGGGAGGAGGTTACCCCTATTGAGGTGGAGGCGGGAAATCTTCCAAAGGCGGAGAATGCAAAGCCCGAAAATGAAGTGCGTCTTGCTCAACGCTCTCAGGCACAGGTTGTTTCCGAGACCCCTGCCGTTGGAAAAGAGAGTACTATGGAAGGGGAGGGAGATGTTATGCAATATGAGCCCGAAAGGGTGGAGATTGATACAAGGGCTCTTTTCGGCTCTGCAAACAACCACTCCGATACACTTGCCGCCCAGACCGCAACAAAAGCAGGCGATGCCCTTAAGGCGGGAACTCCTCAAGGAAATACAAGGTATGGCGACATAGACAACACTCCCATGGCAAATCTCAAGGGAAGAAATGTAATGGGGTCGCTTCCGATTCCAGAATATGATATAGACAAAGAGGGGCGTGTGGTGGTAAGAATTCTTGTAGACCAATACGGGAAAGTGACAAATGCCGTTCCTGGCGCACAGGGAACCACGGTGCAGGATAAGGTATTGTGGGAGGCTGCGAAAAAGGCCGCATATAAGGCTCTCTTTAATGTAAACGCCTCGGCTCCGGCAATCCAGCAGGGCACTATCACCTATATTTTCAAGTTAAAATAGCAGAACCAATATTTACTCACATTTATGTAAGAAAGTAAAGGGAAGATAGAGACAAAAAGAGTATCTTTGTATGATTTGTAAAAATTCCTACCATGAAAAAAATTCTATATCTGCTTCTACTTGCAATAATGCCCTTGGCTTCATTTTCACAAATTACAGATTCAAAATATCTTGCAGGCGCCGTTCCCGTTGTCGACGGCAAGGTCATCTTTAACAGGCAGGTACTTGCGGCAACTCTTACTGCACAACAGATTTACGACAATCTTTCCGAATGGGGAATTATGAAATATTCCGGCAATGCGGGGGAGATGATAAGCAGCGACCCGCTTGTAAAGCGCATTACCTTAAGGGGAATGGAGCAGGCACAGGTAAGAGTGGGGCTCTTTCCAAGCAAAATCAAAATAAACTATTATCTGATTATAGAGTGCCGCGACGGAGCCTGTGATTTGAGCTTTGTAAGATTCTTCTACACAAACAATCCTACGGCTGATAATCCTAATGAGCAGATAAGGGCCGAGGATTATATTACAGACAGATATGCAATGAACAAGGCCGGCACCAGACTGACTGGCGGCACAGGCGATTATAGAAAAAATACGATAGACCTTGTAGAGAGTGTTACAAATAGTGTAAGAGAGTCTCTCTCACACTATATGGCCAACATAGAAAATGAGACCCACAACTCCGCTGCCGTTACACTCGCCCCTACAGCATCGCAGAACGCGGCATCGCAGACCACAGCACCTCAGACCGCCATACCTGTTCCGGTTACAGTCACGGCTACAGTAGTACCTCAGACCGCCACACATTCTGCCCCTGTCACCATAGAGGGCTTCACCTCAATATCTCCGGAGAAGATTCCGGGCAATATAATCAAGATAGTTGCAGACAACGGAATCTTTCTTACAGCCGTAAACGGCCAAAAGCTCTCCACCGAAGTTGCGGGAGAAGGAGGACTGGGAATTTATGGCGGAGCCCCGTCGATATTCTTTAATATGAAAGAGAATGAAAAGGAGCCGGCTGCAGGGGCACAGAGCCTTACGCTCACCTTTAAAAACGAGGTGTTCAGAAATGCCACAATAACAATGGAGGAGTGGATGATTATTATATGCACCCCTGTTGCAGTTGGCAACAATCTGGTAATTGGAAAGATAGAACAAGTATTAATTAAATAGAGCCTTCAGATCCGCATGATTTTCGATAATATCATACTGGTAGGGGCAATCCTTATCTTTGTAAGTATCGTTGTTGGCAAGGCGGGCTCCCGCTTCGGCATACCATCGTTGCTGCTTTTCCTCTTTGTAGGAATGTTCTTCGGAACAGACGGGTTGGGGCTGGAGTTCGACAACATGGCTCTTACACAGTTTATAGGAGCCATTGCCCTCACCATTATCCTCTTTACAGGTGGAATGGACACGCAGCTCTCCAGTATCAGGCCAATCTGGAAGCAGGGCATAATGCTCTCCACTTTGGGAGTTCTGCTTACAGCCCTTATAACGGGAATCTTTATCTTCTGGATATCGGGCATGGCCTGGACCGGCATCTACATGCCGATTGCCACCTCCATTCTGCTCGCCTCCACCGCCTCCTCTACAGACTCGGCCTCTGTATTTAATATTCTCAGGTCACAGAATATAAGGCTGAAATATAATCTTAAGAGCACCCTTGAATTTGAGAGCGGAAGTAATGACCCTATGGCGTACATGCTTACCATAGCCTTTATACAGGCCGCCTCCTCTTACTCCACAAATAGCGGGATACTCAATATAATTATCTCATTTATAAAGCAGTTTGCCATAGGAGGAGCATTCGGTTATCTCGGAGGCAAAATGATGGTATGGGTAATGAACAGACTTAACGTGCATGTGGAGTCTCTCTATTCACTCATGCTTATGAGCATGGCTCTCTTTACCTTCTCAATCACAGATCTTATCGGGGGTAACGGTTATCTGGCAGTCTACATGGCAGGCATTATGGTGGGCAACAAAAAGATAGTCCACAAAAAGGAGATGATCCGCTACTTCGACGGCATTACAATGCTCTTCCAGATTCTCATGTTCCTCATCCTTGGTCTGCTTGTAAATCCGTCGCAAATGATAAAGATTTTGCCTGAAGGCATTTTGATAAGTCTCTTTATCATATTGGTGGCAAGACCTTTGAGCGTCTTTATCTCACTTCTGCCATTCAGAAAATTACGGTCGCGGGCCAAACTCTTTATAAGCTGGGTAGGTCTTCGCGGGGCAGTGCCCATTATCTTTGCCACCTACCCTGTCGTTGCCGGAGTGGAGCATTCAGACCTTATCTTTAATATTGTCTTTCTTATAACCCTCTCTTCTCTTACGGTGCAGGGTATGACAATCCCTTATGTGGCTCGCAGGCTTAAACTTATAGTTCCCGGCAATTCGAAAAGAACAGATAATTTTGGAATGGAGATTCCAGACTATATCAATGCCAATCTGCATGAAATAACCCTTAATGAGAGGCTGCTTGAAAAGGGCAATACTTTAAAGGAGATAAGTCTACCCGAGCATACACTTGTAATATTAATCAAGCGTAACGACAGATATATCATTCCAAACGGGACCTTGGAACTGGCAGTGGGCGACAAGCTGTTGCTTATGTACCAGGACAATGACGTCTTGCAAAGTTAGTAAAGTTCTCTATGTGGCTCCTTTTAAGTGAAGAGAGTAGAAGCAGCAGTTTTGCCTCTTTTCTTTCGGGCGTATAGTCCGGCGGGCTGATGGGGGCAATTTTCCCCTTCGCTATATATTTTTCCGCCACAAAAGATGGAAGCGGCATGCAGTAGTTCTCTCCCGAGAGCAGCATTGCCATTGCAACCGGCAGATTATCTGTTACAATACCATATTTTAACCGGCTAAAGTGGCTGTTGGCACCGCTACAGCACTCGCTTTCCAGCAGTATGTAGCGAGTACTCCTGACAAAGGCCTCATCGGAGGAGGTGTCTATTCCATTTTTCCCTGCTGCCACAAGAGGCATCTCATATTTAAAGAGAGGAAATTCAATGAACTCGGAATCGTGCCCATTCCCAAGGTTTTCGCCATCTTCTGTAAATAGAAGGTCTATCTCTTCGTTCTCGGCAAGTTCTATAAGCTTCCGTTGGGGGGCCACCTTCAGTTCCGCCTCGCTGTTGAAAAAAAGGGTCTGGTAGTCTGCAATTATCCCAGGCAAAAGAGAGGAGGCCAGAAACGGGGTTGCGCCTACCCTTATCCTTACAGTGGCAGAGAGGACTCCGCCGCTTAAATAGCCCAACTCGTTGTCAAGGGCATTATAGCAGGAGAGTATCTTTTTGGCATGTGAAAGGAAACGCTCTCCCTCCGGGGTAAGACTCCACCTTCTGCCATCCCTGTTGAAAAGCGTGACATTATACTCATTTTCCAGTTCCTTTATCCCTTTGCTTACCGCCGGCTGCGATATTGCAAGGTAGGCCGCCGCCTTTGTAAGGCTCATGAATCGGGCAGCCGCCACAAAGAGTTCAAGTTTGGATTTCATGGCTTAATAAAGATTTCCCGGTCCTGTCTCCTGCCTGTCATCCAACAGCTTTCCCAATCTGATACCCATAACTCTTACAATTTTAACTAGAGAACCCAGAGGCGGCACTTCACGATTATCCTCCAAGGCCTTATAATATTCGAGATCTATTCCCGCTTTTGATGCAACCTCCTCTGCAGTAAGCTCATTGGAAGTCCTTATATTTTTTATTTTATTGCCTATGGCAGTGGCAATCTCTGCCTCCATACTGTATAAACTTTAGATTTCAGTAGCGCAAATGTAGTCTAAAACGGATATAATTTCAAGAAAAATTTAAAACTGTAATTCTTTTGCGATAAAATGTAATCAAATTTCCTCTATAAATCATGAATAATCTGGCTCTTAAAGAGATGATAAAAATTCTACTTGTTGATTTTCAAGATATTGAGCTTTACACCAAATATTAAAACAAGGAGCTGAAAAAATGTAAGAAATTAAATTATTGACAATAAAATTTCATAATTTTGCGCGTCAATATTTTGAGTTATGATAACCTTTTGTCTATCAATTCTAACCCTGATTGCAGGATATTTTTTTTATGGAAAGTTCATAAACAGGTTTTTCGGTGCAGATTCCAACAGAAAGACTCCTGTTATGGAGCATCCCGACGGGGTTGACTACAAGCCTCTGTCACCATGGAGGATATTTATAATACAGTTTTTGAACATTGCAGGCCTCGGACCTATCTTCGGAGCCATTTTAGGCGCATTGTTCGGGCCCGTGGCCTATATATGGATTGTAATAGGCTGTATCTTTATGGGGGCCGCCCACGATTATACCTCCGGCATGCTCTCTTTAAGGAACGACGGCAGAAGTCTTCCCGAGATTATCGGAAAGTATCTGGGACCCACAATAAAAAAGATCATGATTGTCTTTACCGCACTGCTTCTCATGACTGTGGGGGCCTCATTTGTAAGCGGTCCCGCAGGGTTGCTGGCCAGCCTTACAGATTCCAATATTACCCTTTGGGTCTATATAATCTTTGCATATTATATTGTTGCGACACTTTTGCCTATAGACAAGATAATAGGAAACATCTACCCCTACCTTGGAGCCATCCTTCTCTTTATGGCACTGGCAGTAGGGGGAGTTCTGCTTTACAAGGGATTTGGAGGTGAAATTACCGTTACAGAGCTTACATTTGATTCAATAAGGAATTACAGACACGATGCAGATGAGTTCATGATAATTCCCATGCTCTTCATTATAATCTCATGCGGAGCAATCTCCGGGTTCCACGCCACCCAATCCCCGCTTATGGCCCGCTGTATGACAAACGAAAAGTATGGCCGCCCTATATTTTACGGTGCAATGATAGCCGAAGGAATTATGGCAACCATCTGGGCAACGGCGGCAATGGCCTTCTTTAACGGTCCGGAGGGGCTGAATGTGGCCGCAGATGCAGGTAACACTCCGGCAATTATAGTCAATAGCATATGCAATTCGTGGTTAGGACAAGTCGGTGCCGTATTTGCCATATTGGGTGTGATTGTCTGCCCCGTTACCAGCGGAGACACGGCATTCAGAAGCCTTCGGCTCGTAATTGCAGATGCCTTCAAGTATGAACAGAAACCCATAAAGAACAGACTGATTGTGGCTATTCCCATCTTTGCAGTTGCGGTAATCCTCTGCTACAAAGATTTTCAAACCCTCTGGGGATTTGTGGGAATAGGCAACCAGATACTCGCTGCAATAACGCTCTGGGCATGTGCGGCATACTTTGCCGGTGCAGGAAAACCCCACTGGCTCATCTCCATACCTGCCACATTCCTCACCTATGTCTGCTCTTGTTTCTTCCTTATTGCCCCTGTAAAACAGGGCGGATTAAACCTTGAGCCAAATATAGGGTATATATCAGGGGCGGTTGCAGCTACAGTAGTACTTACAGCATTTCTCTTCTATGCAAGACGCTTAAGAAGGGAGGGGCAACTTAATGGTTCAGCAGCGTAAAGTCATCTGTCTTCTTTATACCTATATAGCCATAGTAGGATTCAACCACATCTCCCACCACTACAATGGGGGAACCCAACAGGTTATCGTTTACCACAAGGTTAAGGGCATCCCGAATCCTTCCGTTGGGAAGTTCCACAACAAAGCAGTTGTTTCTGTTCCTCTCCAGCATGGTGGGGGCTATGACTATATGGGTGGCGACACTGAATGGCGGCCCTATACGCATTGTCCTCTCGGTTGCATCTCCCCCTAAGATAAAGCCAAAGACAGAGAGATCCTTCTCTCCCACTCTCTTTTTTGCCTCTTCTATAGAGAGCACTCCAGGGGGAATCTTAAGGGCGGTATTATATTTTTCGCTTGCCCAGACTCTGGAGGTGTCCATATCAATGCTTATCCTTGAGACATTGTACATACTGTTTTGAGAATAGGTGAGGACAAGATGGAGCATCTCACCCGCATTAAGAACTCTTGTCATAAGAGTGGTGTCTTTTCCATTCTCTTTATAGATCATCTCCACCTGTCCGGGCAGGAAGTAGCAATAATCTTTTGTGGCCTTTGGAAAATAGGCCTCCCCATGGGCATCCTTAACCCTCACGTTAAAGATATAGCGTTTGTTAAAGGATTCAGTATATTCCAGCCTAAGCCCTGCATTCAACTGCCTACAACGGAGTACCACATTTACTTTCTTGTCTTTCTCAACAATTACAGTCTGCTCATCTCCGAACATCGGAGCATTGAATTTCGGTGTCTTGAACTCCACCGAGTGAAGCTTTATATCATAGCTTCCCGGAGTTACAATTATCTCCTCCGGCCTCTCGGAATATTTTCCCGAATAAATCTTCTTGCCCTGCGAATCATAAATCGAGAGCTTAAATGAGTTGGTATCCAACGCCATTACAGTATTATTCACCGTAACATCGGTCCAATCCCCGTCAGGCTCTCCGGCAAACTCTCCGCCGTTTCCTCCATCCCGGCCATCGGCACTGCCGGAGCTGCCCTTTGTTACAAAACTTCTTGTCAAAGATTCCGCCGGCTGCAATCTCAAGATAATACTCCCCTCTCCCTCTCTCTCTTCCGGCAACATTTCACATGAAGAGAGAGGTATTGCCAACATGGCAACAAAAAATAAATAACTCTTCATGACAAACTTTTTTTAAATTCTGTGGGGCAAAATTGAAGAATAAGAGACAATCCGGCAGTAATATAAACGATTATAAACGGGTATAAACGTTTCTATACGACAACATCTATGACACTCCCGAAAACTTCACGAGACCAATCCCAACAGATGAGACGGTCTCGCTACTTAACCTAAACTTAAACTATGAAAAACTTCGATTTAAACTATTGCAAGTACCGTGCCAAACTCTATTTGATAATCCTGATTTTAGCAAATTTTAACATTAGAGTCTTTTTTCCGCATCCGTCGAACTCTACAACAGCCTTTCTGCTTAACAGATCTCCTTCTATTGAAAGCACCTTACCCCGTCCAAACAGATTGTGTTCTACAATCTGTCCTGCTGCGACCTTCTCCTGAGGGTCTGCCTTAAACTCCGGATTCGGCATTGCCGCCCGCAAAGGCCGCCCGGATGGTGTTCCGGCACGGAGTGATGAAGAGTTGCCTCTACCGGGCGATGAAAAATCGGGGGTCTTCGAGTATGTACGGGAAAAGAAGCTCTGTGAGGAAAGGTAATTGTCATAAGAGTTTGCAGAGCTTATATCAGGAAGAGGATTGAGGATATAGGCTCTGTCGATTTCCCTGATAAAACGGCTGGGAGCATTGTTTACATGGCTTCCCCATTTCATGCGGGAGCGGGCAAAAGAGAGTTTCACCCCCTTGCGGGCCCTTGTAAGAGCCACATAAAAGAGCCTGCGCTCCTCCTCAATCTCATCCTCCGGAGAGAAGCCCGAAGATGATGGAAAGAGGTTCTCCTCCATTCCCACAATATATACATAATCGAATTCCAGTCCCTTTGAGGAGTGGACAGTCATGAGAGAGACCTTGTTTTTATCCTCCTCTCCATCTTTTGTATCCAGATCGCTGATAAGCGAGACATTTTCGAGGTACATATCGAGTGTCATAAGAGGCACATCATACCCCTCTGCCGCAAGACTTTCATACTCAGCCTCCCCCCCTTCAACAAACTCCTTTATTGAATTAAAGAGTTCGACAACGTTTTCCAGGCGGCTCTGCCCCTCAAGAGAGGTATCTGTCTGCATATTGGCTGTTATTGCAAAACATTCGTTTATCATACAGGCGGCCTGATAGGCGGTAATATTGGGGAGCTGTGCTCCAATCCGCTCCACTTCTGCAATAAACTTCTTGAGTTTCCGGACCGTAGCCCCTTTTATACCGGCCTCCTCAAGTTTTTCGCCCTTTATAACCTCGCTGTAAGGAAGGCCGCTTTTGCGGACAAGCTCTGTAAGTCGCTCCATGGTGGTTGCGCCAATGCCCCTTGCAGGGAAATTTATAATTCTCCTGAAAGATTCATTATCCTTTGTGTTTTGTACGAACTTAAGATAGCCGAGCATATCCTTTACTTCCGCCCTCTCGTAAAATGAGTGGCCGGCAAATATTTTATACGGTATATTCCTCTTTCTTAAGGCCTCCTCTATTGTGCGGCTCTGTGAGTTTGTCCTGTAGAGAATTGCAAAGTCGCCATAGGACTCTCTCTCCCTGTAGGCACAGTTTACAATTGAACCGGCAACGAGCAACCCCTCCTCCTGCTCTGTAAAGGCATTGATCAGTTCAATCTTCTCCCCGGTCTCCCCTTGCGAAAAGCACTCTTTTTTAAGGCGGTGACTGTTTTTTGCAATAAGGGAGTTGGCCGCATTTACTATGGTACGGGTACTCCGGTAGTTCCTCTCCAGTCTATATTCGCAGGCCGAAGGGTAATCTCTCTTGAAATTAATGATATTCTCTATCCTTGCCCCCCTGAAGGCATAGATGCTCTGAGAGTCATCTCCCACCACCGTAATATTTCCATGGCGCCGCGCAAGATTATTTACAATAAGGTATTGCGCATAGTTGGTATCCTGATACTCATCTACAAGAATATAATTGAACCTTGAGGCTATTCTGTCCAATGCATCGGGGAATCTCTTAAAGAGAATGTTGGTAAAGAGCAGGATATCGTCGAAATCCATTGCAGCACCATTTCTGCACTTTTCAGCATAAAGAGTGTATATATCGGAAATGCGGGGCTTTTTTGAAGCGGCATCTGTCTGTCGGATTGTATCGCTTGCACCATAGGCCTGTGCAGTTACAAGGTTATTTTTTGCTAGCGAGATACGGCTGTACACCTCATTCGGCTTATATATCTTGTCATCCAGCTTAAGCTCCTTTATACAGCTTTTTATAACATTCCGGCTGTCTGAAGTATCATATATTGTAAAGTTTTTCGGAAAACCGAGCAGTTCAGACTCCTCTCTGAGAAACCTTATAAAGATGGAGTGGAATGTTCCCATCCAGAGTCTGCGGGCGGTGCGTTCTCCTACAATTGCCGCAATTCTCTCCCTCATCTCACGGGAGGCCTTGTTGGTAAAGGTGAGAGCCAGAACAGATTCTGCAGGGCAGCCCGTCTGCAATATTCTTGCAATCTTGCAGGTAATGACCCTTGTCTTTCCCGAACCGGCCCCCGCAATGATAAGCGAAGGGCCCGAAATATTATCAACCGCCTCTCTCTGAGCCTTGTTCAATCCCTCAAAAACAGATATACTCTCCCTATCCATAACCATATACAAACAGGGTGCAAAATTATGAATCAAAACTCAAAAATTTACCTTTTTATAAAATATATTAGCTACATTTGCGCAAATTTTATCAGGATAATGTTACAAAATATTCGCTTAAAGAGAGGTTTGGATATTCCCATAGCGGGGAGTGCCGAACCTGTAATCAGAAAAAGCATAGTTCCGGACATTATTGCAATGAAACCTACCGACTTTAAATGTCTCACTCCCAAGCTTTGTGTAAAAGAGGGAGATGCAGTTAAAGCCGGCAGCATTGTCTTTGTAGACAAGAAACGTCCGGAAATTGGATTTGCCTCCCCATGCAGTGGAACTGTCCTGGAAATTGTCCGTGGAGAAAAGCGCAAGCTGCTGGCGGTTCTGATTAAATCCGATTCCGAAACAGAGCATATCGATTTCGGAAAGAAAGATGTTGTCAGATTATCAAAAGAGGAGATTGAGAAGGCGTTGCTGGAGAGTGGTCTTTGGCCGGTTCTGGTGCAAAGGCCTTATGGCATAATAGCCGATCCTGCAACAACTCCGAAGGCCATCTACATTTCGGGCTTTAATTCGGCCCCACTGGCTCCCGATTACAACTTTACACTTAAAGACGAGGCTGCAAACCTGCAGACAGGCGTAGAGGCGCTCAAGAAGTTTACAAAAGGGAATATTGTTGTCAGCCTCAGGGAGAGCAATTATGCCACTTCGCCTCTTTACAAATTGAAAGATGTTGTCTACTATGCCTTTGAGGGGCCGCATCCCGCAGGAAACGTGGGTGTTCAGATAAACAACATAAACCCTCTTGCAAAGGGAGATGTAGTATGGACACTCAATCCCGTCTCACTTGCGGCAATAGGCAGACTCTTCAACAACGGTGTGTACGATGTAAGCAGACTTGTTGCTGTTACAGGCATGCGTGCAAAGGAGAGGGGCTATATAAAGACCGTTCCGGGCATTTCGATGAAGCAGATTGCGGAGTTTGCAGATAAGAGCGAAACGGCACTATACAATACCCCGTCCAGGATTCGCTATATAAGCGGCGATGTTCTCACCGGCGAAAATGTTGGAGAGGAGGGCTATCTGGGATTCTACGACAACCAGATAACCCTTATTTCCGAGGGCAACTACCACGAATTCCTTGGATGGGCCAAGATTGCAAGACCAAAGAAGTTCAGTCTGTCGGGTTCTTACTTTTCATGGCTTACCCCAAAGAAAAAGTATGATATGGATACGAACACCAACGGAGGCCGGAGGGCATTTGTGGTATCCGGTCTCTACGAAAAGGTGCTTCCGATGGATATCTATCCGGTCTATCTGCTTAAGGCTATTCTGGCAGAGGATATAGACAAGATGGAACAACTTGGAATATACGAGGTTATTGAAGAGGATCTTGCTCTTTGCGAATATGTCTGCCCGTCCAAGATAGATGTACAGAGCATTATTGCCAAAGGCATTGACCTCATGATTAAAGAGATGGCTTAATTTTAAAGTATGAAAGGATTATTAGATATAGTAAATAAACTTAAGCCGGCCTTCTCCAAAGGGGGCAAGTTCGGCTGGCTGCACTCTACCTTCGATGCGTTTGAGACATTTCTTTTCGTTCCCTCTACAGTAACGGCAAAGGGCGCACATGTCAGAGATTGCGTAGATTTGAAGAGAATAATGAGCGTTGTGGTTGCAGCCCTTATGCCTGCACTTGCATTCGGAATCTGGAATGTGGGCGAGCAGCATTCAATAGCCTTCGGCCTTGATATGACCTTCTGGCAGAAGGTCTGGTTCGGGTTCCTTAAGGTGCTCCCCCTTATTGTTGTCTCATATGTTGTGGGTCTTGGTATAGAGTTCGCCTCTGCACAGATACGCGGACATGAGGTGAATGAGGGATTTCTTGTAAGCGGCATGATTATTCCGCTTATTATTCCTGTAGATGTTCCGCTCTGGATTTTGGCTCTGGCTGTGGCTTTTGCAGTTGTAATAGGCAAGGAGATTTTCGGCGGAACAGGCATGAATATCTGGAACCCCGCACTTCTGGCAAGGGCATTCGTCTTCTTTGCATATCCTTCAAGGATTACAGGCGACACCATCTGGATTGAGGGGTTGAATTCGGCAGACAGCTCTCTGCTTGCAGACGGGTTCTCGGGTGCGACTCCTTTGGCCCAGCTGGCAAACGGTGCGACAACGGTTACAACCACCACAGGGGAGCCGCTCGGCTTTATGCAGATGTTCATAGGTAATATTCCAGGGGCGGTTGGAGAGACCTCTACAATCGCAATTCTGCTCGGTGCGGCATTGCTAATCTGGACAGGTGTGGCAAGCTGGAAAATCATGGTTTCATGCGTTGCCGGAGCCATTGCCGCCGGACTTCTCATCAATGGTCTTGCGACTCCGGGCACCTATGCGGCCTATCCTATATGGAACCACCTTGTAATGGGAGGATTTGCATTCGGTGCAGTGTTTATGGCAACAGATCCCGTCACCTCTGCCCAGACAGAGCGAGGCAAATGGATCTACGGTTTCCTTATAGGTGTTATGGCAATTGTAATCAGAGTCTTCAACCCCGGCTATCCCGAGGGCATGATGCTCGCCATTCTGCTTATGAACACCTTTGCACCACTTATAGACCACCTCGTCATAAACTCAAACATAAAGAAAAGAGCCAGAAGGGCCGCAATGTAAAGGGGAAGAGTCATGAATACGAACAATAACTTATATACGATAGTTTATGCAACCTTGATGGTTGTGGCGACTGCGGCCATTCTTGCATTTGTCTCCATGTCGCTTAAAGAGAGGCAGCAGAAGAATATGGATATGGAGACACAGCTGAGCATTCTCACAGCCGTAAACCTTGCGGCCGGTGCAGATAACGCTCCTGACAAAATAGTCTATGTACAGAACGAGTATGACAAATATATTACAAAGAGCTATCTTGTAAACTATAAGGGTGAAGTTGTTCCGGGCGATGCCTTTACAACTTCGCTCAAAAGCCAGTATGAGCTTATCAGGCAGCTTGATTCCAAGTCGGGTCAGGAGCAGAGCCTTATAAAGGAGCAGATTAAGCTTCCCCTCTTTGAATGTACGTTGGACAGCGGGGAGAAGGTCTACATTGTGGCATGCTACGGGGCCGGTCTTTGGGGGCCTATCTGGGGCTATATAGGATTCAGGAGAGATTTCAATACAATCTACGGAGCCATGTTCGCCCATAAGGGCGAGACTCCTGGCCTTGGAGCCGAGATTGCAAATCCAAAATTCAGGGCACAGTTTAAGGACAAGAGCATTTTCGACGGAGAGACCCTTAAGTCCATCTCAATCGTAAAGGGTGGAGCAGACAAGGAGAATCCTCACGAGGTGGATGCCATATCAGGCGGCACAATTACCTCCAATGCCCTTGCGCTTACAATCAGACAGTGGCTCAGCTGCTACGAATGCTTCTTCAAGCTCTCTGCCGCAAAAGAGAGAGAGGCTCAGGCGGCACAGGGTCAGTCTGAAGTCCCTGAGTCAAATCAAGTTGAAAATCAAGAAAATTAGGGGTTATGGCAATGGATAAGAATATATTTTTAAAACCTATATTTACCGCCAACCCGGTAACGGTTCTGGTGTTGGGTATCTGTTCGGCCTTGGCCGTAACAGCCAAATTACAGCCTGCCTGCGTTATGGCACTCTCGGTAACCATAGTAACCGGCTGCGCAAGCTTTCTTGTTTCATTAATAAGAAATACCATTCCCAACAGAATCAGAATTATCATCCAACTTGTCGTTGTTGCGCTCTTTGTGATTCTGGTAGACCAGATACTCAAGGCTTTCCTTTACCAGACAAGCAAACAGCTCTCTGTTTATGTGGGTCTTATCATTACAAACTGTATTATAATGGGTAGGATTGAGGCCTTTGCACTGGGCAACAAACCTCTTCCTTCCCTCATAGATGGTCTGGCAAACGGTATGGGGTACGGAATTATCCTCATTGCCATAGCGTTTGTCCGCGAACTGTTTGCATTCGGGCAGCTCTTCGGCTACCAGGTCATTCCGCTCGGCTGGTATGCGGAAAACGGCGGTTTTTACCAGAACAACGGTCTGTTCAGCATGGCCCCGATGGCTTTGATACTTGTGGGAATATTTATATGGGTACAGAGAAGTATCCAAAAGGATTTACAAGAAAAATAATAACACATATCCATTATGCAAGATTTAATAAGTCTATTCGTCAAGTCCGTCTTTGTGGACAACATGGTATTCGCCTTCTTTTTGGGAATGTGTTCATTCTTGGCAGTATCAAAAAATGTAAAGACATCGGCAGGTCTTGGTCTGGCAGTCATATTCGTATTGGGTATTACACTGCCTGTAAACTTCCTGCTTAACAAATATGTACTTTCACCGGGCGCTCTTACATGGCTGGGCGAGGGTTATGCAGATATAGACCTCAGCTTCTTGAGCATGATTGTCTTTATTGCCGTCATAGCCTCTATGGTTCAGATTGTAGAGATGGTTGTAGAGAAGTTCTCGCCTACCCTCTACTCTTCGCTTGGAATATTCCTGCCGCTGATTGCAGTGAACTGTGCAGTCTTTGCAGGCTCGCTCTTTATGCAAGAGAGAGGATACGAGACAGTGGCGGAGGCTACCGTTTACGGATTAGGTTCAGGTGTGGGCTGGTTCCTCGCTATAGTGACAATGGCTGCCATAAGGGAAAAACTGGCATATTCAAATGTTCCCAAGGCTCTCAAGGGGTTGGGTATAACATTTATAATTACAGGTCTTATGGGTATGGCCTTCATGAGTTTTATGGGTATTAAACTATAAGGAGGAGCAACTTTTTATGGATAGTAATTTAATCAGGCTAATTTTAGTTGCAGCAGTCGCCATTCTCATTTTGATGCTGCTGCTGGTTACGGTTTTGCTTATTGTAAAGATCAAGCTTACGCCGGGTGGAACCGTCGAGATAAATATCAATGACGGATCAAAGAAATTAGATGTAACTCCGGGCTCCTCACTTCTGGCCACTCTGGCCAATGAAAAGATATTTCTTCCCTCTGCATGCGGCGGAAAGGGAAGCTGCGGACAATGCAAATGCCGGGTTCTTTCAGGAGGCGGCTCAATTCTCCCTACAGAGGTAGGATTCTTCAACAGAAAACAGATTCTCAACCACTGGAGGCTGGGCTGCCAGGTCAAGGTAAAGGATAACCTGGAGATTATAGTTCCTGAATCTGCATTAAGTGTCAAGAAATGGGAGTGCGAGGTTATCTCCAACAATAACGTGGCCACCTTCATCAAGGAGTTCTGCGTCAGGATTCCTGAGGGCGAGACCCTCAACTACCGTTCAGGCGGTTACATTCAGGTAGATGTTCCTGCAATGACCGTAGATTACAGGAATATAGATGTAGATGAGAGATATAGGGCAGATTGGGAGAAGATGGGGATTTTCGACCTTAAGATGGTAAACACCACCCCTACCCTTAGAGCCTACTCAATGGCTACCTATCCTGCAGAGGGAAATATCATCAAGCTGAATGTACGTATAGCCACTCCTCCGTTCGACAGGGCAAAGGGCGGATTTGCCAATGTGAATCCCGGGGTCTGCTCATCATATATCTTCTCACTCAAACCGGGCGACAAGGTTATGATTTCGGGTCCTTACGGAGAGTTCTTCATCCCCGACAACGCTCCTGCAGATCAAGAGTTTATCTTTGTGGGAGGTGGGGCAGGTATGGCACCTATGAGATCTCACATCATGCACCTTTTCAAGACAGAGAAGACCACAAGAAAGGTAAACTTCTTCTATGGCGCGCGTAGTCTTAAAGAGGCTTTCTACCTCGAAGATTATCACGCAATAGAGAAGGAGTTCCCTAACTTCAAGTTCCATCTGGCTCTCGACAGACCAGATCCTGAAGCCGATGCGGCAGGTATTGCTTATGTTCCGGGATTTGTACATAACGTCATGTATGAGACCTATCTTAAAAGCCACGAGTCACCTGAAGATGTATTATACCTGATGTGCGGTCCGCCAATGATGACAAAATCGGTATTGACTTTGCTCGACAGCCTTGGAGTCGCCCCGGAGAATATACTCTTCGACAACTTTGGCGGATAGAAGAGCCAAAACCGGTGAAATCAGTGATAAAAGGGCTGGACATCTCTGTCCGGCTCTTTTATTTAGTACTCCGACGCTCTTTCCTGCAATGAATTTCGTCTTTTTATCGTGCTATAATATCTGCCCTTCTGATTCTTCTTGCCACAGGGTGAAGATTATTGACCCTCTTCCCCAAATTCTTTACAAACCCTATGGCTCTTCCCCTATAAAGCAGCAAAAGATAGCCGCAGGGAGCATTGTCAAGCGGGAAAGGCTCTCTTGCAAGAAAACTGAGTGCAACAGCCTTCTCTACCTCTACACTCTTGAAACACTCCCCATACTGAGCTGCCCGGCCGCTCTTTAACCCTTCGGTCAAAAGCAGACTCAAAGCAAAATCTGCATGGGGAATAAAATCACTCCCTTTCATCTGGCCGATAAGCAACCCCGAAGAGATGCATTTAAGATTGCCGGCCACAAACTCCATCTCACTGTGAATCAAACTCCTGAACCCCTTTACCAGAGTGTCACAAAGCACTATGTCATACTCCGGAAAAAGGTGCGCAAATCCTTCTGGCAGCACCCCTCTGCCGCTCTTCTCTCTTTTGCCGCTCCTCTTTAGATGAAACCTCTCCCCCTCCTCCTTTCTTACCACGGCAAAATATTGCCCCTCCCCCTCTACCATCCCGGGAAGGAACTGGAATCCTCCGGCAGGAGTAGGAACAATGCCGCAATCTCTGATAAAGGCGAGCTCCCCTTCTGATGGAGAAAGTAGCTCCGCCCCCCTCTCCAAAAGATAATCAATGTTTCCGTCATTTTCATAACTGTTATAGGTACAGGTAGAATAAACCAGAAAACCTCCCGGGGCAAGCGCTTCCCATATATCATTCAGAATCCTCCTCTGTCGCCCTGCACAAAGCATTACACTCTCCCGGCTCCACCCCCCGACGGCCGCCCCGCTTTTTCTGAACATCCCCTCCCCGGAACAGGGGGCATCAACGACAATTATATCGAAAAAAGATTTCAACCGTTTGAAATCGGCTGCATCATTATTTGTAACCACCACATTGTCGCTGCCCCAACGGGCAATATTCTCTGCAAGGGAAGCCGTTCTACCGCTTACAGCCTCATTTGAGACTAGAAGTGACTCTTTTCCGACAAGAGAGAGCAGATGGGTAGACTTTCCTCCGGGGGAGGCGCATAAATCAAGCAGCCGCAATCTTCTCTCCCTTAACGGGGCTCCTCCAAGATTATACTCTATTATTTTAAAGGCCAAATCCATAAACATGGAAGAGGCATCCTGGACATAGTATAGACCGGCATGGTAGAGGGGATCTGCGGCAAAAAGCGGCCGTTGCTTTAGATAAAAGCCATTGGCGGCCCACTTTACAGCCCCTTTACACTGCTCCTCTCCAAAAAGGGAAACAAGCTCCTCCGGGGCTGCCTTAAAAGATTTTTCCTCATTAAAACGGAGAGAAACTACAGGAGTCTCCTCTTCGAGAGAAGCCTTGAAGCTGACAATGGCCTCTTGAGGGAGCCAACCTAAAGAGAATGATTCGAAACCGTCTGGCAATATCAGCGATTTCATGCCAGCCTGCCCTCGGCCGCCATTGCAATCTGTTCTGTAATCCTGTCTACGGCATCTTGCAGTTTACCGCCTATCATAATCTTCATTATGCCACTGAGCCCGGCATCGAGTTCAATGTGGAACTCTGTGGTCTGCTCATCTTTTGCATTAAAATGAATGGTAACCTCAAACGGGAAGATAGGCTTGGAGCCGTCTGCGGAGTAATCTGTAATCCTTATAAGCGAGAAAGGAAGACGCTGTGCAACAGCGGCGCCAAGTGTAATTCCCTTTATGCTCCCCTCAATGGTATCTTCAGTTACGGTTATTCCCTCCTTTTTATCTTCAGGAAGGCGTGCCACAAAGTTTCTTAAATCTGAAAACGCACCGAAGAGAAGGTGGGCCGGTTGTTTTATCTCAACGCTCTTTCCGGTTATATGTTTTGCCTTCATGCCTTTTCCCCCCATGTCTGAGGATTTATACGCCACTGTCTTAAAATCTCCAGATCCTCAGGCTTTATATAGTTACGTTCAAGAGCCTCGTCAAGAAGAGCCTCATAGTGGCTCAATGTGTGAAGCTCTACATTTGCATATTCAAAAGCTCTTCTGGCCTTGATGAAGTTGTAGGTAAAGATGGCAACCATTCCCAACACTATCGCTCCGTTTTTCATAAGGCAATCCACTGCAGAAAGGCTGCTGCCGCCGGTGGAGATAAGGTCTTCCACCACAACGACCCGCCCGCCCTTGTGAAGTTCGCCCTCTATCTGCGCTCCCGTTCCATGTTCTTTTGGCTTTGGCCTTACATATACAAAGGGTTTGCCCATTGCCTCTGCAACAAGAACTCCGTAGGCGATTGCTCCGGTTGCGACTCCCGCAATTACATCTACATCTTTGAATTTCTCTTTGATTATCTCCATAAGGGCTTCATAAACCACCTTGCGGGCCGCAGGATATGAGAGAATCTTCCTGTTGTCGCAATAGATAGGAGATTTCCAGCCCGATGCCCATGTAAATGGCCTGTCCACACTTAGCTTTACAGCATTTACATCTAAAAGTTGTCTTGCAATGCTCTTTTCTATAGGCTCCATATAACTATATTTGATAAGTCATCTCTTTCAATTTCACCGGACACAAAGTTAGTAAAGTAAATTTTCATTAGCAAAGGTGTAACCTACAGCTAAAATATCTAAATTTGTCTTCGTTTTCGGCCTATGTATACTATATTTTTCAATAAGAGAGCCCTTATAATATGTAATGACTCTTCCCGGGTAAAGCAGCCCGATGCCGTTTATGTTTATGCCCCTTGCGGCAACTTGCCTCCAGAGGTTCCATCCCTCTTTTTAGACTCAGAGAATATCGCGGTCCTTGCAATTATTACAGATAATATGGATGAGGTTTTCAGGAGAGTATGCGGCAATTTCACGCAGATTGATGCCGCTGGAGGGCTTGTAGAGAATGAGAAGGGTGAGTTTTTGTTTATTTTAAGGAATGGAGTGTGGGATTTGCCCAAGGGGAAGGCGGAGGAGGGGGAGAGCATAGAGAGTACGGCCCTAAGGGAGGTGAATGAAGAGTGCGGTCTGCAACATATTGAGCTGGGGGAGCCGATTTGCATTACAAGGCACTGTTACAGGTTAAACGGAGAGATTATTCTTAAGCATACCCATTGGTTCAAGATGCGTTGTAACTCCAACGAGACTCTTGTCCCGCAGAGCGAAGAGGGGATTGAGCGGCTGAAGTGGGTTGCAAGGAGAGAGGTCGGCAAATATGCCGGAATTACCTATCCCTCGCTCCGCGAAGTCCTGGCCGGTGAAATATCACAGAAATCTGCCGCAAATTCCACCTAGACAGGCTATCGAGTTGTTATTCTTAGTTCTTTTACATACATTTGTCTGCTGTATACTTCAGATAGATCCGCATCGGTCGGGAGGGGTTCACCCGATTTATGTGAAAAGGAAATTCTGAGCCCTATTTATAACCTATAATTCTTTTTGGCCATGAAAAAAATTTACCTGTTTGTTTTTGCTATGGTTTTTCTTGGGTTGAATCTCCATGCCCAGGATAACGGCTTTGGTGTACGTGCCGGCATAAACATTTCCACGCTAAAGAACATGAACTCCAAACTTGGATTTCAGTTGGGTGGCGTGTATCGTCTGCAAATTGTGTCCCAAATCCCTCTCTTTATCGAACCCGGCCTGATGTTACAATTTAAGGGAGGTAAACTAAGCGATGATGGTATTGAGACTAAGGCAAATCTGACATATCTTGAGATTCCTGTCCTCCTGACCTACCGCCTGCAAATCAATGATGTCTGGACAATTCAACCCGCCTTCGGCCCTTTCTTCGCGCTTGGAATCTCAGGAAAAATCAAAGAGTCAGGTAATGGAGATTCTCACAGTGAAGATTTGTTCGGAGAGGACGGTTATGCCAGACGCGGCGATGTGGGCATTAAAATTGCTGCAGGTGCGTTGATTAAAAATACATATTATATCGGAATCGGATACGATGCAAGTTTTGTTAATATCAATAAGGACAGCGGTCTGAAAGTGAGAAACGGCTCATTCAACATTACGGCAGGATACTATTTTTAAGAGATAATCTTGCCAACAATCTGTCATACACCCCGCCGTTCAAAGGACAGCGGGGTTTTTAATGCCGTGATTTATAGAAAATCGCTATATTTGCACGATTTCACCAAACCTATAGTTCAAAATGATAAAATCAAAGATTCTTCATTTTGCCGCACTGATATTGAGCGTCGCCCTGCTGAACGGCTGCGACAAAGATAAATTCGAGAGCTGGAAATACCTGCCCACCGCACCTATTTCCGGCAAAAATGCAACACTGACCGTAAACGGCCGCTCCATTGCAGACGGCAGCGTAACACTCACGGCAAAGAGCGGGACAGAGGGAACCCTGCTGCTGGAAAATATGCTGCCCGGATATGATAAAATAGAGATGGATGTAACACTGAAAGAGCGTTCAGACGGATCATTCGACCTCTCCGGAGTAAAAGAGCTGTCAACGCTTCCTACCATGACTACAAAAGCAGACGCTGCCGCACCCGCAATCTTCCAGGTTTCCGTAAACGGCAACATTACTTTGGATAGAACAATCTCAATCAACATGACCTCTGTATTGGGCAAAGATGCCTGGAAATATCTACCCGCCACACCTATTTCAGGCGAAAAGGCAACACTGACCGTAAACGGCCGCTCCATTGCAGACGGCAGCGTAACACTCACGGCAAAGAGCGGGACAGAGGGAACCCTGCTGCTGGAAAATATGCTGCCCGGATATGATAAAATAGAGATGGATGTAACACTGAAGGAGCGTTCAGAGGGCTCATTCGACCTCTCCGGAGTGAAGGGGCTGACAACACCTCCGGCTCTGACTACAAAAGCAGACGCTGCCGCACCCGCAATCTTCCAGGTTTCTGCAGATGGCAACATTACTCTGTATGGAACAATCTCAATCACAATGAAATCTGTATTGACTAAAGAGGCTCAGGGCGGGCTGACAGGTTCATGGAATCTGCTTACAAATCTGGAAACAGACGATATAGAGACTGCCACTAACCTGATGGCTCCAGTCTATATTAAATGGAGTGCCCTGGATAAGGGAAAACCCAACGCAGAGCTGATGGGACCGAGAGTGAGTGCATTCATCAGCGGACTTGTATACCAGTTCCTGCATTCGGTAACATTTTCGGAAGAGGGAAACCTAACGGCGGAGTACTGGACAGCAGACAACACTCTCAAACTCGATAATATTATAGATTACATAATGAACGGTATCCAGAACAATAAAGACCATACCGCCACCATGATAAACAAACACCCCGAAAGTCCGTGGCTCAAGTCACCTGAAAATGTTGCATACTGGTATGTCAGCGGCGAATATCTCTATGTGCTTCCCAACATTACCGCCATTCTTGGCCAAATAGGGAATAATGACGGCTCTGCCCTTCCGGATCTTACGGCTATTCTCAGCACGCTTGGCAACTACGGAATCGATGTAAATGAATTGCTTCCGTATGTAATGAAGTGGATGGAGACAGGAATTCCGTTTAAATACCGTAAAACAGAGAATGGAAGACTTGAACTTTATGCAGACAAACAGATGTGCCGCCCGATAGTTGAAGCTCTTCTTCCTGCCCTGCCGAAACTCGATGAATTGATTCAGAATCTGGCTACCACTTCAGATAACGTTATGCTACAGATGCTCCCCTATATGCTGCCCTCTTTGCTTGCAATCGACAACCTTGCCGCATTGGGCCCTATCTGGAAAGAAAATACCAAGGATTTCGAGGTCTCGCTCAATTTCGAGAAGTGAAAATGCTGAAATCAAGCGCATTCTTCTCATTTGCCAGGCATTTCATTCACCTTTACTGATTCCGCATGCCCGGGAGTGTCGTCTTTCGGTGCATTCGTGAATGTAAAGGTTCTTGCTTCCTCATTGGCGGCAACCTCTTTATCAACTTTCTTCACCAGTCCATCTTTCGGATCACTGGTGTATGCCCAACTCCAAGGGGTCTCCTCTACATAATAGTAATAACCGTAA
>X5_European_Hare__coassemble_149_pt1 | contig 38991 bp, 29 predicted proteins | sample X5_European_Hare__metabat2_low_PE_003 | metagenome-assembled genome bin X5_European_Hare | reverse complement strand
ACCGCCAACAATATTTTTCCATATTTTTTGAAAATACTCTCCATTTGCTTACATTTGGTCTCTGACAAATTTAACTTTTATTTAACACTGTTCTGATGAAAAGGATAATAATCTCTCTTTTATTCCTCTCACTCTTTTTTTCAAATGTAAGAATGAAAGCAGACGAGGGAATGTGGCTTCTCCCTCTGATAGAAAGGTTTAACATAGAGCAGATGCACAATATGGGGTGCAGGCTCTCTGCAGAGGAGATATACTCCATAAACAACTCCTCCCTTAAAGATGCGGTTGTGAGCTTTGGGGGCGGGTGTACGGGTGAAATCATCTCCAATAACGGACTTCTCATTACAAACCACCACTGCGGATATGGCAGCATCCAGAAGCTCAGTTCTGTTGAACACGACTACCTTAAAGAGGGTTTCTGGGCAATGAACATGGGCGAAGAGCTCCCTGTAGAGGGGCTTACAGTAACATTCGTGGATAGTTTTACAGATGTTACAGACAGGGTTGGCGCATATATCGGCAAAACTACGGACGAGAGTAAGAGGGCAACTCTCCTTGAGGAGATTTCAAAAAAGATAGAGGCGGAAGCCAAGGCGGGAAACCCCTATATAGAGGCCAATGTGGTAACCTTTTATAACAGCAATATCTTCTACCTTATTACCACAAGGACCTATGAGGATATCCGCTTTGTGGGGGCACCGCCTTCATCTATAGGAAAGTTTGGCGGAGATACTGATAACTGGATGTGGCCGCGCCACACAGGAGACTTCTCAATGTTCCGTGTCTATGCAGACCGCAACAATAACCCGGCAGAATATTCAAGGGAGAATGTGCCATACACCCCTAAGAAGTTCCTCTCAATTTCGCTTAAAGGGATTAATGAGGGGGATTTTGCAATGATTATGGGCTTCCCGGGAAGAACAACCCGCTTTATGACCTCGGAGGAGGCAAAAGAGAGCCAAAATATCCTGAACAGAATCTCGATCTTTACCCGCGGAGTGCGCCAGAATCTTCTTATGGAAGACATGAATGCAGACCCCAAGATAAATCTTCAGTATGCCAGCAAATATACCTCTTCATCCAATGCATGGAAAAAGTGGATAGGGATGAATGAAACATTCGACAGGCTGAATGTGGTGCAGCGCAGGAGAGAGGAGGAGCAGCTCTTTAACGACTGGGTAAGCAAAGATCCTAAGAGGGTTGCAAAATATGGAAAGGCTATTGAGAAGATAAACAACTATATAAGGCAACGGGCCGCGGCCAATGGCATCTTAAGGTATCTTGCAGAGACACTTAACAGAATAGAGCTTACCTCGATTGCCGGACTTGTATCAAGGGGCATTTCTGAGGAGTATATTGAATCATTCTACAAAGATTACTCACTCTCTACCGACAAAAAGGTTGCCGCTGCAATGATAAAAATCTGCAAAGACAGTGTGGAGAGCCGCTTTCACCCCTCAATCCTTGAAGAGATGGATTTAGACAGCCTCTATTCCAACTCAATATTCACCTCATTGGAGAGTTATAATAAAGCAAAGGCCGACAGCTCTTTGGTTGCATCTGACCCTGCTCTTCTCTTCTTCAAATCTGTACTCAAAAAGATGAGAGAGATTTCAGAAGAGGTGAACCGCGGCATTGAGAGCTATTATGAAGGAAAGAGGGAGTACCTTGCAGGGGTGTTAGAGATGAATGGAGATAAGGCCTCATACCCCGATGCCAACTCTACGATGCGCCTCACATACGGGAAGGTTCTCTCCTACTCGCCCCGCGATGCGGTGAAGTATGACTACTATACGACCCTCGATGGAGTTATGCAAAAGGAGATTCCAGGCAACCGTGAGTTCTCCGTTCCGGCCAAACTGAAGGAGTTGTGGGAAAAGAGAGATTATAACGGCTATGCCATGAGCAACGGCAAAATGCCGGTAGCATTCCTTACAGACAACGATATTACTGGAGGTAACTCAGGCAGCCCCGTACTTAACGGCAACGGCGAACTTCTGGGTCTTGCCTTCGACGGCAACTGGGAGGCGATGAGCAGCGATGTCATCTTTGAACCTGAGCTACAACGCTGTATAGCCGTTGATATAAGATATGTCCTCTTTATAATAGATAAATATGGCGGAGCAGGCTATCTGTTAAAGGAGATGAACCTTGTAAGGTAAGTTTATGGAGAGAAACAAGATAGAGGAGGTACTGAAAGGGGTAATCCACCCCGCATTCAACAAGAATGTGGTTGAGCTGGGTCTTATAGAGGCTGTAAGAAGCAATGAGAGCCAGGGGGGGCTTTATATAGAGTTCAAACTGGTATTTCCCCGGCCTGATGCGCTGGCTTCAAGTATAAAGGCTACCTGCAAAAAGGCGGTTGAGGAGGCCTTTCCCGGCTCTGTTGTAGAGATAATGGAGCTGGTAAGGGAGAGAAAACCTCAAAAAAAGCTGGAGACAGACCTGATGCAGCTTGAGATTGTGGAGAAGATTATAGCCATTGCCTCCGGAAAGGGGGGGGTCGGCAAATCTACGGTTGCGGTAAATCTTGCCGTCACCCTCTCAAAAATGGGTTACAAGGTGGGGCTTGCAGATGCAGATGTCTACGGCCCCTCAGTTCCGAAGATGACAGGAACAGAAGGTGAGGTTCCGCAGCTCTATCTGCCCGAAGGATATAAAGAGGGAGATAACACAGAGCTTATCCTCCCTATAGAGAAGTATGGCGTAAAGTGGATTTCCATCGGCTACTTTGCAGCTCCCGGGCAGGCTCTTATCTGGAGAGGACCCATGGCTTGCAATGCTCTTAAGCAGATGATTTTGCAGGTAAAATGGGGCGAACTGGATTATCTTCTTATAGATTTGCCTCCGGGAACGGGAGATATTCATATAAGCCTTGTTCACGACATTCCCCTTACGGGGGCCATTGTGGTCAGCACCCCACAGGCCGTAGCCCTCTCCGATGCGGAGAAGGGGATAAACCTCTTTAGAAATCCATCTGTTAACAAGCCTATATATGGTCTTGTGGAGAATATGGCCTGGTTTACCCCGGAGGAGCTTCCGGATAACAGATATTATATCTTTGGAAAGGATGGCTGCAAGGCAATGGCAGAGAAGTACAATGTGCCTCTTTTGGGGCAGATTCCAATTGTCCAGAGTATACGGGAGTGCGGCGACAACGGCGAGCCTTCAGCCGTAAGGCCGGGCCCGATTTTCAACGCCTTTTTAAAGATTGCAGAGCAGCTTTGACTGCCATTTTACTCCTTTGAGGAGTAGTATTTCAGGAATTGTGTTCTCTCAAAGGTGTTTACCTTCTCAGGAGTTCCGGCATTAAGACGGCCGCGGAATTCCTTTATTGAGGCAAAACCCTTGCCCTCCATCCATTTTGCAAGGAATCGGCTATAATCTTCTATTACTCCATCCCCTTTCCTGTATATTACGCTGCAAAGCTCGACAGCCGAAGCACCAGCAAGGAGAGCCTTTACGAGAGATTCAGCCGAATGGACTCCACCTGAAGCTGCAATATCCAACCGCCTTACAGATGCCGAGGCGATTCCAACCCAACGCAATGTATTTGAAAACTCATCTGCATGGCTGAATACTGAACCTGCGGTGTGTTCCATCCTTTCAATATCTATATCGGGCTGATAGAAACGGTTAAAGAGAACTGCCGCTGCCGCACCGTTGGCCTTAAGCTGCTCCATAAGGGCAATATGATTGGTAATATTGTTGCCCAACTTCATTATCACAGGAATTGAGACGTTCTTCTTCACATGGCGCAGAATCTCAATATGACGTTGTTCAAAAGAGCCGGCCTTGTAATCTGCCGCAGTCTGCAGAGCCAGAATGTTTATCTCAAGAGCATCGGCCCCGGCAGCCTCAATCTGACGGGCAAACTCTACCCAATTACTGTTATCGTAGCAGCTTATGCTGGCAATTACCGGAATCGGGCACACCTTCTTTGTATCGCGGATAAGGGTAAGATACTCCTCCAACTTATGCATACGCACATAACTGAGAAGGTAGTCATCTCCCTCGGAAGCCATATATGGATTGGAGAGATTATCCGCATCCATAAGAATCTGCTCCTCAAAGAGAGATTTAAGGACCACTGCACCTGCCCCCGCCTCATACAATCCGCGGTTTTTCTCCGCACTGTTTGTCAAACCGGAACTGCCTACGATTATCGGATTTCTCAACTTCAGTCCCGCATAGGTTGTCTCTAATGTAGTAGCCATAATAGTCTATTTTTTTAATTGATTTTGCAGTAATTTTTTTACGGCCACAGAGATGGCCTTGCCGTCTGTTCTGCCTGCAAGCTGCCTTGTGGCAACTCCCATAACCTTGCCCATCTCCTGAGGTCCTCTTGCCCCAATCTGTGCGATTATTTTGGCCAATTCGTCCTCAAGCTCCTCTTCTGAAAGTTGTTTTGGAAGATAAAGCTCCATAAAAGAGGCCTCTGCCAATTCATTCTCCGCAAGATCTGACCTGTTTTGGCTACTATAGAGCTCTGCACTCTCCTTACGCTGTTTTACCAGCCTCATTATTATCTTAAGAACGGCATCATCTGAGATGGTATCAGAACCGTCTGAGGTCTTCTCCAATAATATTGCAGCCTTGATTGCCCTGAGAGCTTCAAGCCTGATCCTCTCCCTGGCCAGCATTGCAGCCTTTATCTCATCCTGAATTTTCTGTTCCAGACTCATTTTAAATCCTCCCGTTATTTCTCTTTTACCGTAGATGCAATAAAAAGCTCCTTCATCTGTGCATCATCTATCCTTGAGGGAGCATCAAGCATAACATCTCTTCCCGTATTGTTTTTTGGAAATGCTATATAATCTCTTATGGTATCCTCCCCTCCAAAGAGGGCGCAAAACCGGTCGAAACCGAATGCTATTCCTCCGTGAGGCGGAGCCCCATACTTGAATGCATTGATAATAAAGCCGAACCTATACTCTGCATCCTCCTTTGAAAAGCCCAAAACCTCGAACATTCTCTCCTGTACATTGGAGTCATGTATTCTTATTGATCCCCCGCCAATCTCAGTACCGTTAAGCACAAAGTCATAGGCGTTTGCATTGACCTGCTCCAAATCCTCCTTTGCATTGCTGTAGAACTTCTTCAAATCTTCCGGTTTGGGGGCGGTGAAAGGGTGGTGCATAGCATAGAAACGGGCAGTCTCATCGTCCCACTCCAAAAGCGGAAAGTCATAGACCCAGAGAGGGGCATATTTTGAGTTATCCCTAAGCCCTAAGCGTAAACCCATCTCCAGCCTTAAGGCACCTAAAGCACTCTGCGTCCTCTTCTTCGCTCCGCTCAGGACAAGGATAAGGTCTCCCCTTTTAGCCCCTATTGAGTGGGCAAGCTCCTCCAGCTGTCTGGCTGTAAAGAATTTGTCTATAGAGGATTTTATCCCCTCCTCTCCATATTTTATATAGATAAGCCCTTTTGCCCCAATCTGCGGCCTTTTTACCCATTCGGCAAGTTCGTCCAACTGTTTGCGGGTATAGCCGGCACACCCCGGTACGGCAATGGCCCCCACATATTCCGCCTCATCAAAGATGGCAAACCCATGCCCCTTTACCTTTCCGGTAATGGTATTCATCTTCATCTCAAAGCGGATATCCGGTTTGTCTGAGCCATAATATTCCATTGCATCCCTGTAAGTCATCCTTGGAAACGGCTCATTATACTCTATGTTCAGAATTTTTTTGAAGAGATCCTTTATAAGCCCTTCAAAGGTGGCAAGAACATCTTCTCTCTCCACAAAAGACATCTCGCAATCTATCTGGGTGAACTCCGGCTGGCGGTCTGCACGCAAATCCTCATCTCTAAAACATCTTACAATCTGAAAATATTTGTCGTAACCGGCGACCATCAAAAGCTGCTTGAAGGTCTGGGGACTCTGAGGAAGTGCATAGAACTGCCCTGGATTCATACGGCTTGGCACAACAAAGTCCCTGGCTCCCTCGGGTGTAGATTTTATAAGACAAGGGGTCTCTATCTCAAGAAAGCCTGTTTCGCTCAAATAATTTCTCACCTCATGCGCCATTCTGTGACGCAGTTCCAGAGCCTTGCGCAGCGGGTTTCTTCTTAAATCGAGGTAACGATATTGCGCACGCAGATCCTCTCCCCCGTCTGTATTATCTTCAATTGTAAAGGGAGGCGTAACCGCACTGTTAAGTATTGTTATGGAGGAGAGCCTGATCTCTATCTCTCCTGTCTCTATTTTGCTGTTTTTGCTTTGGCGTTCAGCCACAACACCCTTTGCCTGGATTACAAACTCTCTGCCAAGCCCTGGAACCATTCCGTTTACCTGTGCCGATTCGTTTTCATCTGAAACAAGCTGGGTTATCCCATATCTGTCTCTTAAGTCAATAAAACTAAGGCTGCCCATTTTACGGATTCTCTGTACCCACCCGGCCAGTATAACCTCACGACCTATATCGGAACTGCGTAACTCTCCGCATGTATGTGTTCTATACATATTATTTACGATTATTTTTTCACACTCTTATGGAACGCAAAATTAATAAAAATAGAACAAAAGAGATTGTTATATTTGCGCCATTATGTATGTAAGGGCAAAAAAAGCATTGGGGCAGCACTTTCTGAAAGATGATGGCGTAGCAAGACGGATTGTGGACTCTCTGATTATTGAGGGAAAGGGCGATGTGCTGGAGATAGGGCCGGGTACCGGAGTACTTACAAAGTACCTTCTTGAAAAGCCTCAGATAAGGCTGGAAGTGGCGGAGATTGACCCGGAGAGCATTGCCGCCCTTCAGGAGCGTTTTCCCCGGCTTCTCTATTCGCTGCAGCAGAGAGACTTTCTAAAACTTCCTCTGGAGAAGATATTCCCCGGCAAATTTGCGGTAATAGGAAACTTCCCCTATAATATCTCTTCGCAGATTTTCTTCAAGATATTGGAATATAAGGATTCCGTCTCCCAGATTGTCTGTATGCTCCAGCGGGAGGTGGCCCTAAGACTCACCTCGGGTCCAGGCACCAAGGCCTATGGAATCCTCTCGGTCCTGCTCCAGGCATGGTATGACACAGAGTATCTCTTCACGGTAGATGAATCTCTCTTTCTCCCCCCTCCAAAGGTAAAATCGGGGGTCATAAGGCTTAAAAGAAACAAAAGAAAGAGTCTTGGATGCGACTACACTCTCTTTAAAACCATAGTAAAAAGCACATTCAACCAACGCAGAAAGCAGATTGTCAACTCGCTGAAACCTCTTTTTGGAGAGAGGCTAAGGGAGCTTGAAGGGTTTGGGTTCGGGGAGATGCGCCCCGAACAGCTCTCTGTAGAGCAGTTTGTGGAGCTGACCCTCAGGATGCAGGAGTTAATAAACTGATTTATTTTGAGTTTATGGCATCTACCGGATTGAGGGAGGCCGCTTTCATTGCCGGAACAATACCGCTGATTACCCCTATTATTGCCGCTATAAACAAGCCGCTCAATATATTATATACCGACAGGGTTATGGTCACTGTCCAGTTTTGGGGAATAAGCAGTGAGATTATAAAGACAAGGAGGATTCCTATTGCGCCCCCTGCGACAGAGAGAAAAATCGCCTCTGAAAGGAATTGCGAGAGGATAACATAATGTTTGGCTCCCAATGCCTTTTGTATTCCGATTATATGGGTTCTCTCCTTTACCGATACAAACATGATATTCGCTATTCCAAAACCTCCTATCAGCAGCGAAAAACCCGCTATTACCCAGCCGGCAGTAGAAAGAGTAGAGAAAATTTTATCCATAATAGAAGTAATGAAGGTGAGTTCATTAAGGGAGAAGTCGTTTTTGTCCAGGGGAGACAGCCTGCGGGCGTTTCTCAAAAGCTGCCTGAGCTCATCTGTAAAATCCTCTTTATCTACGTTGGGATAGGGCTTTACAAAGATATCCGCATCCCGTGTATTTGTAAAATTGGAGGCATACCCTATAGGGAGCATCACCATCTTGTCGTACTCGACTAAAGTTAATAAACTGTTCCCCTGTTTGCCCACAACCCCTATTATCCTCACAGGAGCCCCCTTTACCTTCATTATCTTATCTACCGGAGAGACTCCTCCAAAGAGCTCCTGTGCCACATCATATCCCAAGAGGGCAACGGGCGCACCTCTGTCGCACTCCTCATTGGTAAAGTAACGCCCCTCCTCTATATCGAAGGGCGAGACACTGTTCCACTCATAAGAGACTCCGCACAGAAAGGCATTATCTATAGAGTTTCTTCCGTATTTTACGGTGGAGGAAAACTGGACGATTCTGGCAATGCTGCCCGTAAACTTAGAATGGGCCTTTACAAACTCATAATCACCCTCTGTAAGGGGAGGCCGGCGCATATATTCCCACCATTTATACTCTCCCGTCATTGTTCTGTTCCCCTCCTCGTCTTCCGGAACAAAGGGATAGGTGCTCACCATTACCACATCCTGGCCCAAAATCTCGAATCCCTTTTCGGCACTCTCCTTTAAAGCATCCAGAGCTGTCAGGATTGCCACTATAGAGAATATGCCTATCGTAACCCCAAACAGGCTTAAAAAGGTTCTTAACCTATCTCCCCTCAACTGCCCGGAGGCAAAAGAGATGCTCTCCCTTACCAGCTTTGCAACAATTATTCCCTTGCTCACAAATCTCTTATAATCCATACTCTTCATCTATTCTGCACCTATCTTGTTTTTAAGTTCCCTCAACGCATCAAAGGCATCTAACGGCGACATTTCGTTTAAATCCATTCCCTTTAGCCGCTCCTTTATCTCCAGAAGCAGAGGGTCGTCTAACTGGAAAAGCGAAAGCTGCGCCCCGCCACTCTCTCCATGTTCATTCTCCAGACGGTTTAATTTTCTCTGAGCCATATTTATTACCTCCCGCGGCATTCCTGCAAGACGGGCTACATGGATTCCAAAACTGTGGGCCACGCCTCCTCTCTCAAGTTTTCTTAAAAATATGATATTGTTGTTTACCTCCTTTACCGAAATATGGTAGTTCCTCACCCTCTCATAGAGGGCTTCCAGCTCATTAAGTTCGTGATAATGGGTAGCAAAGAGAGTCTTCGGGCGTTTGGGACTCTTATGTAGAAACTCCACTATCGCCCAGGCTATTGACATGCCGTCGAAAGTACTTGTTCCGCGCCCGATTTCATCCAACAGAACCAGCGAGCGTTCAGAGAGATTATGCAAAATGGCAGAGGTCTCTGTCATCTCAACCATAAAGGTAGACTCCCCTCTGGAGATATTGTCCGAGGCTCCCACTCTGGTAAAGATTTTATCTGTAACCCCTATTCTTGCACTTTCGGCAGGAACAAAGGAACCTATCTGGGCCATAAAGACAATGAGAGCCGTCTGCCTGAGCAATGCCGACTTTCCCGCCATGTTGGGTCCTGTAAGAATTATAATCTGCTGTGATTTGCTATCTAAAAAGAGGTCGTTTGCAACATACTCCTCTCCCACCTCCATAAGGCTCTCTATTACAGGATGGCGCCCCTGTTTTATATCTATTGTAAGGGAGTCATCTATCTGCGGCCTGCAATAGTTGCGCTCACCGGCCAGTTGGGCAAATGCAGAGAGAATATCCAGCCGGGCTATGGCCATGCTGCTCTGCCGGATTTCCGGAATATGCTTCTTTATCTCATTTATAAGTTCCGTGTAGAGACGCTGCTCTATAATGTAGATTTTCTCCTCTGCCCCCAATATCTTCTCTTCATACTCCTTAAGTTCCGGGGTGATATACCTTTCGGCATTAACCAGCGTCTGTTTTCTAATCCATTCCGGCGGGACCTTTTCCTTATGGGTGTTCCTCACCTCGAGATAGTAGCCGAACACATTGTTGTAACTTATCTTCAGTGAGGAGATTCCCGTTCTCTCCATCTCTTTTTGCTGCAGGGAGAGAAGATACTCCTTCCCATGCCTTGCAAGCTGCCTGAGGGTGTCCAGCTGTTCATCTACCCCAGCCGCAATAATATCGCCTTTGCCCAACTGGGCTGCGGCATCGGGCAGCAGCTCCCTTTCTATCCTCTCCAAAAGATCCTGCGGCACTTCTATTCTCTCTGCAAGCGCCTTAAGCTGATTCTGCCCCGAACTTAAGGCAAGCTCCCTTATCGGGAGAGCCTGAGAGAGCCCCCGTTTGAGCTGAAGCACCTCTCTCGGAGAGATTTTTCCTGCAGCGGCCCGTGCGGTAATCCGCTCTAAATCTCCCACCTGGGAGAGATACTCTCTAAGTTCGGTCCGCTGCTGCCCGTATTTTACAAAATACTCCACCACTGCAAGCCGCTCCTCTATCTTTGCGCTCTCCTTTAACGGCATTGTCATCCAGCTGCGAAGCAGCCGGGAGCCAAGGGTTGAGGCGCATACGTCCATAATATCTATCAGGGCGGCCCCGCCCTCGCCCATTGCCGGAGAGAAAATCTCCAGGTTTCTGATTGTAAACCTGTCCAGCCAGACAAACTCACTCCCCTCTATCCTTGAAATTGAGCAGACATGACTTATATCGGTAGCATGGTTCTGTTCAAGATAGAATAACGCCGCACCTGCCGCCGTTACCCCCAAGGGAAATTTTTCCACTCCGAACCCCTTCAGAGATTTTAACCCGAACTGTTTTTTTAGCCGCTCTTCACAGGCACTCTCCACAAAGGCCCACTCATCCATTACCGAGATGTAAAAGTTGTTGCCAAACCGCTCCTTAAACCCATTCAGATACTCTTTGCGGAGCACAACCTCTTTTGGGGAGAAGTTGGAGAGAAGCATCTCAATATAGTCTACAGACCCCTCTCCCACCTCGAATGTGCCGGTAGAGATATCCAAAAAGGCCACACCCGCCCTTTTGCCGCTAAAGTGGAGTGCAGCCAGAAAGTTGTTCTCTTTCCGGTTCAGCAACTGGTCGCTAAAGGCAATTCCGGGCGTCACCAGTTCGGTAATGCCTCTCTTCACGATTTTTCTTGTAAGTTTCGGATCTTCAAGCTGATCGCAGACAGCAACCTTATAGCCGCTCTTCACCAGTTTTGGCAGATAGGTATCTATTGCATGATGGGGGAAGCCCGCCAGATCTACAGATGATGCAGCTCCGTTGGCTCTCTTTGTAAGAACTATTCCCAGTACTCTGCTAGCAATTTGAGCATCTTCTCCAAAAGTCTCATAAAAATCTCCTACCCTAAAGAGCAGCAACGCATCGGGATGTTGGGCCTTTACGTTAAAATACTGCTTCATCAAAGGGGTCTGCACTATATTCTTCTCCTCATCCATAGAATACAAAAATAATAAAAGTTTGTCTCAAATAGAGGAGCCCGTTTTATGATTTTTAGCCCGAAAAAGTATAAATTTGTCCTCTGAAACCCTAAAACCGGATATTATGAACATAAAAAGATTTCTTGAAGCTGCAGTGTTGCCGATATTTGCCACTGCCCTGATTCTTTCCTGCGCCCCGTCCAAAGAGGAGGTGGCTACAGAGCAGATCCAACAGATTATGGAGGCAAATAAGGCTATAGGTCTTGCCGTAGTTGTCGTAAACAACGGAGAGGTTGTATATAACAACACTTTCGGTTACAAGGATTTGGAAGCAAAGACTCCGCTCGCAAAGGATGATATATTTAGAATTGCTTCAATCTCGAAATCCTTTACAGCCACCGGTATAATGCAGCTGGTAGAGCAGGGGAAACTCTCTCTGGATGCAGATGTTTCGGAGATTTTAGGCTTTGAGGTGAGGAATCCGAATTTTCCTAAGGTTCCCGTTACCGTCAAGATGCTGCTTTCGCACTCTTCGAGCATGAATGATTATAACGGCTATTTTTCACTCAATTCCATAATTCCCGACTCTTCAAAGACATGGAAAACCGCATGGAACGATTATGAGCCCGGAACAAAATATGAGTATTGCAATATGGGCTTTAACACCCTTGGCACCATTATAGAGATTGTAAGCGGCGAGAGGTTCGACCAATACATTGTAAACCACATTATGAAACCGCTCGGTGTTTATGGCGGTTACGAAGTGGCTTCGCTTGACTCTTCAAAATTTGTAAAGCTCTATGAGTATGATACGGAGAAGGGGGCATTTGTAAACTCTCCAGACGCATATACACCAAGAACCGGGGAGATTGCAAATTATGTTATGGGCAGATCCACCCCTGTCTTCTCCCCTACGGGCGGAGTGAAGATTTCTGCACAGGATTTGGCAAAAGTCATGAGGATGCATATGGGGTTGGGAAGCCTCGACAGCATTACAATCATAAGCAAGGAGAGTGCGGAGCTTATGCAGTCTCAGATTATCCCTACCAATGAGGAGGGAACCACAGGTTACGGTTTTGCAATCTCTACCGCAGACAAGCTGTTAGACGGGGTTACAATGATTGGCCATACAGGAAGCGCATACGGAGTTTACACCTCTATGTTCTGGGATGCAGGGCGCGATTTCGGCTTTGTTGTAATGACCAACGGCTGCAGCGGAAGAAGAGACAACGGCTTTATGTCTATACACCGCGAAACAGTTGCCTGTCTCTACAACAATTTCGTTAAACAGGAGTAGTGAAGAGAGTCTTGATTATCACATATTATTGGCCCCCATCCGGCGGTTCAGGCGTGCAGCGCTGGCTTAAATTTGCCAAGTATCTGCCCCAACTCGGGTGGGAGCCGGTTATTTATACCCCGCTCAATCCGGAGCCGAATGCCCTGGATGAGACCCTTTGCAAGGAGATTCCTGAAGGGATTACAGTCTTGAAAAGGAAGATTGTAGAGCCTTATTCGCTTTATAAGCTGCTTAGCGGGAAAAAGAGGGGTGAGAGAATCGAGGCTAATATAATCTCTAAGGGGGGAAGCGGCTCTGCAGCGGCTCGGCTCTCTGCCTTTATCAGGGGGAACTTTTTTATTCCCGATCCGCGCTGCCTCTGGATCAGACCCTCTGCACGCTTTTTAAAGCGTTATCTGAAAGAGAATCCGGTGGATGCCATAATCAGTACCGGACCGCCCCATTCAATGCATCTTATAGCCGGGAGGGTGAGCAGAGAGGCGGGGCTGAAGTGGATTGCCGATTTCCGCGACCCATGGACTGGTATCTTCTATTTTAAACATCTGCCGCTTTCCGATTTTGCGAAGAGACGTCACAAATATTTGGAAAAGAAGGTTCTTGAAAGGGCAGATTCTGTTATTACTGTTTCGGAGAGTATTGGAGAGGAGTTCAGGAGGGTTACACAGACCCTTGTCTCTGTTATCCCCAATGGCTTTGACCCCGAGGATTTTTCAAAAGCGGATGAGGTGTGTTCTCTGCCGGAATATGAACAGATTAGGGGGAAGTTTCTGGTTGTACATACCGGGATTCTGGCAGATGACGGTAATCCCGATGTTTTCTGGCAGGCTTTGGGAGAGCTTGCCGCCGAGAACAGGGGGTTTGGAGAGAGGCTGCAGATTAGGGTGATGGGACAGACAGGCAAATCTGCGGAGCGGGCAGTGGCAGAGGCTTCGCTTGCGGGCTCTTTTGTGAATATGGGGTATGTTCCGCACCAGCTTGTCCCCACCTGGCAGCGGGCTGCCTCGCTTCTGCTGCTGCCGCTCCGCAAGGAGCCGGAGGCGGGAGGAATTCTTACCGGAAAGTTTTTTGAATATCTGGCCTCCGGCTCCCCCATTCTGGCCTTCGGCCCGAAGAATGGAGATTTGGCTGCCGCCCTCCAGGAGACTGACGCAGGTGCAATCTTCCAATGGAATGAAAAAGAGGCGGTAAAAAATTACATCCTGGAACTCTACCGCAAAACGCCACCGGGTAGCTGCCCACCCCGAAGGGAGAGTCCGTCAAACCCCGCCATTTTGCGCTACTCCAGAGTGGAGGAGAGCAAGAAACTGTCGGAATTACTGAATAATATAGTTGCAAAGAAATAACCTGATAATCAGACTCGAATATGCAATTTGACATTAAGAAAATATTACCCTATTGCGGAGCGCTGCTGCTTTTTTTGCTGATTGCCTACGCCTACACCCCTCAGGTACTGCAGGGCAGGATTGTAAACCAGTCCGACATTTCGGGCTGGACAGGGATGTCGCACGAAATTGTAACCTATAACCGGAACCATCCCGACGACCGCACACTCTGGACCGACTCAATGTTTGGAGGAATGCCCGCTACAGTAATCTCCGTTGTCTACAAAGGAGATTTTACCCAATACCTGTATGACCTGCTCTTTATTGGAGAGAGACCAGCAAGCTACCTCTTTATAAGTCTGTTGGGAGGCTTTCTGCTCTGCCTGGCATTTGGTGCGAATATCCGTCTTTCAATTCTTGGAGCCGTGGCCATAACCTTCTGCTCCTATAATATGCAGATAATCCAGGTAGGCCACAACTCTAAAATGGTGGCAATTGCCTTTATGCCTTGGGTAACGGCGGCCATGGTCTATGCATATAGAAAATCCATGCTATGGGGAGCTCTCTTCTTTGCCTTTGCCCTTAGCTTTCAGATAAAGGCCAACCACCCCCAGATAACCTACTATCTTGCAATGATTCTTCTGGGTTTTGTAATCTGGCAGCTCTGCGCCGCAATTAAGGAGAGATGGCTGCCACGGTTTATAAAAAGCTCCGCGCTGCTTCTTGTGGCCGGACTCCTGGGAATTGCTACCAATATTAACCACCTCTGGCCCACTTACGAATATTCGCACTACTCTATCAGGGGCGGCTCCGAGCTTGCAGCCGAAAAGGGAGAGAAGAAGATCGGCGGCCTTGACATAGAGTATGCCACAGCTTGGTCATACGGAGTGGAGGAGAGCCTTAACCTATTGATTCCCAATTTTAACGGAGGAGCATCTATAGGAGAGCTCGGTTCAAGCTCAAAGACCTACAAAACCTTGCAACAGAACGGATATGCCGCTGAGCAGATTGCAAAGGGGCTTCCGCTCTATTGGGGGCCGCAATCCTTTACCGCAGGTCCAATGTATATGGGGGCAATAACCCTTTTTCTTGCCATTCTCGGACTCTTTGTTGTTAAGGGGGGAGCCAAATGGTGGATTGCCGCTCTCTCCCTGCTTGCCCTTATGCTCTCATGGGGCTACCATTTTATGCCTGTAACAAAGTTGTTCTTTAATTTTGCTCCGCTTTATAACAAGTTCAGAACTGTCTCTATGATTTTGGTTATATTGCAGATTCTCTTGCCTTTACTTGCCATATTATCCCTAAGGCAGATACTCTTCAACGGAACGCCCCCACTCTCTGCCACAGATCGTAAAAAAAATGAAAAGGCAATGGCTCTCTCTCTTGGCATTACCTGCGGTATCTCACTCCTATTTCTGCTAATCCCTTCACTTGCCGGGAATTTTGCCGCCCCTTCGGATTCACAGATGTCACAACTTATAGCCTCATCGCTTGCAGACGACAGAGTTTCACTCCTGCGTAAGGATGCCCTGAGAACCATTCTCTTTATTGCAATTGCCGCCCTTATAATAAAATTGGCCATGAGTGGAAAACTTAAGGCTAACCAGGCAGTAATGGTTGTAACCCTCCTTGTTCTGACGGATTTGTGGAGCATAGACAAACGCTACCTCAACGGTTCCCACTTTGTAACCCGCAGAGAGTTTGACACCGCCTTTGCAAAAAGGGCTGCCGATGAGGCGATTTTGCAAGACAAGGAGCCGGATTACAGGGTACTTGACCTTACCACAGATCCCTTTAACGATGCCACCCCAAGCTACTATCATAAGACAGTTGGAGGCTACAGCCCTGCCAAACTACAACGCTATCAAGACATTATAGAAAACTCCCTCTCTCAGGAAATTGGAATGCTCACAAGGGCTTTAAGTAGTGCCCGATCCATAGAAGAGGCACAAAGCTCTCTTGGCAGTTATCCTACTCTTAATATGCTGAATACCAAATATATAATTATAAACGGCTCTCTTCCGCCCCTTGTAAATCACTCTGCATTGGGAAACGGCTGGTTTGTAAAGCGATTGGTAAGGGCAGAGGGGGCGGCAATGGAGATGGAGCTGCTGAAAAAGAGCAACCCGGCAGAAGAGGCGGTGGTGGAGGAGCATTTCCTTACAGAGGAGTACCTGGGCACCACACTCTACAATATGGCACGGCCCGACAGCCTGTCTCATATCTCTCTTCTCTCCTACGCCCCGAACAGACTCCGTTACAGCTATAGAAGCAGCTGCGATGCAGTTGCCGTTTTTAGCGAAATCTACTACCCTAAAGGTTGGAGGGCAACACTGAAAAGTTCTGCCGGAGAGGAGCGGGAGCTGCCAATCTTCAGAGCCGATTATATTCTGCGCGGCCTTTATCTCCCAGCAGGAAGTGGAGAAATTACCTTTACCTTTAATCCACAGAGTTTTATAAAGGGTGAACGCTATTCAATGGCCTCTTCTATCCTGCTCTATCTTGCATTGACGGCACTTATAGGGGGTACAATTTATAAGAGAAGGAGAAAACAAAAAGATGGAAAATAGAATTTGCAGCCTTTTTAATATAAAATACCCGATAATCTCGGGAGGTATGGTCTGGTGCAGCGGCTGGAGACTCGCCTCTGCAGTGAGCAGGTGTGGCGGTCTTGGGCTGCTTGGAGCCGGCAGTATGCACCCGGAAACACTTCAGCTCCATATAAGGAGGTGTAAAGAGGTCCTGGGCAATACTCCCTTTGGGGTTAATGTTCCCCTTATGTATCCCCAGATTGAGAAGGTTATGCAGATTCTTGCAGAGGAGAGGGTGGGAATTGTCTTTACCTCTGCCGGCTCCCCTAAAAAATGGACTCCCTACCTTAAGGAGCATGGAGCGGTTGTCTGCCATGTGGTCTCAAGCTCCCTCTTTGCAGAGAAGTGCGAAAAGTCCGGAGTAGATGCCATTGTTGCCGAAGGGTTTGAGGCAGGCGGCCATAACGGCCGGGAGGAGACCACCACACTCACTCTCATACCACAGGTAAGAGAGGCAACCTCCCTTCCGCTTATTGCAGCGGGCGGGATAGCTCTCAAATGTCAGATTGAGGCGGTAAGGGCATTAGGGGCAGAGGGAGTGCAGATTGGAACCCGTTTCGCCCTGTCGGAGGAGAGTTCGGCCCACCGACTCTTTAAGGAACACTGTATAGCTCTTGGAGAGGGGGGAACAATGCTGTTGCTCAAGAAGCTCTCCCCTACCAGACTTGCCTGTGGCTCACACTTTACCGAGATGGTGGTGCAGATGGAGAGTGAGGGGGCTACAAAGGAGGAGCTTGAGCGTTACCTTGGAAAGGGAAGGGCAAAAAGGGGAATCTTTGAAGGAGATATGGACGAAGGGGAGATAGAGATAGGGCAGGCCTCCTCTCTTGTAAACTCAATAGAGAATGTAGAAGAGATAATGAAACAGCTTATATAGAACCATCATATAGCTATAGATAGTCTGCAAGGATGAAGTCAGCTCATCTGAAATTACCACACACCAAAGCTCTATCCTTACCACATCTCCCTGCGAGAGCAAACAGAGTGCGGCCACTGTTCCAACTCCTAAAAAGCAGATTCCTACTGCCCCTCTATTCTTCATTTATCTCCCCACTGTCTGCTCTTTCGTAAACCATAAAAGCAAACTCTATGTCATTTTCCCTGTCGTAAAACCTTCCGCTATCGGAGATTATCCTCCACTCCCGCTCCTCTATCCTCGGAAAGTATGTGTCTGCTTCAGGTGCCGATGCATTAATTCTAGTGACATATAATCTGTCGGCCTCCTTAAAGAGTGTGTTATAAAGCTGTCCCCCCCCGATTATAAAATACTCCTGCGATGAGTCTTTGGCCTCTTTCAGAAGCTGCTCAAGGCAATGGCACTCTTCAAATGAGGTATTGCTGCCCGGCTTTATGGCAGACATGGCTCGCTCTACCATCTGCTGCCCAACTCCCCTGCCGCTTACCACAATATTCCTTCTGCCCGGGAGGGGACGGCCAATAGAGAGGTAGGTATTTCTGCCCATTATTACAGGATGTGAATCCGTTACCGATTTAAAATATTTCAAATCCTGAGAAATATGCCACAGAAGGGCGTTTTTATACCCTATGGCATTGTTATGGTCTACTGCAACTATTATAGATAACATCTTTGGTATAAGTTATACCGCCACCGGGGCCTTTATTGGAGGATACGGGTCATACCCCACAAGCTGAAAGTCTTCATATTCAAAGGAGAAAATATCTTTTTGCTCTCCATTTATTACCATTTTTGGCAACTGACGGGGAGTTCGTTCCAACTGCCTCTCTACCTGCTCGAAATGATTAAGATATATATGCGCATCTCCCAGTGTGTGAACAAAATCTCCGGGTGTGTAGCCACATACCTTTGCCGCCATCATTGTAAGCAGGGCATAGGAGGCAATATTAAAGGGAACTCCCAAAAAGAGGTCTGCGCTCCTTTGGTATAGCTGGCAACTGAGACGGTTATCTGCAACATAAAACTGGAAAAGAGAGTGGCAGGGCGGCAGAGCCATTCTCTCCACATCCGCCACATTCCATGCAGAGACAATATGGCGTCTGGAATCGGGTCTCTCCTTAAGAGAAACCATGAGATTCTGCAGCTGGTCTATCTCAACTCCGTCTGCTCCCTTCCAATGACGCCACTGAGCCCCGTAAACCGGACCCAACTCGCCATTTTCATCTGCCCACTCATCCCAGATTGAGACTCCGTGTTCCTTTAAATATCTAATATTGGTCTCTCCCTTTATAAACCACAAAAGTTCATAGATAATGGATTTCAGATGCACCCTCTTTGTTGTAAGGAGCGGGAAACCCTTTGAGAGATCAAACCGCATCTGGTAGCCGAAAATGCTCTTTGTCCCGACTCCCGTGCGATCGCGCTTTATGACTCCGTTCTCCTTTACATAACGGAGCAGGTCCAGATATTGTCTCATTATTAATTGAAAAATCACTCAAAATTAGTCAAATTTTCAAAATAATCGGTCTGGATTTTCAGGATTATGGGCAGATGGTCGCTGACTCCTCCATTGTAACGGGGGCCTGTAAAGGTCCGCCTTACCTTTACTCCCGAATAGGCGGCATCCTCCTCCAAAAGATAGTCCGAGATAAAAATTTCCGCACCGCCCTCTGCATTGAACCATAGCCCGTCATAAAGGTTTTTAGAGAGAAGGAAATGGTCTATTCTCTCCCACTCACCCTTGTATTTATAGGTCCCCCCAACTCCTTTATACCCTCCCCCCTTGCCTACCGGCTCGCCGCTCATATTTTTCACCTCTCCGATAGATGAAAGTAACGGAGAGTCCGGTCCGTCATTAAAATCTCCCATGATAATTATGTTGGCCAGAGAATTTTTCTTGAAAAGAGAATCGCATTTTCCCCTTAGCCGCTCCATTGCCGCCACCCTGTTATGTTCAGATCTCTTTCTGCCGCCCAATTTCGATGGCCAGTGGTTTACAAAGCAATGAAGCGTATCAATCTCATTTGCCACCCCCATTACATAGAGAATCTCACGGGTGGGGAGTATGCCGCCCTTCTCTTTGTCCGGAATCTGCATAAATTCTTTTCTAAGCGGGGTAAACTCCTCCTCTCTATAGAGCAGTGCCACATCTATCCCTCTTTTATCCGGAGAATCTCTGTGAATCACTCCATAGCCCAGCCGGCTTAACATAGTGTTATGGAGCAGACCGTTGAGTGCCTTTCTGTTTTCCACCTCACACAATCCTATAAGTATGGGGTATCTGCCATACTTCTCTCCGGCCAGAACCACAATCTTTGCAATATCGTCGCACTTTTTATTGAATTTGCCCCAACTCCAATGTCGCCACCCTTCAGGGATATATTCCGTATCGTTCTCTCCATCCTTCTTCGGATAGAAAAAATTTTCCACATTCCAGAACATGATGAGCCATAAAAGACTCCATACAGCTCCCTTTAAAAAACACATATTCTTCTCCCCCTCTTAAAATTGTAAAGTTAGGGATACGCTCCCTTTTCCACCCCCATTTATCGCAAAAGAGGTATTTTTTACCTTTTTATTCTTATTTTTGCAAACCAATTTTTAAAATCAGAAAAATGGCCTTGAAATGCGGAATAGTCGGACTGCCGAATGTGGGCAAATCAACTCTTTTTAACTGTATAAGCTCGGGAAAGGCCCAGTCGGCAAACTTTCCTTTTTGCACAATCGAGCCAAATATAGGTTCAACAATTGTACCCGACGAGCGGTTGCAGGTACTGGAGAATCTGGTGCATCCTCAAAGGGTTGTGCCCGCGACCGTTGAGATTGTAGATATAGCAGGGCTTGTGAAGGGGGCCAGCAAGGGCGAAGGACTTGGCAACCAGTTTCTTGCCAACATAAGGGAGACCGATGCCATTCTGCATGTGTTGCGTTGTTTCGATGACCCCAACATAGTACATGTCGACGGAGTTGTCAATCCTGTCCGCGATAAGGAGATAATAGATACCGAATTACAGCTTAAAGATCTGGAGACTATAGAAAACAGAATTAATAAGGTGCAGAAACAGGCACAGACGGGAGGAGACAGGAGTGCAAAAAAACTCTATGACATACTTGTCAGATACAAAACCGCTCTGGAGCAGGGAAAGTCTGCCCGCTCTGTAACTTTTGACTCCCCGGAGGAGCAGCGGCTTGCCGGAGAGCTCTTTCTTCTCACCAACAAGCCTGTAATGTATGTCTGCAATGTAGATGAGGCGAGTGCAAAGAGCGGCAACGAATATGTGGAGCAGGTAAGGGAGGCTGTCAAAGGGGAGAATGCCCGGATTCTCGTAATCGCTGCAAAAATAGAGTCGGAGATAGCCGAGCTGGAGAGCTACCAGGAGCGTAAGATGTTCTTGGAGGAGATAGGTCTGGAGCAGTCGGGAGTTGTAAGGCTTATACAGAGTGCATACGCTCTTCTAAATTTAGAGACATTCTTTACGGCCGGGCCGCAGGAGGTAAGGGCATGGACATATAATAAGGGAGATAAAGCCCCACGGACAGCCGGCGTAATTCATTCCGATTTTGAAAAGGGCTTTATACGGGCAGAGGTGATAAAATATGAGGATTATGTAAAGTATGGATCCGAGGCGGCCTGCCGTAATGCTGGTAAACTCTATACAGAGGGAAAGGATTATACAGTGGAAGACGGCGATATAATGCACTTCCTCTTTAATGTTTAATCTTTATAAAAGTCTGACGGCAAGGCGCTGACGGATCTTATTGGCTGCCGGACTTGGTTTTTGAACCCAACGGGACACGGGCCGGCTATCAGACGCTTCATTGCGGTTGCATTTTCCACTTGAATTCAGGAATTATTACATTTGCACCGCATAAAATTTATATAGTGATGAAGAGGTGGTTACATAATTGGGTTGAAAAGGCTATCACTCATTTCCGCAATTTCCTGGCAAATAAAGAGTTGAAAGACAAATTATACGGAATCGTCTTTGAATCCGATACCTTTTGGGGAAAAACCTTTGATGTGGCCTTAATTTGCTGCATCTCCTTTAGTGTCTTTATTGTGGTGATGGAAAGTCTGCACTCCATGCCTTATCAATTTGGAGGAGGGCTTGAAATAATTGAATATGTGCTCACCGCTTTCTTTACCTTTGAATATCTGGTACGTATTTACTGTTCCCCACGTCCGAAAGAGTATATTTTCAGCTTTTTCGGCATTGTGGATTTACTTGCCACCCTGCCCGTCTACATGGAATTCCTACTCCCCGGATCTCGCTATTTTCTTGTTATCCGTACGTTCCGGTTAATTCGCGTCTTCCGTGTATTCAAGTTGTTCTCTTTCCTTGCTGAGGGAAATTTATTGTTAAACTCCCTGAAACAGAGTTTCAATAAAATATGTGTATTCTTCTTTTTCGTGGCTATTATGAGTACTGCTATGGGAACAATTATGTACATGATAGAAGGGAATGACCCCAATTCGGCGTTTAACAATATTCCAAACAGCATATATTGGGCGATTGTAACAATGACCACCGTAGGTTACGGAGACATTACTCCGGTCACTCCTATGGGGCGTTTCCTTTCTGCCGTGGTCATGTTGTTGGGTTATACCATTATAGCAGTGCCTTTAGGAATCGTGTCGGCAACAATGATTGAAGAGGGGAGCAGGCGCAAAAACAGGCGCATTTGCCCCCATTGCGGGAAAAAGGGACATGATGAAAATGCAATATACTGCAAATATTGCGGACAGGAGCTCTCCGCCAAAGTCAATTGAAGACCGGCGCAGTACAAATTCCCGGTCATAATCACATGCTTGAAACGTGACGGTGCTGCACCTCCCTCGCCGGTTATTATAGTGCGTGAAGGCTTTTCCCCCTTCCGGATATGCTCAACTGCGATATCACCTAAAAGGGAATGAAGAGAATGACCGATGAGGAACCATCTGTAATCATAGATGATATGAAACCTCTCCCATAAATCAGTTCTTGTTGGCATAAACGCCATTAAATCGTGAAGTTACAAAATTTTTTACTTTATGCTGCTTGTCACCGCATCATATAATTCCGGAACGGAGGATTTTGCATCCAGAAAAACTAAATATGTATTCCATACTTGTATTTGACTTCCATCATTACAAATGTGCTTTCGAGTGATCCCAACCCTTCTATTGTTCCCAGCACATTCAGAATAAACTCCTGATAGTATTTCATATTGGGAGCATGAATTTTCAACAGATAATCATAACTTCCCGATATATTATAACATTCGGTCACTTCAGGAATATCCTGTATAATCTGTGTAAATTCTGCCGCTATATCCCTGTTCAAGCGTCTAAGCTTTACACTACAGAAAACGACAAATCCCTGATTCAATTTTTCGGCATCCAATACGGCAATATACTTCTTTATGTAGCCCTCTTTCTCCAACCGTTTAAGACGCTCAAAAACAGGAGTTGTGGAAAGATTCACACGCATTGCCAATTCCTTCGTTGTCAATCGGGCATTCTCCTGCAAAGTACGGAGTATTTGCAAATCCGTTTTATCAAGCTTATCAAAAGTATCCATAAGAAAAATATTCTTCCAAAAGACAATTCAAGGAACGATACAGTTGCATCATTCTATTTATTGACACAAAAATAGCATGTTTTTCCATATTTCAATCATATCTTGTTCGATATATCTTCATTTGATAACTTTGCAACAAATGAAAGAACAGAATTTTTAAAACTACGATAATGGCAACAAAGAAATTACACTTCGAAACTTTACAGGTTCATGTAGGACAAGAACAGGCAGACTCTGCAACAGATGCCCGTGCGGTACCTATTTACCAGACCACCTCCTATGTGTTTCACAACTCCGCCCATGCATCTGCACGTTTCAACCTGCAGGACCCGGGAAACATCTACGGTCGTCTGACCAACTCTACACAAGCGGTTTTTGAACAACGAGTAGCCGCCCTTGAAGGAGGAGTGGCAGGGCTGGCAGTCGCTTCGGGCGCTGCAGCCATTACCTATGCTTTCGAGAATATCACCCGTGCCGGCGACCATATTGTAGCGGCCAAAACCATTTACGGTGGGAGCTACAACCTGCTGGCCCATACCCTTCCCTGCTATGGTATAACAACAACATTCGTTGACCCGGGAGATTTGTCGAACTTTGAAAAAGCTATTCAGGAAAAGACGAAAGCCGTATTTATTGAAACCCTGGGAAATCCGAACTCGAATATCATTGATATCGAAGCAGTGGCAGCAATAGCCCATCGTCACAAAATACCTTTGATTGTTGACAATACATTCGGAACTCCGTATCTAATCCGCCCCATCGAATATGGCGCAGATATCGTAGTCCATTCCGCAACAAAATTCATTGGCGGACACGGCTCTTCATTGGGAGGAGTCATTGTAGATTCAGGAAAATTCGACTGGAAAGCCTCCGGCAAATTCCCACAATTGACCGAACCCGATCCAAGCTACCATGGCGCATGTTTCGTTGATGCCGGCGGTTCGGCTGCATACGCAATCCGCATGCGTGCCATTCTGCTGCGCGACACAGGAGCTACCATCAGCCCATTCAACGCTTTTATACTGCTGCAAGGTCTGGAAACCCTTTCCTTACGTGTAGAGCGCCATGTAGAAAACGCATTGAAAGTGGTGGAATTCCTGAATAATCATCCGAAAGTAAAGAAGGTAAATCACCCATCATTATCCAACCACCCTGACCATACACTTTATCAACGTTATTTCCCTAACGGCGCAGGTTCCATCTTCACCTTCGAGGTAAAAGGGGGACAGGAAGAGGCATACCGTTTTATCGATAGTCTGGAAATTTTCTCGCTGCTTGCCAATGTGGCCGATGTAAAATCATTGGTAATCCACCCCGCAAGCACGACCCATTCGCAGCTCAATGCACAGGAACTGGCTGAGCAGGAAATTTATCCGGGCACCATACGTCTATCCATTGGAACAGAACATATCAACGACCTGATTGCAGATTTGAACCAGGCACTTGCCAAAATCTGACATTCGGATAAAAACCGACAATGACAAGAGGTGCAAATGAGTCCTGCAAAAACTAATAGAATTTATATCTGGTATCAACCACATTTGCCTGCTCGGACAATACCACCGGCAAAATTTGGGTCATATACCCCACTTCACGCGCTTTCTTATTTTTTGCATCATCCTCCGTATAGAAGGCCCCAACCTCCTTGCCTGTTACTGTGAAGTAGAATACTCCTATCTCTCCAACAACAGGACCGACCAACTCCCCTTCGTCTGCACTGGCCACGGCACCTATGAACCTTGGATCTAACTGTTGGGAATTAAGCGACGAGAAGACCACTCCGTCTCTATGGCTGACTGCCAGACCCAACTTCTCCGCCACCTGCTCAATGGTAGCGGCCTCCGCTACAAGCGCCTTTGAATCCTCTGCGGCCTTTTCAGACTCTTTTTTAAAGAGTATGATATCTCTCAACTGCGGAGCCATTTCCTCTATTGTGGCTGTTCCGCCACGATGCTCGCCCCTTATTGCAACAATAAAGAAGTATCTGTTATCTACCGTCAATATTTGAGAGACATCCCCTGTATGATTCTCGTTCATCCAGCGAAGAACCTCCTTTGTATTGCCATACCCGTTGGCAATAGTCTTGGCCGAAGCCAAAACCCTGAGTGCGGGATATACGGGAACATTCAGCGTCTTTGCAACCTCATCGAATTTTGTGGCATCCCCACCGCACTGGCTCGCAAAGTCATTTGCCTTTGCATAGTAATCTGCATAGGTCTGCTTTCCCGCCACAGCCTCCTTGACCAAAAGTGCAATCTGATACTTTTTATAAGGAGTAGATCTGTCGGTATATTTTACAAGGTGAATGCCATAATTTGTAGTAAGCTTAACCACCTCATTCTTTTCTGCCAGAAAGAGCGGCTCAAAGCCCGGGATAAGGTAACGCTGGGTCATCCATCCCAAATCCCCCGGCGTTTCTACATTAGGATTCTTGTCTGCCGAATATTCGCTTGCGATTGCTGCAAAGTCTCCACCCTTTTTCAAGACATTGAGCAGACTGTCTGCCTTTGCCTCATCTGATGCAGGAAGAAGAATATGTTTTACAAAGATTGAATCGGGCAAGGATTTCACATCCATAAGCCTTGCCGCATAATAGGTATTCTCATCCTCAAATACGGGAAGTGATTGAGAGACCCCAGCTTTCATTGCAAACTCCCCGATCTGTGAAGGCATTGTCTGTAGTTCTTCCTTTGAATAGTAATAACCTGTATATGGCTGATCTGAATTACGGGCAAGGAAACTCTTCATATTCCCGGTTGAGGCAAACTCATCGTAAACCTTTTCTATATTGTTATATGTCTGCTCCAAATCTTCTGCAGAAGGTTTTACCTCATATACCACATAATCTATATCCTTACTTTCAGGCTGAGTGAAGTTACGTTTATGCTCTTCATAATAGACCCTTATCTCCTCATTTGATACGGTGATTGTGCTGTCGTGGCTGAACCCGAATGGCTTTACGACAAAATCAACGCTATAGGTGGTATTGTTCTCCGCTATTGCTCTGGAGAGCTCCACCGGATTTACAATAGAACTTTTTTCGAGCAAAGAGACATATTTGGTAAAGAGACGGTCTTTTCTCATATTCTCCTCGAGATAATTCCAGTAATGGTGCAACTGGCCGGAACCGTCCTGAGAGGCTGCCTGAATAAATTCAACCACACGCTGCGGATCAAACGTTCCATTTTCATCTCTGAATGATGCCTCATTTGCCAATACAGGAGAGAGGTCTTCCCCCCGGCTCATATCGAGCATCTCCTCATCTCCCAAATTCAACCCTGCATTCAGGGCGGCCGGAATAAAGACACGCTCGGTTATCTCGTTTTGCCAGGCCATATTGTTAATCATCTCCTGAGTCTGATCGTTCATTGCCCCACCTGATGTCATCTCATAAATGCCGCTATAATACTCTACCTTGTTCTGATAATCCAGATATGTGACTGATTTTCCATCTATTTCTCCCACATCATATTTGGAAGAGAACATAGAGAGAGTGGATTCCAGGGTAGAAGGGTCTATAATAAACGATAACAACGCTACGGCAATAAGAATGGTTATAAAGGCACCCATCTTAACGCGTATTTTCTCTAAAACAGCCATCTTTTATAGTAATTTAATAATTAACACTTATCGAGGGTGCGAAGATAGTAAATTTTTTCTATTATTTACTCTGTAGACAATACTTTATGAGTCGTGTCGTCAAGCTGCAATGGAGTTATTTTCAGAGACTCTATAGGCTTGGGTTTAAGAACGGGCCCTATGAAGTTTGCGGTATCCAAATAGTACGAGAGCGAATCTCCGATTATTGCATAACTGTCGAACGGCACCAGAATAGAGGCATTCCTTGCCATCTCATCACTCTCCATTCCATATCCTTTCATATAACCGTCCGGGGAGTACATCTCCACAAAGCAATCCGTATGGATCTTCCCGGCTTCCTTGTCCCAATAGAGGGTATCTGTAAATAGCTGTTGGCCCTTTATGTAATTTTCCACAACCACATTTCCATATACCTTCCACTTCTCTTTTCCGGTCGCCGTGGAGTGCCTTGCAACATCGGAGTATATATGAGTCTCCAAGAGTCCCTCTTCATTATAGGCATAAACCATAAAGCCCTCCGGAAAGAGCTCATACGACTCTTTTGTAGAGTCGTTCTGGAAGCTTTCCATAAGTTTTGCCTCAAGGCGCATCTTCAGCCGGCTGTTATTGCTCTGCACGGCATGCATGTTGTATATAACCTGACGCGGAACTTTATTTATATCTATTATTTCCCCCTTATTGACTTTGCCTGAACATGATACGACAATGGTAGCAACCGCAAAAGCAATTGCTACCAACAGTATCGTCTTTATCTTAATTTTATGCCCGGGCATTATTGTTTTTGAGTCCTCACGGTTGTAGTTGCACTCATACCGCCGCATGAAACATTGTATGAAGCGCCATCGGTAAGATCATACATAAAGGCATCCTCCGTTGTAGGATAATACATGCGGCAGTTTCTCAAAAGCTCATCTGTCTCGGCGCTCAGTGAAGGATCTGCATTTCTTGCCCTCTGCAGATAATCCGTAGCAACCCAGAATTTTGCCCTCTGCTCTATCTCATTTCCACTGCATGAAGTGTTATACCAGATAGTTCCCATTAAAAGATATGCTTTTCCGGCTACCGCCTCGTCCAATTCGATTGCCTTTCTTGCAGATGTTATTGCGGCTGCAGGAGAGTTCATATTCTTAAACTGATATGTTGCCATCTCCATAAGCATTTCCGCATCTTCCGGTGCGGCAGATGCCTCATCGTCTATTGCCTCACGCAGGAACTTCATGGCAAGCTCATGTTCATCCTTTGATGCATGTAATCTATAGAGAAGGCGTGCTGAGTTATATGAAGGCTCCAATTTGTGCATCGCGTTTACTACCTGAAGAAAGAGGTCAGAATCAACACAATTTGCATTTGAAAGGAGGGTTGCAATTGATTTTACCAAAGCAATGTCATTGGGGTTTGCTTCAAATCTTGGCTGGAATACCTTGATAAGATTATCGCAGTTTGCAACTCCACTGGCAATGAATGCATTGTCAAACACCTTTTGTCTCTGCTGGTTATCTTCAGAAGGATTATCCTCTACTACCTGCTCTAATAGCGGAGCATATTTTGAATAGGTATTAAGCACATCATCCGCTGTAATCTTGCCGGCTTCATAGAGCTGTCTTGCCCTATCCATCTTGGCGACAAGAAAATCGGGATTTACCTCTTCTCCCATCATATCAATAATCTCATCCAATGTATTATAGACCTCAAGGTTATCTGCCGGCTCATAAGAGATTAAATCAAATGCCTTATTCTCCATAGCCTGAAGTTTTCTGCTGGGGTAATATTTCGCCCTTATATCGTGAATCATTATAAGGGAGTCTATCAAAGCCTGTCTCCCCTCCGGTGTACCCTGGTAAGTATCTATCAGATACCTCATAATGGTACGCCCATGTATCAATATATTCTGACTTGCGGTAGGAGGACATGTTGCCATTGCCTTTCTCCACAATCCAGCCGCTTCCTGAAGATTATCCTGTCTGTAATAATCACGGTAGAAGTTCAGGTACTTTACACAGTTCGCACTATCTGCTCCATATTTGCCCTGTGCGAAAAGAGAGGTTACACTCAAGAGCATAACAACTGTCAAAAGGACGAATGAAAACTTTTTCATAATATTATATCTAATAAATTTGATTTTTCGATAAAAGATGCTTATTGGTATCTATACTTTATAAACCACAAATCATGCAGACTTATATTTATTACAAACTGTACATATCTCTCCCGCACCAGACCGTTCTTTACAGAACCTCTCTGACCAAAATCAACGGCCACATTGAAGGCATTGTAAAGCCGGTATATCGGCAGTGACATCCCAAGGGTTATTCCGACCGCATTTATCCTGTTGCCTCCAAAGTTCATATATGTTTGATCGTAATAGGCCCCCATCCTGTAGGTAACCCTTTTAAAATAGTATTTCAAATCATACATATTGGGTATATATTCAAGCCCCACCCTGAATGAACGTGCGGTATGAGGCCTGAAATCCGTTCCCTGCATTCCGTTATAGGCAGAACTCTTCCAGTTTTGCTGTATATAGTCAAAACCTACCATCCAGATGTCTTTTCTTCCTACAGAGATTCCTGCGGAGAACTCATGAGGAAGTTTTACCTTTGCATTATCGGTTGAATAGTTATATACCGTATCTGTACTCATTCCTTCCTGCTCTGCATAGACAAAACGGGTATAATCTCCCTTAAGCGAGGTTGCCATTGTATAGGTGACGCCCGCATTTATATAATATCTGTCTCTCTCTCCAAACCCCTTGAAGTATTGAAACCCCACTTTAAATGAAGAGGCTCCCAAAGCATAATCCCATCCTGTCGTGACATTTCTTACTGAGGCGTCTGAGCTGAAAATAACATTACTATGCCTGTTAAGCGCTCCAAAATAGTACATATATTGGAGTCCGACAGAGAAGTTCTCCAGGAAATTCATTGCCCCTCCCACAAAGAACTGGTTTATGCTACCCTCGCCATACTTCTGATATATTACATTCCCATATTGCGAAACAATTGCAGGGTCGCTCTCATAATTTTCAAATTTATAGCCTATGTTGCTATAGGGTACGATTCCTACAATTAAGGCAGACTTCTTATAGACAGGAGCCGAAAATACGAGGTTCTTTACACTGAAGGTATTGTATGCCGTACTGCTTTCTCCATCTGAAGTATAGATATTCTTCTGGTCCATCCCGAAATCGAGCATAAACGAGAGAGTGTCTCTATTTGTAATGGAGGCCGGGTTGAGATAGTTTATAAAGCGGTTGCTTCTCACTCCGGTTCCCAATCCCCCCATTGCCCTATTTGCCGCAGTACCCTGTTTTTCAACATTGCCTATTCCATATAGAGAATATGGCGTGTATGTTCCCAATGCATCGGTATTTTGCCCCCTCATATCTGCAACTGCAAGAAGCAGAGCTGAAAACAGAAAGAAAAAAAGAGACCTTTTAATTTTTCTTATTTGCATAATAACCTGCGATTTTCGCCAATCCATTCATTACTAAATTCGGAACAACAAATATGGCACTTTTCATCCGTTCTGCAAAATAAAACGAATCGCCTCCGGTAAACAGAACCAGATGCTCCGGATATTTTCTAATATATCCTTCTACCTCAAATATCAGACCGAAAACAATTCCGGCTGCCATTGCCCCCTCTGTATCTACCCCAATATCAGGGAAATTCATCTCCGGCTTTATAAGGGGAAGCCTTTTGGTAAATATATTAAGCGCTCTGAATCTGCTTTTTAATCCCAATGATATATTTCCCCCTAAAAACGTGCCCTTTTTATCTATAAAATCTACGGTGAGAGCCGTTCCAAAGTCGAATTTTATACAATCCCTCCCTGGAAACATCATTGCGGTTGCAAGGGCTCCCGCTATTCTGTCTGCCCCAAGCCCTGCCGCCGGAAATCTGTAATTCAAATCTACAGGCAACTCTGTCTTATGCCCCAAAACCACAAGTTTTTTACATCTGCTTCTCAACTCCTCTTCAAGGGCAGGTTTCTCCTCCCTTACATTGGAAAAGAGTATGACCTCAGGCCTCTCATCTCCCAGTGAGCAGAGGATAAAAGAAGAGACATCCTCACCGGATGAGCTTCTTTTCACCTCTGTGAGAACGCCGTTCACTTCAAAAGCAACCTTGCAGTTTGTATTTCCCAGATCTATTAAAAAATCAGTCACTGTACAAAGATATTAAATTATTGGTTTATCTGTTTCACCCCCTCTCTGATACCAAGCAGTAAATTATAGGCTTTCTCCATACTTTTTACCCCCTCTACTCTTAAAAACAGCCTATTATTCTGCTCCTTGATCCTAAAATCTCTCTTTCTGCCATTTATGTAGTTAAGTATATCGGCAAATAGTGCGGATTTATAATAGTCTGAACTCTGGTTGGAAATAAAGTAGGCCAGCATAAGGTCATTTTTTATAACGATTCTCTCAAATCCAAGAGCTATGGCCTCCCTCTTAAGTCTTACCACATTTATAAGCTGTACAAGCTGCTCCGGAAGTTCCCCGAACCTGTCTTTAAGCGAGGCAATGAACTCCGCTATCTCTCTCTCTTCGCTCATGGCGTCTAGCTCCTTATATAATCTTATCTTCTCTGAAACCTGAGAGATATACTCATCGGGAATAAGGAGTTCAAGGTCTGTGTCTACAACACAATCGTTAAGGTAACTCCCTCTATGGGCAGCTGTTTGCTCTCCAGACTCCTCACCCTCCTCCTCTTTTATCTCCATAAAGGCTTCGGAGAGAATCCGCTGGTAGGTTTCAAATCCCATATCTGCCACGAATCCGCTCTGCTCTCCTCCCAAAAGGTTTCCGGCTCCCCTTATATCCAAATCCTGCATTGCTATATTAAAGCCGCTCCCCAAATCGGAAAAGGCTTCTATGGCTTTCAATCTTCTTCGCGCATCGTCTGTTATGGAGGCCATAGGGGGTACGATAAGGTAACAGAATGCCTTTATATTCGAGCGTCCTACCCTACCTCTCAACTGGTGCAAATCGCTCAGGCCAAAGTTCTGTGCCTGATTTACTATAATGGTATTGACGTTCGGCACATCTATTCCATTCTCTATTATAGAGGTGGCTATAAGTACATCATAGTCTCCCATTATAAAGTCCAGCATCTTTGTTTCCAACTCTTTGGCTTCCATCTGTCCATGCCCGACACAAGTCTTTACTCCAGGGCATATTCTCTTGATTATCTCCTCTATTGCCAGAATATCCTCCACCCTATTGTGTACGAAAAATACCTGTCCTCCCCTCTCAATCTCAACCATTATGGCATCTCTTATTACATCTTCATTAAAATCAATTATCTCTGTTTGGACAGGAAGCCTGTTTGGCGGAGGGGTATTGATTATCGAGAGATCCCTTGCCCCTAAAAGTGAGAACTGGAGGGTGCGTGGAATAGGGGTTGCAGTGAGGGTGAGGGTATCTACAGAGAGCTTTAACTGCCTGAGCCTCTCCTTTGCCGCAACTCCGAACTTCTGCTCCTCATCTATTATAAGCAGCCCCAGATCTTTGAACTCTATTGATTTGTTCAACAGTCTGTGGGTTCCTATTATTATATCTATCTTTCCACTTTTTAACTTTTCGGTTACCTCCTTTATCTCTTTAGCGCTCTTAAGCCTGCTTAAAAACTCCACATTACAGGGAAACTTTTCCAGTCTTCCCGAAAAGGTTTTGTAGTGCTGCAGCGCCAGAATTGTAGTAGGTACCAAAACCGCAACCTGCTTACTATCTGCAACCGCCTTGAATGCAGCCCTTATAGCCACCTCTGTCTTGCCAAAGCCCACATCTGCGCATACTAACCTGTCCATAGGGTATGGTTTTTCCATATCCTCCTTTACCGCCCTTGTAGCCTTAAGCTGGTCTGGGGTATCTTCATACATAAAGGAGGCCTCCAGCTCATGTTGCAGATAGGTATCGCCCGAAAAGGCGAATCCCTTTACACTCTGCCTCTGTGCATAGAGCTTTATAAGCTCCTTTGCCATATCCTTGACTTTTGATTTTGTGCTCCTCTTCAGCTTCTCCCATGCTCCGCTCCCCAATTTGTAGATTTTAGGCGGGGTAGAGTCCTTGGATTTGTATCTGGCTATTCTGTGGATTCCATGGATTGAGACAAATATCACATCATTGTCTTTATAAATAAGCTTTATCGCCTCCTGCACCTTTCCATTTACATTTGTCTTTACCAGTCCGCCGAAGATTCCCACTCCGTGATCTATATGAACAACATAATCCCCTATTTTAAAGGCATTCAGCTCATTGATTGTAAGTCTTTCACTTGCCTGCACCTCCCTCTTTACCTTTACTCTGTGAAATCTGTCAAAAATCTGATGGTCTGTATAGAGGCAGATCTTTGCACTGTTATTTATAAAGCCGGCATGGATAGAACTGTTTATCACTCCAAAAGCAGGGACCCTTGAGAGGTCGTCTCCATAGTTGTGGGCAAATATGCTCCTTAACCTCTCTATCTGTCTGGGATTGTCGCTGCTTATATATATACTGTATCCCTTTAGAGTTTTTTCCTCTATATCTTCTAAGAGTAGCCCGAAGTTTTTATTAAAAGGGGGCTGCGGCTCCGTCTCGAACTTTATAACCGGCAACTCTTTTCTCTGCCCTTGTTGCCCTCCAATCATTGAATAATCTTCAAAGTAGAGAGTCTTAAGATTTATGGCAGATTTTATAACCTCATTAAAGCTTTCGCCGGCCATATCAACATAGTTGTCTATCCATACCACACACTCCTCTCCTGCATATTCAAATATGGTAACATAGTCGCTATCTCCAAACTTCTGCCGGTCATATATGTCCGGAAAAATCTCAACACTCTCCAGCGACTCTGTAGAACGCTGCGTATTTATGTCGAAATATTTTATACTCTCAACTCTATTTCCAAAAAAATCTATTCTGTAGGGTCTGTCGTCTGAATAAGAGAAGAGATCTATGATTCCTCCTCTTAAGGCATACTCTCCGGGGCCGCTCACAAAATCTACCTTCTCAAAGTTATAGAGGGCAAGTGTCTCCTTTATAAACTCGTGTGAGAGAGTGTTGCCTGCCGCTATTTTTAAAATATTGTTCTGGAGTGATTTCCTATCTATTATTTTTTCAAACAGAGCTTCCGGATAGGTAACAAGCACCACATATTCAAGGCCGCCCTTTCCCTCCTTGAAGTTGTTGATTGCATTGATTGCGGCACTGCGCTGTACCTTGTTTGACCCCTCCTTTATTGTAGAGAGCTTTACATTTTTGTTTGCAGATGTCGGGAAATAGAAAACATTCTCCTCAGAGAGCAGGGTGTAAAGGTCGCTTGTGAAAAATTTTGCCTGCTCTGTATTGTTGAATATCACTATGTGCACACCCTTTTTAACACTCTCTACACAACCTGAAAAGGCACAAGCCTTGGAGGAACCGTAGAGCCCCTTCAATATTATTTCCCTCTCTTCTCCCCTAAAAAACTCCACAAGGCTCTTCTGAGGCACCTCAGAGGAGAATCTTTTTAGAAAATCATATTTATTATCCATGGGGCTGCAAAGTAAATGAAGAAATGAAAAAATATCAACAAATGGAGCATTTTTATTAACATTTTCCCCTTACAGTTTATTGATAAGTTGTTTATAATTTATAACATCTTTTTTTGTCAGTCAGATGAATGATGCTATATAAAATTTTTGTACGGAAAAAGAAAAATCACTCCCTCTTTTTTTACAGAAATTTTTACATTTTATCAACATAGGACTTATTGACAATTTTATCAGAAATTAGTTTCAACAGTTGTTGATAATGGAATTAATTTGTTAGCTGTCAGAATACAATGTTGTTTAAAAGATTTTTGATAACTATTAATAATTGATTTATCAACATATCAACGGAGTTAAATGAATATAAAAAGATTTAAGAATAAATTATATATTTTTGTATTATGAATGTCAGTGAAAATTTTGACCCGAGAAGGGCTTCTGAGGTCTCGGAGAAAGAGATAGAAAATGTAATAAGACCAAGGGATTTCAAAAATTTTTCAGGTCAGGAGAAGATTCTTGAAAACCTCAGGATTTTTGTAAAGGCTGCCAAATTGCGCGGTGAATCTCTGGATCATGTCCTGCTTCACGGTCCTCCCGGTCTTGGAAAGACCACGCTTGCAAATATAATAGCAAACGAGCTGGATGTGGATATAAAAGTCACTTCCGGTCCGGTTTTGGATAAGCCCGGAGATCTTGCCGGACTTCTTACCTCTCTTAATGAGGGGGATGTACTCTTTATAGATGAAATTCACCGCCTCTCCCCTGTTGTTGAGGAGTATCTTTACTCTGCAATGGAGGATTTCAGGATAGATATAATGATAGATAAAGGACCCGGCGCCAGGTCTGTCCAGATTTCACTTAACCATTTTACCCTTGTCGGAGCTACGACCAGAAGCGGTCTTCTTACCTCCCCCTTAAGGGCAAGATTTGGAATCCAATGCCATTTGGAATATTATAACTCCTCTGTGTTGCAACGGATTGTCGAGAGAAGTTCCGATATACTTGATATTCCAATAGATGAAGATGCCGCCTCTGAAATAGCTTTAAGAAGCCGTGGCACACCGAGAATTGCAAATTCCCTTCTTAGAAGGGTGAGAGATTTTGCACAGGTCAAAGGAAGCGGAAAGATAGATCTTGCAATTGCCAGGTATGCCCTCGATGCCTTGAATATAGATAAAAGGGGGCTAGATTCTATGGACAACAAGATACTCTCCACAATAATAGATAAGTTTAAAGGCGGCCCTGTGGGAATTTCGACAATAGCGACTGCTGTAGGGGAGGATGTGGGGACAATAGAGGAGGTTTATGAACCTTTTTTAATAAAGGAGGGCTTTATTCAGAGAACCCCTCGTGGAAGAGAGGTTACAGATTTGGCCTATAACCATTTGAATATATCAAAATATGATAGGGAGAATACCCTTTTTTAAGTTATTTTTAACTAAAAAAGCAAAAATCAATATATGAAAAAGTTACTTTCTGCAATTCTATTTCTCTTTTCAACCCTTTTTGCCACCTCGCTTTATTGTTGTACCTCTGCAATATTTTCCGGAAAGTGTACCAAAGATGGAAGAGTGCTTATGTGGAAACATAGAGATACCGGTGAACTGAATAACAGAATAGAGTATTTCAAGGGGGAGAGGTATAATTTCCTTGCGTTGGTAGATTCCCCGTCAGCAGGAGGTGAGGCATGGTCGGGAACCAATTCAGCAGGCTTTTCAATAATGAATACCGCCTCATATAATCTTAAAGATGACAATGTTCCCTCATCTAAGATGGATAAGGAGGGGGTTCTTATGTTCGAGGCACTTGGAGAGTGTAAAACCTTAAAGGATTTTGAGGAGTTTCTAGACAGATATAAGAGACCTATGGGGGTTGAAGCCAATTTTGGAGTGATAGATGCCTTTGGGGGGGCAGCTTATTATGAGGTAAATAATCACAACTGGAAGAAACTAGATGTAAATGATCCTAAAATTGCTCCGCAGGGCTACCTTATCTATACCAACCACTCCTTTACAGGGGAGATGGATAAAGGTATGGGGTATATCCGTTACGGTAATGCAAGACATATAGTAGAGCAGCGGCTGGCAAAAGGGGAGAGCATAACCCCGGAATGGATATTTTCTAACCTCTCAAGATCTTTTTACCACTCCCTTTTAGGAATAGACCTTATAAAGGATAAATATTATTCAAAGGGAAACGGCTTCTTTATAGATCAGGATTTTATTCCAAGGAAGATTACCAGTGCCTCTATAGTTTTTGCAGGGGTTAAAAGCGGAGAAAATCCTTTAAATACAATAATGTGGACGGTTTTGGGTTATCCGCCTCTCTCTGTGGCTCTGCCTCTTTTTGTCAAGGCAGGGGTGGGGCAGCCTCACTTTATGGTAAAAGGGGAGGAGGGGAACAATGCCCGAATGTGCGATATGGTCCTTAAGGTAAAGGAGAGGGTATTTCCCGTAAAGAGAGGTAACGGTGAAAAATATTTCAATATCTCACTCCTTTACAATAGTAGTGGAAACGGATATATGCAGATTATTCAGAATCTTGAAAACAAGATATTCGAGGACTCCTCTCTGTTTATAGAGAAGAATCGTGACAGAGAGTATGATAAGGCAGAATTCGACAGTTTTTATAATTCTCTGTTCAAAGAGATAGAGAGAGTTTATGATAACCTCTGACTTACTCTATCCTCAAATCCTGGAAAGCCACTGTAAGACCGTCTGAAGGTGCGGTAAAGAGTATTCTTACGCCCATTACACCCCTCCCCTTTTCGGGAACAAGTGTGGCGGTATTATCTTTAAAGTCTTCACCCCTTATCCAATCCTTGCCGTTATAGGTGAACTCTATATAACCGTCGGTAACCCCATACAGGTCTATATTTGGAATGGAGCTGTTTACAGTTATCCTGTTGCAGATTAAAGGTTTATCAAAGCTATAGGTTACATAATCCCCTGCAGCTGCCCTTCTGTCTGTCCTCCAGTAGGTATTGAAATTGTAATCTGTAATATTGGATTGGGGGAAGCTGCGCAGCTCTCCAAATGAGCTCTCTATTGTGGTTTTAGGTTTAAGATAGGTTTGTACAATATTATCTGCCGTTACCGTTATACTCTTGAAGAGATCTTTATAAAATGTGGCAAAACGGAACTTTTCCGGCTCAAACGTAACAATATCTCCATTATAGATATTTGATTTATAATCCGGTTCAGAACCATCTGTCGTATACCTTACAACGGCCCAGGTGTATGGAGGGGTAACAATAAGCCTGGTATCTCTATAAGTTACCTTTGGCGGCTCTATTCTGAAGGCGATTCCCATGTGGAAAAGTCTTTCAAAGTGGGTTTTTTGGAGACGTTGCTCAAAATCATTGAAATCTCTCATCTCCTGAGGTGTCCATACCACCTCGGAAAGAGCGCATGTACGCGGATAATACTGATATTCAGAAAATCTCGATGGTTTGTCAAGCAGTTCCGCCCATAGAGCTCCCTGTGCCCCGAGAACAAGAGCCTCCTGCTCCTTAGGAATGGACGGAGTATTTATGGGATCCAGTGAATAGACCCTCTCTATCGGAATGATTGCCGCCCAGTTATGGCCTCTCTCGGCAGGAGATTGCTTCATATCGAAGTATAGATATTCAGAGAGTTGCAAAACTGTCTGAAACCCTCTTTCAGTTGCCTGCAAAGGTTTCTTTACGCTTCTCCACGCATAAACTATAGAGTTTGGGTCCAACTCTCCACCATCGAGGATTTCATCCCAGCCTGCCATTACCTTTCCATATTTGTTTATGATTTTCTCCACCTTTCTCATAAAGTAGTTCTGCAGTTCATTCTCTTTTTTCATCCCCTCTCTCTCCATTAATGCACGGCATTTGGAACACTCTCTCCAGTTATCCATATTTACCTCATCTCCACCTACATGAATAATCTTAGAGGGAAAAAGGGCTGCAATCTCCTTTATTATATTATCTATCATCTTGTAGTTTTGTTCATTTCCCACACACCAGACATTCTTTACCTCACCGTTTACACTGACAAAGTGGGTCGGATTGTCGCATCCTGTATGGGGATAGGTTGAAATGACGGCCTTGCTGTGGCCAGGCATATCTATTTCTGGTATGATTTCAATATTCCGTTTTGCTGCATACTCTATAACCTTCTTAATCTCCTTTTGGGTATAGAATCCGCCGTATCTTTTGTTTCCTGAACCGTATGCCGGAGGAAGAACCTCATCCGGACCCCTCCATGCCCCCTTTTCTGTAAGTTCAGGGTAGCTCTTTATTTCTATTCTCCAACCGTTATCATCTGTTAGGTGCCATTGGAATCTGTTAAGTTTGTGATATGCCATCCAATCCAGAAATTTGTAGATATACTCCAGGTCAAAAAAGGTTCTGGAGACATCCATCATAAGCCCTCTGTGGGCGAATCTTGGGGCATCCTCTATCTCAACACATGGAACCTCCCACTTTTCGTCTCCTGTAGGAAAGCCGTAGACAGAGGGTGGCAGAAGTTGCAAAAGGGTCTGTATTGCATAAAAGCTCCCCTTTGAGGTGGAGGATTCCGCAACTATCTGTTCCGGAGTCACTTTAAGCAGGTACCCCTCTTCGGGAATATTACCGTTAGGGTCTATCTTAAGTATTATAACATTTTTTCCCTCTTTTGGAGCGCTCTTTACCGTTGAGATTCCAAGCTTTGTCGAGCCGTTTAAAATGGCAGCCAGATACTCTGCATTAAACGGATCGTCTGAAAAGATTGAAGTTGCGCGGTTAAGTGAGAAGCTTCCGCCGGTAAGGATTGTTTTCTGCGGTTTTGGAATAAGATCCAATTCCGGACCGTTGCCCTTTTCTGCCTCAATGGACGCAAAGAGCAAAACGGGGAAGAGAAAAAATAGAATGATCAGGTGTTTCATTTTACAGGTGAATTAAGTTAGGTTTAAAGTGCAAAAATATGAATTGAATTTATAATTATCGCCGGCAGATGTCACTTTCAGTCTTATTGCC
>X5_European_Hare__coassemble_148_pt1 | contig 39776 bp, 33 predicted proteins | sample X5_European_Hare__metabat2_low_PE_003 | metagenome-assembled genome bin X5_European_Hare | reverse complement strand
AGAATACATATATGTGCCTGACCCTCGGTTCGGTTTTCACCAACATCATTTTGCAGAAGAAAGGCATGTCGGAAAGGGACAATGCCATATTCAAGATATACCGCTGGGAAATGAAAGACGGCCCCGAAAAACCTGCCAATTTGAAAACAGAACCGAAGTACCTTTATATGACAATGATACTTACCGACAATGACAAAGCCAGTGACCTTCGCCGCAAAAGGATACAGGCAGATTACGGTTATTACTACTACATAGAGGAGACCAAGTGGAGTTGGGCATACGACAGTACTGTCGATCCTGAAGGCGGAGTGAGGTTAATTGACAAAGATGTCGCCTCTGACTCGGCAAAAAGGACATTCACGTTTACGAACATACCGAAAGACGACACTCCCAGGCATGCGGAATCCGTGAAGGTGAATGAAATGCCAGGCAAGTAACGCTTCCACAAGACAGAACCGGTCGTATCATGTGTGTTGCATTCGGCTTTTCACATGGTACAATCGGTTTTATTCCGTCAAATGAGAAATAACATGAAGTGCAAATGAACCCTCGACATTTGGCTCAATTGGAACTCGCCAATTTTCAATTTTTAGGCAAATATATTCCGGCAGTAGTCCGTGTACTTGTGATGCTGCTCCTTCTCGTTCCGCTTACGGGGCGGGGACAGGAGTCGGACACGCTCTCGTACCTCCCCCTGCCCGATGTGCCCTCCTCCTTACGTACTCCAGAAACACGAGCCAACTATATAGTTTCTCACTTTTGGGATGCGCTCGATTTCAAGACCGATACGCTGAAAACACGCGACACGGATTTCATGGAGCGTAACTTGGCCAACTATCTGTCGCTTTTCCCCATAGCGGACACTACGGCATTAGTGGCGGCAGTGGAGACATTGGCCACCAATGCCGGTAAAGACGGCCTGTCACTTTCCATTTTGGTGGAACTCATCGAGAAGTATCTCTACGAACCAGAATCTCCGGTCTATAACGAAGAACACTACGGAATCTTTATCGATGCGTTCCTCCGCACTCCGGTTCACGAATACGAGAGAATACATCTGACGGCACAGCTGGAATTCATCCGGAAAAACCGCCCCGGCACCGTGGCCGCCGACTTTACTTACCAGACACCGGCAGGAGAACGGATGCGGATGCGTGAGACCGGCAAGGGGAAACCGCTCCTGCTGCTGTTTTACGAACCGGACTGCGTTCACTGCATGGAAGTGATGGAAGAATTGAAAGCGATGGAAAGCCTGCAGGCAATGGTCAACCGTGGCGAGCTGACAGTACTGGCGGTGTTCTCCGGCTTTGACGACCGGGAAACATGGCGTAGGACACTTGGCAATTTACCGCCTACCTGGGAGACAGGTTTCAATGACGGCACCATCTACACGGAGGACCTTTACGTCATGCGCAGGATGCCGACCCTCTACCTTCTGGACGAACACCGCCGGGTTATCGCCAAGAATCTCTCGCTGGAACAGCTCGCTGGACGGATTGACAGGATAATGAGTACCGGTAATCCGGTGAAGCAACCGGAGCGACCATGACAGAACAGCGATGCAGACGAACAAGAGGGTGCAGACCGGAGACGGAGGCGAAGTACCGCACCGCGCGGGAGTTATATGCCTCTACAAATCTCTCCATGGCAGAAATAAGTCGGCAGTGTGAAGTTTCGCTCATGGGATTCACCCGTTATATCAATACTTACTACCGTCATCTGATGCTGGAACGCAACGGTATCAAGTGCAGAAAGGAGGAATCCGGTAATATAAAGATGAAACAACGGCGTGGGCAGCGTCCCCGGACACATATCAAATACAGGGAGGCTGTCGCTGCGTGCGACAGCATGGAATATATAGAGTACAACGTATCCCAGATAGCCCGGGAGTTCGGATTGAGCGGTACGAATCTCGGCAGACAGTTGCGGACACATTACCCCGAAATATTGGAAGCCCGCGAGCGTACACGGCAACGATTGGGTATAGACGACGGCCTACCCCGCGGCACGCGTCCGTGGTGCAGGAAACAGTATGCCGGTGCGGTGGAGCTACTGCGTGCCGACCGTTATGTCACGGTGCAGGAAGCCGCCGAGCGTTGCAATGTTTCCTACACGGGATTGGAACAACACCTGATATTCTACCACAAGGAATTGGTCGAAAACCGTATCAAGATACGTGAAAGGGCGGTAGGGAAACAACGTAAAGGCGAAATAACGGGAAGTGGAACGCTTCACGCCCCGTCACCTGAAACAGTTGCGAAATATGCGGATGCCCTGCACCTGTACCGTACTACACCCATGTCCGCCCGAAAAATAGCCGGGGAAACAGGTGTATCTGTAAAGGGCTTTTACGGATACCTGCAAACCTGGCACAAGGATCTGGTCTGCAAACGGAAAGACATCCCTTACGAAGAAGGCAAGCCTGTTGACTGGTCATCTGTCCGCAGGTATAACCCTGCCACGTCAGCCAAATACGCCGATGCCATAGCCCGGTTGAAGGAAGGCGGACTTACGACGGCAAAGGTCGCCGTCGAGTTCGGTCTGCAACCGGAATGCTTCAGACAGTATCTGAAAGAGCATGAACCCGAGCTGCACGCCTCTCTTGGAATGAAAAAAACAGATAACGGCACGATGGTGTCGCATAGAAGCATGGAAAGGTACAAGGAAGCCATACACGTGTATGAAACGACTACGGAATCCGTCAAATCCATCGCCCGCCGTTTCGGACTGAACGACTGCTCGCTGGGACAGTTTATCAGGCGGCATTTCCCCGAAATGGTTGCGAAGCACAAGGAGCTGGTGCAACAAATGAAAAATACGATCTGATTTTTTATTTCGTTGTAGAAATACCATTTTTTTTCGTGTCTTTACTTGTCAAATGGTCCAAAAAATACATCCAATGCAACATACAGATGAATTTAATTGCTGTTCCCTCCTTGTTACCAAGCGCCAAAACCTAAGTAGTAATTAATTAATTTATAATATAATAGCTTACATAATTTGTTAATAATCCATTATTCAATTCCAAAGAACTCTCTTATAAAGTCGTTCTCCTTAAAAAGATTCTGTGTGTTTACGTCTTCTGTCGTACCATCCATTATTATTGAGATTTTATTCCCTTTTTCCAGAAGGTTACGCACAAAATCGCTAAGCTGCCTCTCTGTTATTTCAGACAGATATGCGCTATAGTTGGAGTGGAAATCTATATTCTCTATGTAGCGGTGTTCTATTACATCGAGCCAGTAGTAACTGCTGTTGCACATTTTGTCGAATTCGCTCTGCATTGTCTTTTTAATCTGCCGGAAGTCGCTGTTGTCTCCCTTGCTATAGGCGACTGAATCAAGAGTTTCATCAATAAGAGTATCCAACAGTGCGACATTCACACTGTCTGTAACAAAAATGCTGTTTAATGTTACAATCTTCTCAGGATAGTAGTTTAACGAGGCCGTCACATTACTCATAGTAGAGAGACGTCTGTTGCCCGGAAGAAGCAGTATGTTCTTAAGGTAGCGTTCCGTCATCTTGGCAAGAATGTGATTCTCTATTGTGTAGGGTACGCCATAGGAGCGGGTTATATTTACATAACTCTTTGGAGAGATCATACTATAGAGGAACCGGTTGTAGACATGCCCCTTTGTAAGGTAGTTCGGCATTATCATCCACTCTTCTGCATTTAAAGGGTTCCCGGGAATTGAGCCTATATATTTAACGGCATATTCCACCGCCTTTTCTGTATCGAAGTTCCCGGAGAAGATAAAGACGAAATCGGCTGCATTTGAGAACCTTTCGCGAATCCGGCTCAGAATGGCCGGGTAATCCAGGCTCTTCATTTGTTCTACGGTTACAGGCTCCACGCTCTTTCTATTGTTATAGGAGTAGTGAAGCAGTGAATCCCTGAAGGCATTTTCCGGAGAGAGGACTCTTGATTGGAGTTCATATATTTTACCCTGACGGTATGTCTCAAAGGCGGCACGGTCTTCCCTTCTTTCCACCATATTCATATAGATGGTATGGAAAAGCTTCTCCATTGAGTGTTTTGAGCAGTAGCCGTACAGAAGCTCCTTGTTCTGGGTAATCCTTGCCTTTACAGACAGATCATAGTAGGAGAAGAGCCTCTCCATATTTGGCTGCGATATGTTTTTGAGCCCTCCAAGGTTGAGAATATCGTTCAGATAGCTTTCGTTTTCCAATGTTATCCCCTTCATGAGAGAGAAGCCCCCCTTGCTTACCGCCCTGAAGAGGATGGTGTCGGAATTGGTGTTGACATCGCTTTTCAATGCCACAACGGCTCCGTTTGAGAGGGTGACTATTTCCGTCCCGGTTACGGGGTCTTTTGTCCGGGAGGAGATTCCGGCAGCCCCGCTGTTATCTGAAAACTGAGGCCAGAAGATTACAGATTGCCCCTTTTCTGCGGTAGTATCGGGTGTGATAAGTTCGCCACTGTTATATGCGGCCAGAATCCGCTCCACAGTGGGGCTCTCAGGACTCTCAGGATTGGAGTCGGGCATCATGCAGGTTATGACAATATTGTCTGTCTGTGTCAGCAGGGCGTTTGTATAGCCGTTCAGCTGTTTTTGCGAGATAGAGAAGAGAATTTGCTTCATTATCTCGAACTTAAGTTCTATACTTGCAAGGGTGGAGCCATTATAGAAGTGATCCAGAGCCCTTTGCAGATATATCTCGTTGCCAAGTAGGTGGCGTTTGTCGTAAATGTTTTCCAGCTCCCTGAAATAGATATCTTTGGATTTTGAGATTTCCCTGCCCGAAAAGCCATATTGCGCCGCCTTTACAATCTCTGAATTAATGAAGGAGATTGCGGAGTAGACCATTGCCGGAAGGGTCTCAAAAGTAACGGAAAAACTCTCGAGATTTTGGATACCAAGAAATTTGCCCTTAGTAACCGAAACATTTGCAATTGGAATGTTCTGGGCTATTATTCCCTCTCTGATTCGGTCTGTGAGCAGTTTTTCCACGGCACTGTCGAAATACTCCTGAATGAAGGGAAGAGAGGTGTTCCTGAAATCTGCATTGAGCGGGGTCTTGAGCAGGTTTATTGAGACGGTTGTCTTGCTGTACTCCCTGTCTTTTAGCAGAACGGTATTTATCCCTTTCAGCACGGGTGGGGTGTAATACTCTCCCGGCTTGTCGTACATTGGCTTTGAAATTGTTACAAATGTAGATTTTATTTTGGATTCCAAAAGGGCGGGGTCTATGTCTCCCACCACTATTATGGCCTGAAGATCGGGTCTGAACCATTTATAGTAGAACTCCCTCACCTCTTTTGAGGTATAGTTATCCAGGTTCTCTGCATATTCGGGTCTGAAACTTTCCGCATAACTGCTGTTCGGATAGAGCCTGGCAAGCAGCTGTTCATGAAGTCTCTTCTCTGCATCCCATTTGTTGAGGATTTCACTCCGTATAAAGGGAACCTCCTCCTTGATATCCTCCTCATCTATGTTGAGAGAACCTATCCAGTTATAAAGAATGAGCAGAGAGGAGTCTATTGTGTTCTCCCTCTCCACCGGAATGTCTTTTATGAGGTAGGTGATATTGTTTTCATCTGTTGAGAAGATTATATTGTCTGAAGAGACACCGAGCCTCTTGAGATAGTCGGTAAATTCGGAGTCCGGAAAGTTGCGGGTCCCCTTTAACATAAGAGCCTCCAGAAGTTCAAACATTCCTGTTTGGTTTCTTCCCTCCAATACCGTTCCGAATTTTTGGGCAAGACAGAAGTCTGCACTCCCCTTGACGGCACTGTTCTTTACCAATATGTATGAAAGGCCGTTTGCCAGCGTGCCGCTCTTTACACGGGGATCATCGGGCAGTTGTTCCATCTGTTGCCCGTAGAGCAGCCCTGCAGTTGTCGTTAGGATTATAAAGAGGAGGACAGTAACAATGAGTCTTCGCATATCGCTGATTATTGGGTTATACTACGTGACGCAAATTTAGTACGCTTTTTTTCTTTAAATACCATTTTTTTATAATTTTGTGTGAGTTTAGCCCCGCAATATATTGAATTAATTAATAACTGTATATAAAACAATTTGTTACAATGAAAAAATTCTGTAAGACTTTATGTGTGGCAATAGTTGCGACATTTGCGTTATCAACTTCGTATGCGCAAAATATGGAACAGGCCACAGAAACTTTCAACAATGCGGTTGCCGCTCTCAATGAGAACAGGAACAATGACGCATTGACCGGTTTTGAGCGTGCAATGGAGATGGCTGCAGCCGCAGGGGAGGAGGGTGTCTCAATGGTAAATGATTGTAAAGGAGTCATTCCGGGAATCCTTCTGAAGATGGGCAAGACCGCGGCAAATGAACAGAATATAGATGATGCTGTCGCCAGGCTTAACGATGCGATTGCAAGAGCTCAAGAGTATGGAAATGCAGAGGTGGCTGCCGAGGCGAAAGAGCTTATACCTGTTGTAATGCTGGCAGCAGGCAATACCCTTTTCAACGAAAAGAAGTATGCCGAGGCTCTGGTTGAGTTCCAGAAAGTGTTGGCGAAGGATCCCGATAACGGTATGGCCTATCTGAGAGTGGGTATGACCCAGAACAGGCTTGGGAATATGGATGCCGCAGTTGAGGCACTCCAGAAGGCCATGACGCTTGGTCAGGAAGAAAATGCAAAGGGGCAGCTTCTGAGCGTTTATGCAAATGCCGCTGTTGCCGCATATAAGAGCAAGAATAATGCCGGGGCATTTGAAAATGCCCAAAAGGCGGCTGAGTATGGAGATAATCCGCAGGTTTTCCAGATTGGTGGAATTGCCGCTTTCAATCTTAAGAGGTATGATGAGAGCATTGCCCTTCTGAGCAAGGCAAAGCCGGGTAGCTCTATCAACTATTACCTTGCAAAGGCATACGAAGGTAAGGGCGACAGTGCAAAAGCCTGCGAATATTACAAGAAGATTGTGAATGATTCTAACTTTGGCGAATTTGCAAAGAGCAAAGTTTCTACCTTATGCAAATAGAGCTTGAGCTGCTGGCTTCGGCTAAAAACAGAGAGATCGGCATTGCGGCTGTAGACTGCGGTGCCGATGCTCTATATATGGCAGGCCCTCGATTCGGAGCGCGTGAGGCGGCAGCCAACAGCATGGAGGAGGTGGCTGCAACCGTTGCCTATGCAAGGCGGTTTGGGGTAAAGGTCTATCTTACACTTAATACCATTCTTTACGACAGCGAGTTGGAGGAGGCCGGAAGGCTGGTTTACCGAGCATGGGAGGCGGGTTGCGATGCGGTTATAGTGCAGGATCCGGCTCTTTTGGAGATGGAGTTGCCGCCAATAAGGCTGTTTGCCTCTACCCAGGCAGATGTGAGTACTCCCGAGAGGGCGCTTTTTCTTAAGAATCTGGGATTTGAGAGGTTGATTCTGGCCCGTGAGCTGAGTCTTCCGGAGATAGCTATGATAAAAAGGGTAACGGAAATGGAGCTTGAAGCTTTTGTACACGGAGCCTTGTGTGTGAGTTATAGCGGGCAGTGTTATTTGAGCGAGTATCTGGCCGGGCGAAGCGCCAACAGGGGCTGTTGCGCCCAGGTTTGCCGCGCGCTCTATACGCTGAAGGATGGCTCGGGGCGGACTGTTGCAAAGAACAGGCCGCTGCTGTCGCTGCGCGACTTAAACCTGAGCGGGCGCATACCCGACCTTGTAAAGGCCGGCGTAACCTCATTCAAGATAGAGGGGCGGCTTAAGAACATCTCCTATGTAAAGAACATCGTAAGTCTCTACCGCCGCGAAATCGACAGGTTCATAGCCGAAAATCCCGGGTATGCGCGCGCTTCGGCCGGCCGTACCACCGGCGGCTTCTTCTCCGACCCCCGTCTCACCTTCAACCGTGGCTATACAGAATACTTCATAGATGGAAAACGAGGCAGCTGGAACAGCGGGAACGCCTCAAAATACATTGGAGAGCCCCTTGGTACGGTAACCGAAAGCGGGAAAAACAGCAACGGCTGCACTTGGTTCGAATATAAGAGAGAACCCGCCTCCACCCCCATTGTAAATGGCGACGGCCTCTGTCTCCTCTCAGAGCGGAGCGGAGAGATCCTTGGCGCAAGAGCCAACAGCTGCGCCGGCCGGCGGGTGGTGACAACGGAAAAATTCCCCATCCTTCCGGGAATGAAACTCTTTAGAAACTACAACTTCCTCTTTGAAAAAGAGCTGGAGAAAAAGATGCCTGTACGGAGCATAGAGGTAGAGCTAAAACTCCGTGTCGACTCCCAAAAGATAGAGGCAGAGGCCTTTTGGTCTCCGGCCGGCAGCCTCAAAAGAACCTTCTCTGCCCCCTTCCCCCTTGCCCGGAAGAGAGAGGTTGCAATTGAAAACATAAAAAGACAATTTGCAAAGAGCGGAGAATACACCTGCTTTAATATAAAAGAGGCAATATTCGGGCAGGAAGTTCCCTTTATTCCCCTATCAAAACTGAACGGGATGCGCCGGAGCCTCTCTGCCCAAATAGAGGCGACCTTTGCCGCACCCCAAAGAGAGAGCCTCGCCATAAGAGAACCCGCCTCCTATAGGAATGGTCTCCAAAAACCGCTTCCCGCATCGCTCTCCTATCTTGCAAACTGCTCCAACCGCCTCTCGAGGCAGCTATACTCCCGCCTTGGAGCAGCAGATGTGGAGAAGGCGTATGAGCTGGAGCACCAAAAGGGGGTAGAGCTTATGCGCACCAAATATTGCATAAGGTATGAACTGGGCTGCTGCTTTAAGGAGAATCCCGAAAAGGCAGCCCGCCTGCAGGAACCTCTCACCCTTATAAATGGAGAAAAGGAGCTGAAATTGAGATTCGACTGCAAAAAATGCCGAATGTTTGTAATTGGATAAAAATGGCTATTTTTACACCATGCGTTTTTCTCAGATAATAGGACACAAGGATATAATAGAAAAGCTCAGGGAGCTGGTAGACAACAACAGAATGCCGAATACGCTCCTCTTTTCGGAGCAGACGGGCTGCGGGGCCCTTCCCCTTGCCCTTGCCACAATCACCTACCTCTTCTGCAAAGAGAGGAGCGGCGGTGATTCCTGCGGCCACTGTCTGCAGTGCGGCAAAACAGACAGGCTGGTCCACCCGGATCTCCACTTTGCCTTCCCAATAAACACCTCTACAATTGTAGGAAAAGAGAAGAGGGCGGAGATAGAGGCCTTCTACCCCCTTTGGAGAGAGATAGCTCTTTCAAATCCCTACTTTTCCGAGCAACAGCTCTATAAAAAGTTTGGAATAGAGAATAAATTCGGAAACATAAGTGTAAATGAGGCGAACGGAATAATTAGGAAGCTGAGTCTCAGCCCATACGAGGGAGGGTATAAGGTTATGCTGATTCTCTTTGCAGAACGGATGAACCAGGAGGCGGCAAACAAACTGCTTAAATCGCTGGAGGAGCCGGCCGTGGGAACATACTACTTTTTGATTTCGCAGAATCCGGAGAGAATACTCCCCACCATCCTTAGCCGCTGTATGATAATAGAAGTGCCTCCGATAGAGCAGACCTTCCTGCAGGAACAGCTTGAAAAGAAGTTCTCAATGGGGAGCGAAGATGCCGCAATGTGGGCAAAGTATGCGGGGGGCAGCTACGGAAAAGCACTTGAGTTGATTGAGTCCGAAAATTCGGGCAACGAATATTTTAACACTTTTGTATCTTTGCTCGCCCATTCAATAAAAAAGGAGATGATAGAGCTGCAGTCTATAGGTGAGACAATTGCAGGATGGGGAAAGGAGCGGCAGAAGGAGTTTTGTATAAGGGGGCTGGAGACCCTCAGAAAAATATATGCCTTCAAGATGGGGGTGGCCGGCATTGCCTACAGTCCCGCATCAGAGGCTGAAAAATTAAGAAAACTGTCGGCATACCTGAATAAGGAGATATATAATAAGGGTTATGAGTATCTGAGCGATGCGCTTGCCTGCATAGAGAGGAACGTTAACCCCAAATTTATTTTTTGCGATTTGTGCAATCGCTTTTACTGTAAAGCATAAGAGTATATGAAAGATAGAATTTACGATTGTCAGAGAGGCTGTCAGGTGGAGAGGGAAGAGGATGGCGGCAGCTCATACATTTATAATGAAGAGTGTTGCAAACTTGCGGTTTTCGACTGGCTGGAGGGGATTACCCAGGAGGAGCTGAAGTGCTATTTCGAGGTGAGATTTAAAAATACAAGAAAGGGTATCTTCAAAAATGAATCTGAGCAAAACCTTAAGGTGGGAGATATTGTAGCGGTTGAGGCACAGAACGGCTACGATGTGGGGATTGTGACCATTGCAGGACCTATGATCGGGCGGCAGATGGTGCGGAACGGTATAGACCCCTCAAAATATGAATTCAGGAAAATCTACAGAAAGGCCCGTCCTGCCGATATAGAGAAGTGGCAAAGCGCCATTGCCCGCGAACACACCACAATGATTAAGGCCAGAAGAATGGCCGGGGAGCTTAACCTCGACATGAAGATAGGAGATGTGGAGTTTCAGGGAGACGGCACAAAGGCCATCTTTTACTATATAGCAGACGAAAGGGTGGATTTCAGACAGCTCATAAAGAACTTTGCCGAGGAGTTCAGAATAAGGATAGAGATGAAGCAGATAGGGGCAAGACAGGAGGCAGGTCTCATAGGGGGAATAGGGGTCTGCGGACAGCCGCTCTGCTGTTCAAGGTATATGAATGTCTTTAAATCCATAACCACACAAGCGGCTCGTTGCCAGGATCTTTCGCTTAACCCCCAAAAGCTGGCAGGGCAGTGCGGAAAACTCAAATGCTGTATCAATTATGAGGCCTCTGTATATAGAGACGCTCTTGAGAGTATGCCAAAAGTAAATGAGCCACTCCGTCTGGAAGATGGGAATGCCTCTCTTGTAAAGACAGATATCTTAAAGGGGGTCATGTGGTTCTCTTACGATTCCGACAGTGCCGCAAATCTGATTCCTGTAACAAAGGAGACGGTCTCAAAGATACTTGAGATAAACAGGAGGGGAAAAGCCGCCAGATCTTTGATAAACGGGGGTGAAGGTAAAGAGAAGTCTCAGGAGTTCAAGAGCGGGGTAGAGGAGGAGAGCATCTCCAGATTCGACGAGGCAAAGAGGGAAAAAAAGGGTAGAAAAAAGAAGAAATGAGAGGAACAGGGCATCTTCTATGGTTTTTGCCGCTTTTTGCCTTCGGTTGCGGCAGACCCGAAATCAATTGGGGGATAGCAACCTTTAACCATAAGGAGCAGTGGCGTGAGGCGGTCTCTTTCAAACTGGATTTGCCCGACAGCCTCACCACAATGGGGCTTGATATATGCGCCCAGTTTCGCCACAGAAGTGCCGTTTGCGGGCATCTTCCTGTAATACTCCTCTTTCAGGCACCGGACTCCACCCTCTATTGCGACACTGTTTCCCTTCCTCTCAATGTGGTAAGGCATAAGCCTGCATATGGCAAAAACGGAGAGGTGCACTCTATAAGATGGCCTTATAGAAGGGGAATAATAAACAGAAAACCAGGGCAATGGAACATCTCTGTTATACCGGATACCTCCCGTGCAGACTCTTCGCTTTTCGAGAATGTAATGGCGGTGGGAATAGCCGTAGAGAGGGAGAGGGAGTAGAGAGTATAAAAGAATGAGTGCAAAGGATAAACTTAGAAAATTCAGGGAGAACGAGAGCTTTGGCTGTCTCTATCAGCCGGCTACAGAGGAGCTTCTGTGGCGCGACTATAAGCTTAAGGGGCATTGGGGGGAGCAGGTCTTTAAAAATTCCAACCCCATAGTCATTGAGCTGGGATGCGGGAGGGGAGAGTATACCATAGCCCTGTCGAAAATGTTCAGGGAGATAAATTTCATTGGCATAGATATAAAGGGGGCACGCCTCTGGAAGGGCGCCAGAACCGCCCACACGGAACAGCTGCCCAATGTGGCCTTTATAAGAACAAGAATAGAATTTATAGAGTCTCTCTTTGCCAAAGATGAAATATCGCAAATCTGGATAACCTTTCCCGATCCCCAGATAAAGAGGGCAAAAAAAAGGCTGACGGGTTCGCTCTTTCTTAAACGTTATTTCTCGTTACTAAAGGGCGACGGGGTTGTAAACCTTAAGACAGACAGCAGATTTCTTCATGAATATACCCTTGCCCTTGTAAGGGAGAACAATCTCTCCCTTATTGAGGCAAACAACGATATTTACGGGAGCGGAAGGGCAGATTCCATTCTTTCGATAAAGACCTTTTATGAGGAGCACTATCTTGAACAGGGTTTTCCAATAGCCTATACTGCCTTTAAAATAGATAAGGGGGAGATTGTTGAACCTGAATGGGATGAGCGGTATTGGAAAAAGGAGGAAGGAGAGAGAAAGGGAATGAGGGGAAATTTTAGCGGTTGCGGAGAGAGAGATAATCTGCAATCTCTGTAAGATTGCGTTTTTCCACACTTTCGGCCAGCGGTTTCAATGCCTCTTTTGCCATTTCCGCCCTTTTTACCAGTTCCGCCTGGGCAAGTGCCACTCCGTCATAGCGCATTACAAAGCCAAGTGCAGCCTCTGCCACGTCGCCGCTCTGCTCCTTTATCTTTTCCATAAGAGCTTTGGCCTCCCCCTTTGGAGCCTTCCTCAGCGCATAGATTAGAGGAGCGGTTATCTTTCTCTCCTTTATATCTGCTCCGCAGCTCTTTCCGGTATTTAGCGAGGGGGAGTAGTCAAATATATCATCCCTTATCTGGAAAGCCTGTCCTAAATGGAGAGAGTAACGGGTCATGGTCTCCACCTCTTCGCTGCTCCCGCCTGCCGCAATGGCGGCTCCCCTTGTGGCTGCAATAAAGAGGCTGGAGGTCTTTTTTGAGATAATCTCATAGTAAATCTCCTCTGTCATTCCAAGATTTTGTGCCAGAGTCATCTGTATCATCTCCCCCTCTGCCAGCTCCTCCACCGCCTTTGTAAAGCACTCCAATATTTGAGGGGTGCACTCATTGCAGAGGAGATAGAGCGCTCTTGCAAGCCAGTAATCCCCCGAGAGAACAGATATTGCGGGGGAAAAGAGAGCCTTTACCGTGGGCTTGCCCCTTCTTAAATCTCCGTTATCCGTAACATCGTCGTGCAGAAGGGTGGCGGTATGGATTATCTCTGCAACGGCTGCACAGACAAGCACCATCCTGTTTCTTCCTCTGCATGCCCCTCCGGCGAGGAGTGCGAGCATAGGACGCAGCTGTTTGCCGCCCGTGTCTGCAAGGTAGTCATTGACGGCGGTTATAAGAGGGTCATTATTAAAGAGAGTGGATACCATAATGTTGCGGTACCCACTCCAGTCGCTGCCCAACCCGGCTTTTATCTCTTCTATATTCACTTCGGGTTGTGTTAGAATAAAAAGGCAAGTGAAAGTTCAAATCCCCTATTTTTGCCCCCATCCATGGCTTTTACGGCATCTGTGTAAGGATTGTCTCCGCCGGCCTTGCCGTCTTTAAAGTCTGACATGGTGTCCAGATCCCAGCAATAGCGGCCGCTTAACTGGAACTTCCATATCTCCAATCCGGCGCCAATACCAATTCCATACTCGAACTTGTTAAGATTCTTCCACTCTATTTTCTTGAAAACACCGCTGCCTTTGGCAATTGCATAACCGATATATGGTGAGACCATTATAAAGGGTCGGAACAATACCAGATCAATTCCCCACTGCAGATTTACCGGCAGCTGAATATAATTCATCTTAAGATCTGTTCTTTTGCCGTTAATATCTGTCGAGCCGCCCTTCTGGGTATACATAAGTTCCGGTTGGAGAGCAAGCCCCAGTGGCAGGTCAAGCTTATAGAGGACTCCGACGTGAAAGCCTGTCTTCCCCTTAAATGAAGATTGCAGATCGTTTACGTTAAAATCTTTCATTGAGTTGAAATTAAACCCGGCCTTGATGCCGAACTGCCCGTATACCGCGGTAGAAAGCAGAATTGCGGAGAAGAGAATAACAATCTTTTTCATCTTCTTACACCTTTAAGGGTTATAATAATTTCTCCAGTTCGTCTGTAATGCTCTTTTTGGAGGTTGTCCCCACCATTTTTCCCTTGACCTCTCCGTTTTTGAAGAAAATAAGAGTAGGGATATTCCTTATGCCATACTCTGCCGGGGTATCTGACGCTTCGTCTACATTGCATTTTACAACAACGGCCTTGCCTTCATACTCCTTTGCCACCTCTTCCACAACGGGTGCAAGAGCCTTGCATGGCCCGCACCATGTAGCCCAGAAATCTACAATTACAGGTTTGTCACTCTGGAGGACAACCTCCTTGAAGTTGCTGTCGTTTACATTTATTTCCATCTCTTCTGTTATTTAAATAAAGTTGTTTCTTTAGAAAACCGGGCTGCTAATATAATACCAATTTTTAAATCTCTCCGTTTTTTTAAAAAGAGAGTTGCAATGTTGCTGCAAAAAGGAAGATTCTTCTTAATTTTGCAATAAAGGAAATGAAAATTTAAAATTATGTACGAATCATTTCAAAAATATCTCAACAGGGAGTTGGATGAGATAAAAAAAGCGGGTCTTTACAAAGATGAGAGGGTTATAACCTCGCCCCAGAAAGCCTCTGTTACCGTAAAAGGCGGCAATGAGGTCTTGAATTTCTGCGCAAACAACTATTTGGGTCTTTCAGACAGCAAAAGGTTGATTGAGGCTGCAAAACGGGCTCTCGACGAGCGCGGGTTCGGAATGTCGAGTGTACGCTTCATATGCGGAACCCAGGATTTGCACAAAGAGCTGGAGAGGGAGATTGCCCGTTTCTTTGGAACAGAGGATACCATTCTCTACGCCGCCTGTTTCGATGCAAACGGCGGACTGTTTGAACCGCTGCTTTCAGAGGAGGATGCAATAATTTCAGACTCTCTTAACCATGCCTCGATTATAGATGGCGTGAGACTCTGCAAGGCAGAACGCCACCGTTATGCAAATGCCAATATGAAGGAGTTGGAGGAGGCGCTTAAAAAGAGTGCAGGGAAACGCTTCAGACTTATTGTTACAGACGGGGTCTTCTCTATGGATGGGAATGTGGCCCCTGTAGATAAAATCTACGCTCTTGCCCAAAAGTACAATGCCATGGTAATGGTAGATGAGTCACACTCTGCGGGCGTTGTGGGAGAGAGCGGCAGAGGTGTAACGGAGCTTTATAATCTTAGGGGAAAGATTGAAATAATTACCGGAACACTGGGGAAGGCCTTTGGCGGAGCCATAGGGGGCTTTACCACAGGAAAAAAGGAGATAATAGCAATGTTAAGGCAGCGTTCGCGCCCTTATCTCTTCTCCAACTCAATACCTCCGATGGTTGCTGCGGCGGGGATTGAGTTCTTTAAGATGATGGATCAGACAAATGAGTTGCAGGAACGTCTTCACCGCAACACAGACTATTTTGTGGAGAAAATGACCTCTGCGGGGTTCGATATAAAGCCTACCCAGTCTGCAATCTGTGCCGTCATGCTCTACGACGCTCCACTTTCCCAGAAGATGGCCGCAAGGCTTTTGGAGGAGGGAATCTATGTTGTGGGCTTTTACTATCCCGTTGTACCGAAAGGGCAGGCGAGGATAAGGGTGCAGCTCTCTGCAGGCCACACAAAGGAGCAGTTGGATAAAGCTGTCGAGTGCTTTGTCAAGGTGGGCAAGGAGTTGAAGGTAATATAAACGGCCTTGAGCCGGAACATTATCTTTTCCGCAGATGCAGTCCGCATTCCTTGTGATCGGGCGATTCCCACCACCACCGTCCGGCGCGGATATCTTCGCCGGGTTTCACTGCCCGGGTGCATGGCTGACATCCGATGCTCGGAAATCCCTGCTCGTGCAGCTTGTTATATGGAACATGGTGGCGGCGTATATATTCCCAGACCTGCTCTTCGTGCCATCCGATCAGCGGATTGATTTTCACCAGTCCGTGTGTCTGGTCCCATTCGACTGCACGCATTTCGCTGCGGGTGACCGACTGTTCGCGACGAAGACCGCATATCCAAGCGTGCAAGCCCTGAAAGGCCCGTTTGAGCGGTTCGAGTTTCCGTACCTGACAGCAGCGTCTGCGCTTTTCCAGACTCTCATAGAATCCGTTTATACCGCAGTCGGCAACTAATTTTTCGACTTCGTTACTGTCGGGAAAGAAAACCTGCAAACGAATGCCGTAGTGTATGTCTGTCTGATCGATAAGATTGTATGTTTCAGGAAACAGACGTCCGGTATCGAGCGTAAATATCCGGGTGCCGGGTTTCAACTTGCAAATCATGTCTGTCAGCACCTGATCTTCAATGCTCAGACTGGACGACAAGGCAATCCGGTCGCCGTAGCGGTCGAGAAAATAACCCAGAAGTACTTCGGGGGTCGCATCGGCAAACTCTTCGTTTAACCGTATTATTTCATTTTGTGTCATATTATTAATCTATTGTGGTTATCATGCCGGCACCTACCGTATCGTTGGTGTCGGGGTCGATGAAAATCAGACTGCCTGTAGTACAGTTTTGCGCATAGGAATCGAACACCAAGGGCATGGCCGTGCGAATCCGGACGCGGGCGATATCGTTCACTGCAAGTTGCGTGACGGAATAGATGCGTTCCAACGAGTTTATGTCAAGTTTGTATTCAATCTCCTTTACAATTCCTACAGTTTCTGCGGTTGTCTGACGAATGACATAGCGTTTGCCAGGCTGCAGAGGTTCTTCGCGCAGCCAACAGACCGTCAAGGTCACATCTTGTGATACATGTGGCTGTGGCTGGTCGCTGCGCACCAGCAGGTCGCCGCGGCTTATGTCAATGTCATCGGCAAGGCATACCGTTACCGATTCGGGCGCAAAAGCCTCGGCTTTCTCTTCTTCTGCGAAACGGATTGACTCTACTGTCGAGTGACTCCCAGACGGAAATACGGTGACGGCATCTCCTATGTGCAATGATCCGCTGCAAAGGCGTCCTGCATAGCCCCGGAAATCGTGAAACCGGTCCGAAATAGGACGAATGACATATTGGACAGGCATTCGCATGGGTTTCTCGGCAAGCGGGTGGCCGGCAGGAACGGTTTCCAGCAGATGCAGCAGCGTGCCGCCATCGTACCACGGCATATGCTCTGATTGTGTTACGACATTGTCGCCTAGCTTTGCGGAAATGGGGATGAATTTTATCTCGCATAACTGCAGTGCTCCTGCCATATTGCGATATGCCGAACAAATGTCATCGAATACCTGCCGGGAGAACCCGACCAGATCCATCTTGTTGACACAAACGACTATGCGGGAAATCCCCAAGGTCGATGCGATAAACGAATGCCGCACGGTCTGTTCCAGCACACCGTTGCGGGCATCGATTAGAATAATCGCCAGATCGGCGGTCGAAGCACCCGTAACCATGTTGCGCGTATATTGAATGTGGCCCGGTGTGTCGGCGATAATGAACTTGCGGCGCGGGGTGGCGAAGTAGCGATATGCCACATCAATCGTGATTCCCTGTTCGCGTTCGGCCCGGAGACCGTCTGTCAGCAGTGCAAGGTTTAATTCTTCGTTGCCCCGGTTGCGCGAAGCCGTTTCGACCGCCTCCAGTTGGTCCTCAAAAATCGACTTGCTGTCGTAGAGCAGCCGGCCAATCAGTGTGCTTTTGCCATCGTCTACGCTACCGGCCGTGATGAAGCGCAACAGTTCCATATCCAAATATCCTCTTTCCATAACTTTTTTTCTTAAAAATATCCAGCTTTCTTACGATCTTCCATTGCAGTCTCAGAACGCTTGTCATCGGCGCGTCCGCCGCGCTCGGTGATGCGTGTTGCGGCGATTTCATCGATAATCTCTTCCAGTGTACGCGCCCGCGACAGCGTCAGACCCGTGCAGCTGATGTCACCTATGGTACGGCAGCGTACCTCGCGCTCAACCACTTCCTCGTCGGGTTTGAGACGCATACACGGCTCGGCCGCAAGCCACTGGCCGTCGCGTTGAAAGACACGGCGGCGGTGTGTGAAATAGATGCTTGGTATTTCGATTTGTTCCTGGTAGATATATTGCCAGACATCCATCTCCGTCCAGTTGCTGATTGGGAATACACGGAAGTGTTCGCCCATATTCTTGCGGCCATTGAAGATATTCCACAGTTCTGGCCGCTGATTCTTCGGATTCCATTGCCCGAACTCGTCGCGATGCGAGAAAAAACGTTCCTTGGCACGGGCTTTCTCCTCGTCGCGACGTGCTCCGCCTATGGCCGCATCGAATTTGTATTTCTCAATGGTATCGAGCAGAGTAGTCGTTTGGAGACGGTTCCGGCTGGCATTGTAACCGGTTTCCTCCCTGACTCGGCCGGTGTCGATTGACTCCTGTACGGAGCCAATAATCAGCTGCACCCCGAGACGTCTGACCAAGGAGTCGCGATAGTCAATCGTCTCGCGGAAATTCTGTCCCGTGTCTATATGCAGCAGCGGGAACGGGATTCGGGAGGGATAAAAAGCTTTGTAGGCCAAATGGGTAACAACAATCGAGTCCTTGCCGCCCGAAAACAGGATGACCGGCCGTTCGAACTGTCCGGCCACCTCGCGAAGCACGAAGACGGCTTCAGACTCCAGTTCTTTGAGATGTGTTAATTTACGATTGTTCATATATTTCATTAGATTCATTAGCTGAATACGCCCGACAGATAGTTGCGTGTTAACTCGTGCTGCGGGGAATGGAATACTTGCCCGGCATCGCCCGTTTCAATTACCTCGCCCATATATATGAATACTACATAATCGGCGATACGCAATGCCTGTCGCAGGGTGTGGGTCACCATAATTATTGAGTAATGCTTTTTGAGCTTGACGAAAAGATCCTCGACAATCTTGCTCGATTGCGGATCGAGTGCCGATGTCGCCTCATCGGCGAGGATAAATTCCGGTTCTACCGCCAGACTGCGCGCCAAACACAGACGTTGCTGTTGCCCGATCGACAGGCCAGTTGCAGGTTCGCGTAGCCGTCCTTTCACCTCATCCCACAATCCTACCTCCGTAAGGTAATGTTCAACGACAGCATCGAGTTTACCACGTCCCCGTATGCCGTGGATGCGACAACCGTAAGCGACATTGTCGTAAATGGACATGGGAAGCGGACATGGCCGTTGGGGAACGAGCCCTATACGGCGGCGCAGATCTATGAGTGAGGCACCGTCACTGCGGAGAATATCATGCTCGCCGAGCATAATGCTTCCGCACATGTGAACGCCGTCGACCGAATCGATTAAACGATTGAAACTTTTGAGCAGCGTGGATTTGCCGCACCCTGACGGACCTATGATGCAGGTAATCTTGTTTTCGGGAATTTGCAGACATATATCTTTGAGAATCTGCTGATTCCTTATCGATAGGTGAAGATGCCGCACTTCTAATCGTGCCTTGGTATCGGGATGCCGGAACTTGATGTCCGGAGCGAACGCTTTCTCCTTGTGTAACGAATCACCCAAAAAACTGTACGACATATATCAGATTTTATTTTTCGAGAAACGGTGCAGAATGAACCTCCCTGCAAGGCTGATGACAAGTACGATTGCGGTCAGTACAAGTGCGGCGGCATAGGCGCGATTCTGTACTTCAGCCTGCGGAGCGCTTAATTGATAGAAAATCGAGAGCGGCAGCGTGGCGGCCGGCTGAGAAAATGAAGTGGGTATTGAATCCGAAAACCCGGCCGTAAACATCACCCCTGCGGCATCGCCTATGGCGCGCCCCACCGACAACAATGTTGCTGTTGCTATTCCCGGCATTATCTGACGCAGAATGACACCCATGGTTTCGAGCCGCGTTGCACCGAGCGAGTATGAAGCATCAAATAAATCGCGGGGGCAGTTCTTTGCCACCTCGTCCATTGAACGGATTAGAATAGGAATGATGAGCAGAGTGGTGACCAGAATGCCACCCGACAGTGATGTACGCAATCCGAGCCAGATCATCAGCGAAAAGGCGAAGGCTCCGTAGACAATGGAAGGGATACCGAACAACACATCGTAGGCCAGACGGGCGATATAGGCAAATTTCGAACCGCTTTTGAGAAAAACGTTCAGGTAGAACACTACTGGAATGCTGACCAGCAGACCGAGAAGGGTCGAGGCTGCAACTATATAGACCGAACCTGCAATGGCATTGAGAAATCCGCCCTCCTTGCCTATGTAAAATCCGCCTCCGGGAAGTGAACTCACCATTTCCCAGTTGATACACGACCAGCCACGGTGAAAGACCGTGTAAACGATGCTTGCAACGAATCCGATGACGGCAAGCAGCGACAATGCCATAAGAATCTTGACTATGATTTCTTCTATGTATTTTGATTTCATGATTTTTTAAGCCGGTAAAGAATGATTCGTGACAGTAGGTTGAACAGCAATACCACAACGAAAAGAATCATTGCGGCGAACATCAGGGCCGCCTCGTAGTTCGGCAACGAGAGCATTTCACCGTAGTTGTTGGCGATTAGAGCCGGAATGGGATAGCATGCATCGAAAATGGAGTGAGGAGCCTTAGGCAGATTCCCGCAAACCATAAGTACGGCAATGGTTTCGCCCAATGCGCGTGAAACGGCCAGCACCACGGCAGCGAATATGCCGGGCAGCGAACGACGAATCACCACTTTCTTGGTCGTTTGCCAATGTGTTGCGCCAAGTGCCTGCGAAGCGTCGCGCAACTCTTGCGGTACGGTTGAGAATATCTCTACAAACAGGCTTACGAGCAGTGGCAAAATCATGACACTTAGCACAATACCTCCCGCCAATACGGTATATCCCGACGAAAACCCGACGAAATGCGGTGCCAGCCGTTCCGAAATCCACGGAACGATTAGCAGGGAACCCCACATGCCGTAGATTACCGATGGAAGTGCGGCGAGAATATCCAGTGCAGGATAAAACCACCGTTTGACCCATGCCCGGGAATATTCGGTCAGAAAAACGGCGGTCAGCAGCGACAAAGGCAGAGCCAGTGCGAGAGCGATGCCTGTCACCCACACTGTGCCCATGATAAACGGGAAAAATCCGAACCTGTTCTTGAACGGTTTCCATTCACCGGCCAAAAGCAGGTCCCATAGGGAATGATCCTCGAAGATATGGGATGACTTCATATACAGCCCTATCCCCATAATCAGAACAAGCAACAGAGAGATGCCTGTCAGCAGAAACATTACGATGCCGGCTATTTTTTCCTTTGTTATTCGTTGTGCGTTCATCTACTGTCCGGGTTGATTCGCTGGTTTGAGCAATGACAACGACTCCCGGATTTTATCCTCCGGAATATTGATATAGCCTGCAGGGATGTTTTTCGCCTGTCCATCGCCAAGAACATATTTGAGGAATGCCACCGCAACAGAATCGGTCGGAATGCCTTTGGCAACCAAATAGAGGTCGCGGGCCGGCGGAGAGGGATATTTTCCTTCGGCAATGGCTGCGACAAGACCCTCTTTCGTATCATAGAAATTTTCATGGGGGGCTATCAGACCGTCTCCGTCGATGTCGATGGGAAGCACTGCGATTCCGTCGTTGGGTAAATTGGTATCGTTATCGTAAGCATACCCGATATTGTTGAATCCAATCCCGTATATGTCTCTCTGTACTGCGGCACCTACGCCGGGATCGCCGAATACTGCCGTGCCGCCCAGATCCTCCTGTTTTGCCTCAAACCACAAAGCCCAGGTTTCGGCGGCTCCACAGGCATCGGAGCGGGTATATGCATGCAGAGGCGTTGCGTCATCCGTACCGAGAACGTCGCCCCATGTTTTCGCTTTGCCCGTAATCCATATATCAATGGCCGCATCACGGGAAAGACCGTGTGCAGACAGTTCCTTGAGTTTCGGATTGGAGGCATTGATTATTGGAACTACGGCATCTTTCGCCACAGCGAATCCTACGGCTCCCTTTTCCTTTTCCGGCAGATAGATTTCGCGTGAGACCATGCCGAAATCTACCACTGCAGCCAGCACGTCGGTCATTCCTTTTCCCGCACCTCCGGCAGAAATATCAATATGTACGCCGGGATGCAGGGTCTGAAACTCTTCCGCCCACTGAACGGCCACCGGATAGAGGGCGAACGCTCCCGAGAGCGACAGCTCTCCGCCCGGTTTGCCTGTTTTGGATCCGTTTCCATTGCCGCAGGATAGACAGCCCAAGGCAAATGCAGCCAGTACTAACGTTCTGATGATTTTCATAACAATGAAGATTCCGCCATTATCCATTGAATCAATTTTATACTACACCGCAAAGATAAAGATTAAAAAGTTAATTGCAAAAGCTATTTTGGTGGGGCGTTTGCATACAAGGATTTTTCTATTTTTGCAGAGACAAAAATATCTGAAATTTCTATGCTTTCGAAAAAAACAAGATACGCCATGCTGGCACTAAGCGTACTGGCCGCAGAGTACGGTAAGAAACCCATTAGAATCGGACGGATTGCCGAGGGGGAGAAGATACCCCAGCGCTTTCTGGAGGGGATACTGCTTGCTCTTAAAAATCACGGGATATTGAGTAGCACGCGTGGTAAAAGCGGCGGCTATTATCTTTTGAAAGATCCGCGGGAAGTGTCGTTGTTTGATGTCATAATTCTTTTCGAAGGTTCGGTGAGTATGCTGGCATGCGCATGTGAAGACAAATATGTCCCATGTGAATTTTGCAAAGACGAAAATAATTGTCCCATTCGCAAACCGTTTTCAGAGATTTATAAACATATTATAGAGGTACTGGGTCGAACGACATTGGCCGATCTCATAAAAGATGCGGTATAGTTCAAGGATAGTCCGGGCTTAATCCTCCTCGAGCAGCCCGAACCTTCCTCTGCGTTCCGGAATATTTTCATCAAGCGGTTTTACCACGCACCCCTCCGGAATGTAGAGGTAGATTTTTCTCTCTATTCCGTCATATTTTCTCTCTTTGCTATATATCTGGGGATTTATGGTAATGAGCGAGTCGGTTACGGAGTAACACTTTTCTCTTTTTGCCACATTGTTCCCTAATAATACCGCCCCTTTCGGATAGGCGTATCTCTCCTTTATCATCTTTTCTCCCTTATCTGTCTCATCCCTGCAGATAGAGATTGCAGGATACTTTACAATTTCCATATTCTGTTTGGATTCTTCTATTCTCCTGACATAAAAAAGTCTGTAATATCTGAGAGATTCCTTTAGGTCCACCGCTGTAATATCAGATAACGGAAGGTTGTTGAACTTTATATAGAGAGTGTCTGACTTTGTTGCCAAATGGTCAATGAAGCCGCCGTCTCTATAATTTGTAAAATGGCGTGCCGCAAACAGCCCCACTGCCGTTGAGCTAATAGCCATGAGCATAAATGCGATGAAGAGAATGAGTCCGGGCCTCCATTTCGGGCTTTTAAACATAAAGCAGCACTTTATTCCCCAGTAGAGCAGAAGCAGACAGAGTAACAGGTGCGTTACAATAACCAGACTCTTTACCACCCATGCAGAGACTCCTATCCTGATATAGTCTATGATATCTATAAAGGGGATACCGTGCGAAATCTCCATGCCAAATAAAACTGCGGGAATAAGAATCAGGCCGCACACCCCTAATGCAATAAATACTATTCCTACTATAATCTGCAGAGATCTTCCCACTGCCTGTAGAAAACCCCCTATTGTGCTGCGGATTCCATTGCCCTTTATCTCATTGCTACTGCGGATATCCTCTATGCCGGATGTGAGCCCCAACATTGCACAGCGCTGCTTCACACTCTTTGCCGCCGGCATTATTATAATCAAAAGAAAGTAGAGAAGTATCGGACTCCATGCCCATACGCCGTCTGCCCAAAGGAATAGTGAAAATGAAATCAGGGCATAAATGAGCCTTGTAAAGACGGGCTCCACCTTAAGATAATTTCCAAATCCGCTTAGAACGCCCCCTATAATCCTGTCAGACGGGTCTCTGTAGAGTCTCCTCTTTACATAGGGGCGGCCGCTTCTCTCCCCGCTTGTCTGCCCATCCTCTATTTCGCTCGGGTGGCCGAGAATTTCAATAACCTCATTCATATCTTTTCCTGAGATAATTCCATCGCGCCCCTTGCGCTCTATAAAGAGCTCGGCAATACGCTCCTCAATATCTGAGATTATCTCTCCTCCCCCCTTCTCTTTGTTATAATGGGAGACAAATTCTGCCAAATAGGCTTCAAGTATCTGATAGGCGTCGTTCTCCAATTTAAAAGAGACCCCGGCCAGACTAATGTTTGTAAACTCGTTCATATCAACCTTATTTTTTAATCATTGCTTAAGTATTAAACCACTATTTATTTTTAATATACTCTATAGAATTTACAACTTCGTTCCATGCGTTGTCCATTTCTGCCAGAGTCTCTTTGCCTTTTCGGGTGAGAGAATAATATTTTCTTGGAGGCCCCTGGGTGCTCTCTTCCCATCTGTAACTAAGCAGCCCCTGGTTTTTCTGCCTTGTAAGCAGAGGGTAGAGCGTTCCCTCGACCACTATCATTTTCGCCTCTTTAAGCTCCTCGATCAGCGAGGAGGCGTATGCGTCTTTATTGCGCAGAAGGGTAAGGATACAATACTCTAAAACCCCCTTCCTCATCTGTGATTTTATATTTTCAGTATTCTGTTCCATAACTTCAGGTTTAACTGTTAAATCTTCTGAGATTCTCCGCTGTTATGGGCAACCCGTACATTTCGCACTTCTGTGCCCCGGTAACGGCAAGAGGCGCCACAAGCCACAATATTATATAGACCACCAGCCCCGAGCCAGCAAGAAAACCCCATACGACAAAGATTATCCTTATTATTGTAAGGTCTATATTAAAGTAGGTCGACAGGCCGCCGCAGACACCGCCGACCATTTTATCGTATGGATTTCTATAAAACTTCCTGCACCTTCTTATCTCCCCCTTAGGAATGAACTCCTCACTCTGCTCCTCTACAAAAGGCTCTCCGTCTGGCATGCCCAATTGCGAGATAACCATGTTTACAAGGGCGATTGTAACCACATTCCTATAATCTGTAATGTGTTCAGAGAAGAGTTCCGCTATCCTCTCTTCAATATCTTCCATAAGCTCATTGGATTGATAACCCATATTTGCGGAGCGCTTGAATTTTTTCAGATAGACGTTGAGTTTGAGGTATGCGTCTTCATCTATGACAAACCCCTTTCCGGCAATTGCTACATTTAAAACTTTTTTCATAAGAATAGTTTGACAGTTAATTCAATTCTATTTTGGTATGCAAGATTATTTGTACTGCAAATATATGGAAATATTTTAGTACTATGCAAGACATAATACTAAAATTTTAAAAGAATTTTCTGTCGGATTTCCCAAAGTGTTAATAATAAGAAAGAAGTGCCCTAATGCAACAGGTTTCTTTCAATGGAGAGCGATGTAAAAATATCCATTGATTACGACAGACTTGAATCTGGTCAAATCTAACGAACTTTAAAAAAGAAATATCATGAAATATATCAATAAAACCTGGGGCCTGTTGTTCCTCTTGACGACACTGCTGTTTACGGCATGCAGCACTGACCAAGAAGGGCCTTTTTATACAGAAACAGGAGTTGCCTTTTCTTCCGGCACCTTAACCAGTGTGTTAGTATTGCCCGATGATCCGACCTTCACGGTTGATGTTTTCCGTTCCGGCACTTCCGGCACTTTAAGTGGAAAGGTGTCGATTACTACCAACCCGACTCTTGATGGATGTACCGTTACCGATTATTCCTTTGCAGAGGGTGAAGCAAAGTCGGCGGTAACCGTTAATGTCTCCCCTTTGAAAATCGGGGGTACTCTAAAAGTAACCTTAATGATTGATGGTACAGATGTTGCCGTTGGCGGCACCAATCAAACCACATTGACGGTAAGCAAGGATTATACTTGGCTTCCGGCCGGTAAGGCTTTGTTCTCATGCGGCTGGTCTGGTGAAGAAGTGGAAACAGAAGTGGCAATTCAAAAAGCTAAAGAGTCGAATGGACTGTTCCGTCTGGTGAGTCCTTACTATTATTCAGAAAAAGCCGCAGAGGCTGAAGGTGTAACTCTGGAAGAGGGACATCATATTCAGTTCCTGCTTGATGAAGACAACGGTGCTCCAATCCGGATTCCTTCAGAAGTACAATCCATAGGTGAGGCTGACGGAGATTACGGCAACTATTATTTTGCTTATACTCCCGGTTATAATAACTGTTCTTTCACCAATAATGGCAATGTATATTCAATTAATGGTTTGATTGCTTTTGATGGAGAGGGAGAAATCACACTTGGTTGGTATGAAACGATAACATTTGTCTGGAAAGAGGATTACCCGTGGCAATAGCCATATTTTGTGATTTGTCTTATACTTTAGGGAGTCGTGCATCTTTATCGGGATGCGCGACTCTCTTTTATCTGTAAAATCTGTCTGGTCAGACGCCGTTTTTAACTGTTCTTTGCCTTGGAGATGTTGCCCATTCTTACCAGCAGCGCACCCTTTGGCACCTTCTCCTTCTCTTTGACACAAACCTTCTCTATTACTCCGTCGAATGGTGCGGCAATAATGTTTTTCATCTTCATTGCCTCGAAAATCATAAGTTTTTCCCCCTTTTTTACCGTATCTCCCCTCTTTACTAAAATTTCTCCCACCACTCCGGGAATATAGGCACGTATCTCGTCGGGGTCGGGGGCAACCCACCTCTTTCTCTCCTTGAACTTTTTTGTGAGCAATGTCTTATATTTTCTACCCCTCTCATAAATCTGCAGATAGTCATCCAAAACCGCATGTTCCTTAAGATCGGTATCCAATACCGCATCGCTCACCTCCTTAAATATAAAAATCTCTTCCTCTTTACTCTTTTTCATGGCTCTCTTTTTTTTACCTTCTTGACAATCAGAGTTCAACAACCGTTAAAACGGTGGAATCCCATGTTTTTTGATTGGTGTCTGGACAGATTTGTTTACACTTATATCAAGTGCATGCAAAATAAACTTCCTTGTCTCTTTTGGAGTAATTACGGAGTCTATATACCCCTTTGATGCCGCCACGTATGGGTTGGCAAACTTCTCCTTATACTCCTCTACCTTCTCTCTGCACATTTTTTCGGGATCTTCCGCCTCCATAATCTCCTTTCTGAAGATAATGTTGGCTGCCCCTTCAGGCCCCATTACGGCAATCTCCGCCGTAGGCCATGCAAAGACAAAATCGGCTCTCATGTGGCGTGAGTTCATGGCTATATAGCCTCCGCCATATGCTTTTCTAAGTATAATTGTAATCTTAGGCACAGTCGCCTCTGAATAGGCATAGAGCAATTTGGCTCCATGGCGGATAACTCCCGCATGTTCCTGATCTACCCCGGGAAGGTAGCCCGGCATATCTTCAAGCGTTACAATAGGTATTCCGAAGGCGTCGCAATAGCGGACAAACCTTGCTGCCTTATCTGAAGAGTCGCAATCAAGAACTCCGGCCAGAACCATGGGCTGGTTTGCTACAAAACCTACCGTGCGTCCGCCTATCCTGCCGTAACCTATTACTATATTCTGCGCCCACAACTGTTGAATCTCTATGAAATCAGAATCATCTGTCAGCGCTCTGATTACATTTCTTACATCGTATGGTGCAGTAGGGTCTGCGGGAACAATCTTTTCAATCCTGTACTTTTTCTGCGGCTCCGCACTCTTTGCAGGCTGCGGCTTCTCCGTGTTGTTTGCGGGGATAAAGGATAGAAGCCTCTTTATCTGGGCAAAACACTCCTCCTCAGTCTGGGCAAAGAAGTGGGCGTTGCCTGTAATTTCGCAATGAACCCTTGCCCCGCCCAGCGACTCCATATCAATCTCTTCACCCAATACAGATTTTATAACCTCCGGCCCTGTTATGAACATCTTTGAGATTTTGTCTACCACAAAAACATAATCTGTGAGTGCAGGTGAGTAGACGGCACCTCCGGCACAGGGGCCGAGAATTACGGAAATCTGCGGTATCACACCGCTTGCAAGGGTATTTCTATAGAAAATCTCACCATATCCTGCAAGCGAATTCACCCCCTCCTGGATACGCGCTCCGCCTGAATCGTTTATACCTATCAGCGGTATTCTCATCTTAAAGGCGTAATCCATTATCTTGGTTATCTTTTTTGCATGCATAGATCCCAATGAACCTCCGGCAACGGTAAAGTCCTGCGCATATATTGCAACGGGTCTGCCATTTATGGTTCCCGTTCCTATAATAACTCCGTCGCCCGAAAGATTTTTGTTCTCCATTCCGAACTCGCGGGCTTCATGCTTGATAAAGAGGTCATACTCATAAAATGAGTCAGGGTCCAGTATCATATTTATTCTCTCTCTTGCGGGGAGCTTTCCCATTGCTATCTGCCTGGCAACGGCTTTGTCTCCGCCACCCTGTAGGATTTTGGCTTTTCTCTCTTGATATTCAGAGAGTTTCTTACTTAATAAACTCATAGGTCATTAGGTTTTAATAATTCAAAATTAAGATATTTTTTAAAATACAAAATTTTTAAAGAATTTACTAAATTTGCTCTTCACCATTTTCTCCATTAAAAACAACAGATAGAACAGATATGGCATTAAATTTTGTAAACAGACATGTGGCTCCAAACGAGGCGGATATAAAAACCATGCTTGCCAGATTGGGCCTTGGCTCATTGGATGAGCTTATAGAAGAGACAATACCTCACAATATTTTGCTAAAGGAGGAGCTGAAACTGCAGGCACCGCTAAGTGAAAGTGAATACCTCTCCCGGCTAAAAAGGCTGGCACTTAAAAACAAGCCCTTCCGTTCGCTTATAGGTGGAGGCTATTTCGGCTGCGGAGTCTTGCCGGTTGTGGTGAGAAATATCCTTGAAAACCCCTGTTGGTACACCTCTTACACCCCTTATCAGGCAGAGATTTCACAGGGAAGACTTGAGGCTCTGCTTATCTTCCAGACAATGATTGGCAGCCTTACAGGCTTCCCCCTCTCAAACTGCTCCATGCTCGATGATGCACAGGCGGCAGGCGAGGCCATGAGAATGATGTATGGACTGCGCGGCAAGGAGAGCGTAAAGGCGGGAAAGAATATCTTTTTTGTAGATGAAAACATCTACCCTCAGGTTCTTTCTGTGCTGAAGACCCGCGCATCGGGGCTTGAAATAGAGATAGAGGTGGGGGATTATAAGAGCTATGATTCATTCGATAGGTGTTACGGTGCCCTTCTTCAATATCCTGCGGCAAATGGAGAGGTAAGGGATTATACCCGGTTTTGTGAAAAAGTTCACGCTTCGGGGGGGCTGGTTGCAGCATATTGCGACCTGCTTGCACTTGCGGTTTTAAAGGAGCCTGCGGCGTGGGGAGCAGATGTGGCTGTGGGAAGCGCACAGAGGTTTGGTCTGCCAATGGGCTTTGGAGGCCCTACCGCCGGCTTTATGGCCACAAAGACTGAGTATAAGAGGCAACTTCCGGGCAGAATCATAGGAATCTCTGTAGACAGGTTAGGCGGAAAAGCCTACAGGCTGGCACTCCAGACCCGTGAACAGCATATAAAGAGGGAGAAGGCAACATCCAATATCTGCACCGCAACTGCACTTATGGCCACAATGAGCGGAATGTATGCAGTCTACCACGGCCCTGAAGGGATAGGGGAGATTGCAGGCAGGGTTGCCCGCTATGCCCGCACAATCTCTGCGTTCCTAAAGGAAAGCGGTTATGAGCTTGCGTCGGAGCATATATTTGACACGGTAGAGGTAAAGGGCAAAGAGGGGAAACCTATAGATATAGAGCAGATTAGGGCAAAAGCACTCTCTTTAGGATATAACCTTCATTACGGCACATCAACCGTAAGCTTCAGCATAGACGAACTTACAGACTGCAAGGAGGCGCGGGAGATTCTCTCGATTTTTGGTCTGTCCTCTTCGGTCTGCAACTGTAAGGATATGCCGGAGGAGCACTTTATGGAGCGTGAAACCCCTATTTTGCAGGAGGAGGTATTTAACCGCTGCCATAGCGAGACAGAGATGATGCGCTTTATAAAAAAGCTGGAGAGAAAAGATATTTCACTGGCCCACTCTATGATTCCGTTAGGCTCATGCACAATGAAGCTGAATGCTGCGGTGGAGATGCTGCCGCTTAGCTGGAGCGAATTTGAAAATGTTCACCCGTTTGCCCCTAAGGAGCAGGCAGAGGGGTATATGGAGCTTATTGCAGAACTTGAGCATGACCTTTGTGTCATCACCGGTCTTGATGCCTGCTCTCTGCAGCCCAACTCGGGTGCCGGCGGAGAGTACGCGGGACTTATGACAATAAAACGCTACTTCAAGGCGGCAGGAGAGGAGAAGAGAGAGGTGATGATTATTCCGGAATCTGCACACGGTACAAATCCTGCAAGTGCGGCAATGGCGGGCTTTAAGATTGAAACTGTAAGGTGCGACAGTCATGGAAACATAGATATCGGGCAGCTTAGAGAGAAGGCCGTCGCCAACAAAGAGAGGCTGGCGGGGCTTATGATTACCTACCCCTCTACACACGGCATCTTTGAGGCCGGAGTGAGGGAGATTGTAGATATTATTCACGAAAACGGCGGTAAGGTCTATATGGACGGAGCCAATATGAATGCCCAGATTGGTCTCACCTCACCCGGCTATATAGGAGCCGATATATGCCATCTCAACCTGCACAAATCCTTTGCAATGCCACACGGAGGCGGCGGCCCCGGAGTCGGCCCAATCTGCTGCACCTCTGCACTGGCTCCGTTCCTTCCGGGGCACCCTATAGACACCGCTTGTGGCGGAGAAGGGGTGGATAGCGTCTCTGCTGCGGCATACGGAAATCCGCTGCTGCTCCCCATTACCCACGCCTATATTAAACTGCTTGGGGCCGAAGGGCTTAAAAAAGCCTCTCAGGTTGCAATATTAAATGCCAACTATATGGCGACAATCTTTGCACCGGAGTATAAGATTCTCTACAAAGGCGAAAGGGGAAGGGTCGGTCACGAGTGTATTGTCGATTGCAGAGAGTTTAAGGCGGAGTACGGAGTAGATGCAACCGATATTGCCAAAAGGCTTATGGATTATGGATTCCATGCCCCTACCCTCTCATTCCCTGTTCACGAGACCCTTATGGTAGAGCCTACAGAGAGTGAGCCGAAAGCGGAGCTGGACCGCTTTGTAGAGGCACTGAAGCAGATAAGGAGCGAATGCGAAAAGATAAAGAGCGGAGAGTATGACAAGGATGATAACCCGCTTAAGAATGCCCCTCACACAGATTGGGAGGTAACTTCAGATGAGTGGAGCCACAATTATTCGAGAAGAGTTGCAGCCTATCCTTTAGAGTGGAGCAGGGAGAATAAATTCTGGCCTGCTGTTGCACGTGTAGAGAACGGGTATGGCGACAGAAATCTGGTAACGGTCTGCCCTTGCGCTGCTACTGCCAAGGAGTAATCTGAGCATATTGTTCTGCGTACCCCCGACCGGGGGTGCGCAGAACAAAGCCTTTTTTAATATTGACTTATGTCAATAACGTCTATGTCTTTCAGGTCATTAAGTTCGAAACCGGTCGTGTTCCAGCTTTCCAGAATGATTTCCCGGGACGTATTGGATGAATACCCGTGACTCAACCCCATTTCATAACTCTGGGATTCGTCATCACCCCAGTCTACAATTCCAAAAACATTTTCTCCCAACAATGTAGGCAGCATGAAATCTGTGGCATGATGAGAGAATTTAATAAGCCCGTATTTCTGCAAGCTCTCGGGTTGGTCGGCCTGGGAGTTTAACGAAACGGTCTGCATGGTACCCGGTACAAACTGCAACACATTATTCGTTAATGCCAGACGGAAAATATACTGGAACCCGCTTTTAAGTTCAACGCTTGGGAAGGTTGCCTGATATGTTCTGCCATCGATTGTAACAGCCAAAGTGCACTCTTCAGACTGTGTGGTGAATGGGATGCACCACAAACGTGGCAGATCATCTCTCCATCCATCAATGGATATGGTTTTGTCTACATTAACTTTAAGTGTCTCCTTTTTGGTTCCCGCTATTTTCCCGTTGGAAACATTCATGGTCCCGCCGACAAAGACATTCTCTCCGCTTACTGCAATGCTTTCCAAATGCCCTTTATCTGTATATCCTTGCGGCAAGATATTGAAAGTCAATAACATTAAAGCATGCTTCATATTCAGCTTGGCCTGGTTTGTAGTATAGGTTACAGGCACGTATGCCCCCGAATAAAGAATATCTTTCTGCTGCGTTACATCAATACTAATGGCTTGCGGATTGGTATTGTCGGCAGAATATGGGTATGTTGCATAAATGAAGGCGCGCTCACCGTTTCCAAGTTTCACAGGTGGAGTCATCGTCCAGGCTCCCCCATTGTTGGTGGCGCGGATACCGGAAACCAAATCTGCGGCATCTAATGTTCCATAGCTTTTGGCATACACGTTCATTTCATCTCCATTGCCTAAAGCTGTAACAACGGCAGCTTTCGTTTCAACCTGGGTCTGAAGTGTAACTTCAACTTTGTCTCCTTCAATAGTCGGGTCAGTTTCCTTCTTGTCACATGCCTGCATAAAAGGAAGCAGAAATAAAAGTATATAGAATAAATTTTTCATAACCGGCCTATTTCATAATTTTAACAGTTTTATTCTCATTTCCGCATGTCAGTTCAATACTGAAGCAAGAGCCTGTAAACTCATCTGCATTAATCTCAAGTTCAGGCAACGGTTCCAATGTGCCCGTTTTGGTAACTTGTTCAGATTCATTTTTCAGTTTGTAACTGACATTGTGCTTGGTATAAAGCATAAGGCGCCTTGTTTCCCGTTCATAGACAAGTCTGGTTACCTCCTCCAGGCTCTTCCATGGGGTCACTTCTATACGATAACCCTGAGTGAGTGATGTGTTACTCTCCGTATCGTTTACGGTGATTTCTATATTATAAGAGGCGACTGATGAAGAAAGTTTTTCTGTTGTCTTCAGGAGATTCTCTTCAATAACAAAGGGAACATTATCATATTTGCCGTTGTCACTGTTGTAAACGCCATGTACACTTAATTCAAACGACTTCTTAGGCGTTTCCCCGTTTACTTTTACAGCTCCGACAACCGCTCCGTCAGAGAGTCCCTCCTCAATCTGCAGATTGCTGACCTCTATGTTTTTAAGTACTCTGTTCGGTGCTCCTATACCTATAACTGCAACATGGTCGGCATCAAAATTCATATTTGAAAACGTATCTTGCAGATTATTTAATTTAAAGTAGCCGTTGCCATATCCGCTCCAACCCCAGTTTACGTGAAAAAGTCCTTCGCCATTAAAACCGTCGAGGTTAAAGCTATGCCCCGCATGATTTTTAGAATCAAGCGCATTATAGACAATGGCACGGCTCGCATTAAGCTCATTAAGCAACAATTGTTCCCAGTCACCGCTATACTCTTTTTTCCAGATATATTTGACATCGGGATATGAAAAGTGATTTCTAAAAGCCTCGGATATACGGTTGACCTCATTGGAAGGAATGCCTGAACCGTCGGTTCCATACCCCATTTTTACAGACATTCCCGCATGGTACATCAGTCTGGCAGCTTCAGCATAATCGTTCACTCCAGAAAGAATATCATTCCAGTTATAGGCCTGTGCAGTGTCGAAATTGATAGATAAAACACCATACCCGGGACATGTATAACTTACAGCTCCCTTGGGTTTGTCGGGGAATCGTTGAACACTCATTGCCTGGCTCATTGCAACGGCAACGCAGCCCACTAAAACTTCCCCTTTCGGGCAATAGACGTTATAGGGTTCATCCTGATTCCAGTTTACCTTTATAAGAGGCTGAACGGGAACTCCTGAAGCACGTGTGATAATCCGCCCGTCTGAGTTCCAAAGCGGATGTGTTTCGGTGGCAAGACTCGCGATTTTCTTTATCTGACGGTCGTATTCTCCCATCATAAAGCGCATATTTTCCGGCATACGGGCCATCTCAAGGCTTCCGGTAGAAGAGTATCCGATAACAGGTGTGGCCACATCATCTGCCGATATAATCACCCATCCCTGCGGATTTAAGTTTACAATATAATAACCGCCCTGCCCGCCGTCGGCACTATTGACAATACTTTTTACAGATATGGGAGCCTGTACGTATGAGCGCATAAAACGGAGAGCCATAGTCTCGGCAAGGGACTCGGGCACATGTTTTCCCCACAGCGAAAAAGCTAAAGAGAGGAATAAGAAAAATAGAATAGGTTTTCGCATGATTGAAACGGATTCGTGATTGAAAGAACTCTTTTAACAATAAGTGGCAAAAAGGCGTGCGCGGCTTTTACCGCACGCGCCTTTTAATGTCGTTGGAATTACTTTCCGCAAAGCGTATTACTTTTTCAGAATAATATCTCCAAGCAAGCCGTCTAAAATAATACCCGTGAAATCACCATCTTCATTGAAAGGCAAAGCAGACAAAGATCCTTCAGGATCGAATGTGATTAGAGTAAACTCATCATTCCAGGTGCCGGAGATGACACCATCAGGGATACTGATAGAATAACCTTTATCGGTACGTTTAACTGCACCGACTATAATATCACATAACCCATAATCGCCGCCAAGATCCCCCTGACCGGAATTTGTTCCGTATACGATATCCAAAGAACCGGTTTGGGAAGCTACGTCAAACGAATACTGTAAAGTAAGTGCCAAAAAATTATAACCACAGAAACCGCTGAAATAGAGAATACTACCATAACCCTCTTCATTTTCATTCATGCCGGTGATGGTACCTGTCCAAGTGACAGTAGCACCATCGAGATCGGTACCCTGCATGGTCCATGGGCCTTTAAGTTTCTCGTAGAAGTTAGAGTCTTCGTCAAGCAGGGAAATTGTAGCCGATGCCTGAGCGGTGACCGTTGCTCCTTCAACCTGCCTGATGGTCATAGTGAATGTACGCGTCTCATTGAGTTCATCATCATTGACCGTTGCTATCTCAATATTTCCGGTTGTAGCGTCTGCAGGTATTACAATGCTCTTAGAGGTAATATAGTAGTGTACATCTTCCATAGCCGGTGTAGTACCTGTTTCTGCTACTTCTACCTCAACACGAACCATACCGTTACGCTCGCCATCGACTCTGACAGGCACATAGAAAATGCCGGCATTTTCTCTTGCGGAGATTTCGGTCTGTTCCATACTGACCGTAGCATTTCCCACATTCCATTTCGGTTCGTCTTCGGAACATGCGGCAAATGCGACAAATGTCAGGGCCGCCAATAAAAATGTATAAATTCGATTTAATTTCATACTCTTCTTTTTAAGAAATTCTACAATTAATAACCGGGGTTCTGCTGTCCTTCCATTTGAGGATTCGTCTGCAGTTCATCTGATGGGATAGGCCATGTAAAGCGATGGTCATCTGCAGAATATTTTACATTGACAGTAGTAACAACCAGAATAGAGGAAATATCCGGGTTTTCAGGATGTTCCGGATTACGTTCGAATCCCAGCCCCCAACGACGTAAATCGCCCAGACGAAAACCTTCGCCTACAAGCTCTTTCTGACGTTCTTCACGTACAGCATCTCTTAATGCAATACCTTGGTAAATAGCAGATTCATATCCCTCGATGCGTTTAGCGCGCAAATCGTTCAGATATTTGTTTGCCAAAGTGGGGTTACTATCAATTGCCGCCTCAGCCGCAATCAGATACAATTCGCTGGTACGGAAAGGTTTAGACATATTCCTATAGTTAGGAGCAGAACCTGTCTTCAGACTTTCGTTACCCGGATATTTATTAAACACATAAGCCGGAACCTTTGTATCAGTCAAAGCCCATATATCAAAGAATGCATCAAAACGTACATCTCCTTCATCATAAAGCGACAGAACATCATAGGTTGGAATATAATCTGCATTCTTCAAATCGGTAGACAGATATGTTCCACCTGTAGAATTACCCAATTCCTCTTTACTCATAAAGGGACGTAACAAAACCTCTGTGCCTTCATCTTCAGTCCACATTTTCGTATAATCCTTAATCTCGGCCAACGGATACAGCCCGGATTTGATAACCTCTTCAGCCTTGGACAATGCAGTGCTATTATCGCCTTTATTCAGTGCGATACGTGCCTGCAATGCCAATACCACATAAGAAGATATATAAGAAGAATTAGGCTTAAGGCAACTTTTGTCTGTCTTTTCAAATTCTATAAGTGCATTGTAAGCATCAGTCAAATCCTTATCTATTAAAGCGTAGGTTTCATCCTGAGTGCTACGCGCAGGATATGAGCTTATATTACCGGTCGGATGATAAACAGTCACTAAAGGCAGACCTTTATGTGCAGCCTGTGCACTCTCTGAAGAATATTTTACGCAGAAACGCTCCATCAGCCATTCATAACAAAAAGCGCGTACAAACTTGGCTTCTCCCAAATAGCGGCCAAGCTCTTTGCGATTACTCTCGCTTAATGTTTCACCGCTGAGCATACCCTCTATCTTCTCAATAATATAGTTGGCAGAGTTAATTACGCTATACAGATCTGCCCAATAGCCGGTTATGTCAGAGTCAGAAGAAAATATATTGCCGGATGAAAAAAATCCCATTCGGTTGCCATAGTAGGTGGTAGCCTGAAACTGATCTGCCTGCAAATCGGTTGCATATACATAAGACCCCGTAGAAAGCCCTCTCAAGCTGGCATAAAGTCCGTTGCGAAAACGCAGACAATCATTCAAAGACTGAACGCCGGTTTCGTCATCCAGAGTGCCATAGGGGCGCAGGTCCATATCACATGATGTGAAAAGCGTACCTGCCGCTAAAAGCATTGCTAAAAAGTATTTTTTTATCATAAATCTGAATCTTAAAATATAAATCAATTAAAATGTAATTTCTGCCCCAAACATAAACTGACGCGTATTTGGATAGAAGAACACCACAAGGTTGCTATCCGGTTCAGGGTCATAACCACTAAATGAAGTAACGGTCCAGAGGTTACGTCCAATGAAGAACAGACTGAAATTTTGTATTATACCCAGATGTCTCATCACCGATTTAGGCAAAGAATACTGTACGGTCAGATTTTTCAAACGCATAAAGGAGGCGTTTTCAAGAAAGCGGTCGTCCAATTGAATAGTTTCTGTATAAGCGGGAACATCAGTCACCTGTCCGGGAGTTGTCCACATATTCAACATCTTCTTTGCTTGGTTATATGTCGTAGCTTGGCTCGGATTCACAAGAAAATAGCTATCATTGTTAATCAGATATTTTTTACCGGCCCATGTAAAGTCGGCACTGACAGTCAGACCTTTCCATGCTATAGTTGTACCAAAGCCGCCTGTAATGGGAGCATATCTGTTCTTGCCCAACAATACGGCGTCACGTTCTTCGTTAAAGACCTTGGTCAGGTTGCCATCCTTATCGTACCAGAGCTGCTTGCCATCTCTTGGGTCTACACCTGCAAAACGTACATTATAGAATTCACCATTTGAGTGACCGACTTTAAGCATTAGCCCATAGTTCGGCAAGGCATACTCATCACGGCCATTGAACAATTCGGTAATTTCATTCTTGTTATAGTTCATATTGGCGCGGAGAGTCCAGTTGAAATCGCGAAGTTTCAATATATCGACATTCAAGTCAATATCCACACCCTTATTCACCATAGAACCGATATTGCCATATCCTCCACCATAACCGGTAGTATAGGAATAAGGAATTTCCATTAACATGTCAGATGTTTTACGGTGATAAAAATCAACGTCTATACCCAAGCGGTCAAAGACTCTGAAACTTACACCCACATTGGCAGAAGCCACGGTTTCCCATGTCAGGCCATAGTTGCTGGGCTGGGAGATTCCAAGTGAAGCTCCTCCATTGTAATTCGATCCGCTGCCGATAAGTCCGAAGTACATATAATCACTGATACTGGAGTTACCGGTAGTTCCGTAACTTGCCTTCAATTGCAATTCATTCAGCCAACGTACATCAGACAGGAAATTCTCATTCTTCAAATCCCACATGGCTCCTAATGAATAGAAATTCGACCATCGGCCATCCGGTGCAAACTTAGAACTTCCATCCCGACGGAAACTGGCATCGAAATAATATTTGCCGGCATAGTTATAACTGCCGGTAAAGAAATAGGAGTTGAATGTACTTTCCGATTTCCCATGACCAAGATTTTTGACTGAAACGGTTGTACCCTGAGTCAGCAGCATCTGACGAATATCAGTATGTCCTGTTACAGCAGCACTGAAATTACGGCTCTTTGTAATAATGGACTCCTGCCCGGCCAACAACACAATGTGATGGTCATCGGCCACATTGAATTTATACTCAGCGGTATTGGTATAGGTAAATGAATAATAACGCTGGAAAGCTTCCATTGCAGAACCTGTGTCACCTGGATAGATGTCACCCATAGGGGTCACCAGATCAGCTGTAGGATAAGATTTATACGACAGGTCATAATCAAAAGCATTAACGGCCTGTTGAGCTCTCAGAGTAAGCCCCTTGACAGGGGTGACTTCTTCATACAGATTAATATTGGCTGTTACCTGACGACGCTTCTGAGAACGATTATTATTGATATAATCTACAGTAGGGAGCTGGCTGAAGTGCAGATACTCGGCTCTGTCGCCCCATTGTATGCCACCGTTTTCATCTACAGTATAATAGTAAGGGGAATCATACGGAACGGCAAGACGAGCAAATATAACCGGATTTGTTGGATAAAGGTCGTCTGCATTTACCTCATTGTTTGTCTCATACTCAGAATAACCCAAGTTGGATTGTACGCCGAGTTTCAACCATTCCTTCACGCGGGATTCAACATTGAAACGTAAAGTTTCCCTGCGGATACCGGATTGAGCGATAATACCCTCTTGATCATGGTGGTTAAGCGACAAATAATAAGAAACATTCGGCCCGCCGCCTCTCACACTGGCATCTAATGAATAGGTCGGAGCATTATTCGAGAACACCTCTTTTCTCCAATCGGTATCGATTCCATATAAATTGACGGCATCGTAGGCGGCTTGAGGAGCCGGCTGATTAATCATTTCACGCAATTTCAGATATTCAGAAGCATTCATCATCTCCATCCGGTCTTGAACCATGTTGGAAAAACCATACTGTCCGCGTAAGGTTACTGTTGCATCTTGATTAAATTTACCTTTCTTGCTGGTAATGACAATAACACCATTGGCAGCACGCGAACCATAAATGGCGGTAGAGGAAGCATCCTTCAATACTGTGATATTCTCAATATCGTTTGGGTTCAATGTGTTGAATACGTTTGAGGAGACAGGTGCGCCATCTAATATGAACAAAGGCGTTGTGCTGGTAAAGATTGAGCTGACACCACGCAAACGGATTTGTGCAGTTGCAGTAGGGTCACCTGAGTTAGACAATACGGAAAGACCCGAAACCTGACCCGACAAAGCGTCTGTAAAGTTAGCAGTAGGCGTCTTTTCAAGTTTTGTATTATCTACTTTAGCTACAGAGCCTGTAATCGATCCAAGTTTTTTGCCTGAACCATAGCCTATAACAACTGCATCATCGAGCATTTCGATATCGGGCTTCAATGTTACCCTTACATCTGGCGCTACAGCTACCTGCTGGGTCTGCATGCCAAAGCATGAGATTACCAGAGTCTTTGCGGAACCCGGTACGTCTGACAATGTAAACCGGCCATCTATATCGGTAGAGGTAATAATACGCGTGCCTTCCACCAATACTGAGGCCCCCACAACCGGCTGCCCGTCATCTTCGAAAATCACGACACCCGTAACCTTCCGGGTCTGGGCGGTCGACAGGCCTATTCCAACAAAAAAACAGGCCAATAGCAGCATTAATTTTCTTTTCATAAATTCTTTCATAAGGTTAAAACTTCATATAGAATTTGGTTAATAAATGGTTTCTAATGTGTAGAAATCTAAGGTTCGT
>X5_European_Hare__coassemble_147_pt1 | contig 40307 bp, 30 predicted proteins | sample X5_European_Hare__metabat2_low_PE_003 | metagenome-assembled genome bin X5_European_Hare | reverse complement strand
AAACTCTTTCAAAAATTTACGATTTTTTCAAAAAAAAAGAAGTGTCAAACTTCCAAATAAATTTGTTAAGCATGATTTTACAGAAGGCTGCAAGATTTCCTCTATAGCCGCCGTCTGCAAGGATTTTGGTGAGACGAGGAAATTTGCATGACAGGTTTTCAATAACCTGCGGTGCTCCCCTGCTGTCATGAATATTGGCCTCATGTACGGTAACTGACATCAGATTGCCTTGAGTATCAACCATTATGTGCTGTTTCCTGCCCTTGACCTTCTTGTTCCCGTCAAGTCCTCTATCAGAATCCACATGGTGGGATGTCCTTACACTGCGTGAATCTATGATGCCAAGACTGGGGCTCTCCTCTCGGCCGGACATTATGCGTACTTTTGAGCGGATGGTATCCAAAAGTTCTTCAATGACACCCTCGTTCTTCCACTTGCTGAAGTAGTAATATACACTTTCCCACGGCGCAAAATCCTTTGGAATCATACGCCACTGACAGCCCGTTTTGAGAAGATACAGAATCGCATTCATGATGTTCCTGAGAGAATGTTTTCGCTTTCTTGCTTGCGGATTGATGATTTTTTCAATAACTTGCCACTGTTTATCAGTAAGGTTGGTTGAATATCGTTCCATAACTTTATATGTTTGATAATCATAAAGTTACAAAATATATTTCAATTAACCTACTGATTTTCAGATTATTATAAGTTCATATAACATTATTTTTCAATAAAATTTAAACAACTTCTAAAAAGTATTGCAAATAGAGTGAATTTTATGTAAATAGCAGTCCAAAAGCTTAAACTATGAAAAGGAAAGGAATAGTTTTTCTGTCGGTTGCCATACTGATTTCGGCATGTACATCGTATATAGATGATAATCAGAATAGTATAAAGCCGGATGTAAGGGTTTTAGGAATAAGTGCAACAGATTCTCTATTGACACCCTCTGACGCTTCTGTAGTTGCTCTTATAGAGAGGGGAGGGCAGATATTGACAAAAGGCGTCATAACGGAGGAGGTGGAAGAAGTCATACCAATCCATGACGAGGAGGGTAATATAATAATGTATGCGGTCAATTACAGCAATGGCGGATATGTTATAGTCTCTGCCACGAAGGATTATTATCCCGTTCTGGCCCGTGTGGAGAAAGGAAAATACTCCAAAGACCTGTACAATACGGGAGCCTCTGTTTTAATGCGTGAATATGAGGAGGGGATAAAATATGCCAGAAATCTGCCAAAGGATACACTTGCGCCTATAAGGGCGATGTGGAAGAAATATGAGGAGCCTTATCATGGGAAGAGAGTTGCCGCTAAATCAGATGACCCGCTGCTTAACTTGGTTGATGCGAGCATAAGGGAGTGGAATGAGGCTGGAATTTCGTACACGTTTCTTAATGAAGGCCCGCCGAAGGATATGCCTGACGATGTATATCAGAAATATGTCGATTATGCAGTCACGTTCAGTAATCCAAATTATGATTATTATAACAACTGCGTTATAATAGGAGAGCGAACTGACAATAGATACAAGAGGGAGAAGCTTATGACCACTGCTTGGCATCAGAATTACCCGTTTAATTCCAGTATACCAAACAACTATCCCGTAGGGTGTGGCGGAGTTGCCACGGCACAAATCATGGCATATCACAAATCACCATTCTTATGGGAATGGGATAATATTTTGTCGTATGGAGACAAGCTTGGTCCGTTTATCTATGAAGTTGCAAATGGAATAAAGACAAAATTTGGTCCTGATGAGTCGCCTTCCCGTATAAAAGATGTTAGGGACTATCTTGATAATAAGGGGTATAATGTCCAACATGTTTCTCATGATATAAATAAAGTGATTAAATCAATAGATAATAGTCGACCGGTATTTATGACCGGATACCCTAAGGGAGAAAACAAAGGGCATGCGTGGGTCTGTGACGGCTATGAACACAGTTCATACTATATAAAATACACTTTACTGGTGATTTCATATATACATACAGAACCCTTGCAGTATGAGCCGTGTGGGGAATCATATATGTCTTATGGTCCGGTATATAACTTTTTCCACATGAACTGGGGTTGGGGTGGTTATCAGGATGGATATTTTTCAGAATCGGGATGGCCATCCAGAAGGAATTATTCAACTAATAGAGAGGATCTGGTAAATATATATCCTAAACAGAACTGAAACTATGAGACGATTTGCAGAATATTTGTGTATAACAGTAATGATTTGCATTACACTCTCCTGTGTAGAGGAGATTAGAATGGATCCCAAAGAGAAGAGGCAGGTCAATGTGGAGTGTGTCTTGGAGAACAGCCCGACCCAGACAATAAAGTTGAATTATACTGCACATATATCAGAAGATTATACAGTTCCGGTACAGGATGCAAAGATAACGGTAGTAGAGCGTTTAAAGGGGAAAACAGGCTATTATAAAAATGCGGATTACAGGTTTTCAAAAACAGGTGATGGAATTTGGACGGCCGGCTTCACTCCTGTTCAGGGGGCGAAATATGAACTTTCGATATTGATTCCCGAAGAAGATTCCATTACGGCCACTACATATTATGTGGAGGATACAACGGCTTTCAGGTGGTATGAGGGATCGGTATACCCGGGTTGTCCCTACTCATCATCTCTCAACAGGCCTGAATATGAGTTTGATGAGGCTGAAAAGGCGGAGTTCCCCCAATTCAGGTTTATCAGTAACTCTAATTTTTATTTTTGGGTCTATGGTATGGATTATAACCCACAGAAGAATAAGTATGAGCAGGCGGAATTTATAACGGTTCCCTACCCGGACAGTATAAGAACGCTCTCTACGGTTGATCCGTATTATGACTGGATAGACAGATTCAATGCCCTGACGCTAAAGAGAAGCGAAGTTGCCCAGTTCAGAAGGCCGGAAGATGTTGGAATAGAATTTCCTCAGGTACTGGAATGGGGATATCCCCAATATCTTCATGGAGAGTATAATGTGTCAGCCTCAACAAAAGATCTGCATTACAGATATCTGAGATTGAAATGCTCATACAACCTGCCTGAACTCAAAAGAATACTGGAAGAACTTGGGGCGGATCGTGTAGAAGGTGGGTTTTTCCCATGTGAATTTTGCAAAAGCATATATATTGCCGCCAGTTTCAGGCAGTACAGATATGGGATCCCACACCCTAAAGCATACCTTGTATTTGAGATTGTAAATGATGATTATGACAAATATCTGAAGACGCTCGTGGCCTGGACCCAGAGAAAATATTATGGTGGTGACACAGACCTTACCGATGTCTGGAATAACAGACCCGTTATCTATTCCAATATAAAAAACGGGTTGGGTATATTCGGTGCAAGATATTATAGAAACGTTCCCTATATGAATTACGAATATATAGTTTACAGGGGGAACAGATATTATAAAAAATATAGTGTAGAATAAACTTAGTGCCATGAATATGAAACAGACTATTACACTATTCATTCTGTTTTTCATCTCCGCGGCATTGTTAAAGGCCCAGGAGGCAACCGAATTGAGAGATACGTTGAAAGAGGCGGTTGTGACTGCGGACGCATTTAAAAAGAGGCCGGCAGGGCTTACAAAAGTGGATATGCGTCAGACCCGCCAGATGGTGACCGCAATGGGCGAGAGTGATGTAATCAAATATATTCAGACTCTTCCGGGCGTTACATCGGGAGTGGAGGGAACCACCTCTTTTTATGTACGTGGAGGAAACCTTGGAAATAATGTTGTAACACTCGACGGCGTGCGGCTTTACGGTTATGGACACCTTATGGGAATAACAACGGTATTCCCCAACAATATTGTTGACAATGTGGATTTTAATGTGGGAGGGTTCGATGCGGAAAGCAGCAATCTGCTTGCATCGCATATAAAGGTTACGACAAAAGAGGGAAATTTCAATAAGATAGAGGCAGAGGGTTCTGTCAGTAATTTCATTCTTAGCGGATATGCATCTGCTCCTATAATCAGGGATAAGCTTGCCATTACGGCTTCGGCAAGGATTTCTCCTGTAAATCTTGAGTATAATCTGTTTGAAAGTCTGTTGAAGAAGAACAATGCAATGTTTGAGGATGTGGAGGGAACGGTATATGATCTTTTTGCAAAAATCTCTTACAAGCCCGCAAAGAATCATATAATAAGCGGCAGCCTGTTTTACAGCAAGGATGATTTCGGATATGGCGATTACGACAATGGCTCACATGACAATCTTGGCTGGAAAAATCTTGTGGCCAATCTGCAGTGGAAGTATGCTCTGTTGGGCAATAGATTAAAGATAACCGCCTCGGCTTCGTATAACGACTATTCAAGCAATCAGAGGCAGGAAAAGGAGCTGGAGGGAGTATATAATGAGCTTAAGATAAAGTCTGTAATAAGGGAGACGACGGCATCGGTCGCTGCCGATGGCATAATAACCAATGATGGAAGGCTAACGGGTAAGGTGGGAGCAAGATACAACGGCTCTCTCTTTAATCCGGGAAGCAGTAAGGTACATGGAGAAGAATCCTCCACATCTGATGTGAATAAAACGGAAAACTCCTTGACGACAATATTCGGACAGCTTAAATATGAACGAGACAGATGGCATATAATGGCGGCTGGAAGATATGATATCTTCAGGGGAGACAAGGATAAGTCAAAGTACAAGGTGTCGAAGCCCGAAATAAGTGTGTCAGGCAGCCTGATGCTGGCAAAATGGATGAAAATAGAGGCTACATACGACAGATTGGAGCAGTTTTATCACACTCTGGAGGGGATCCCCTTAGGGTGGTCCGTTGATATGATTGTGCCCTCAAACGGAAAAGTCGTTCCTGAAAGTTCCTCGCAGTATTATGGCGGTCTTGCTTTCAGTTTCGCAGATCACACATTCTCTATAGGCGGATATGCCAAAAATCTTGACAGGATTATCTATTTTGAAAAGGCCTCCGAATTTTTCAGTTCCACGACTTCAAGCTGGCAGAGTTTTATAGAGATAGGGAAAGGGAGTTCGTATGGAATTGAGACTCTGTATGAAAAGAGAGGCAAAAAGTTGAATTATAAAATAGCCTATACATATTCGAAGACAGAGAGAAAATTTGAGAGGGTAAACCGTGGAGAGACTTTTCTTGCCAAGTTCGACAGACCTCATGTGCTTAATGTAACGGGTGATTATAAGTTCATGCAGAGAGACAACAGGGAGATGGGGGTAAATCTTCAGTTTTCGTATCAGAGTGGAAATATGGAGACTGTAAAGTCGGGAACTTACTTTGCCCATCTGCCGGGATGGGATGAAGATATAGAGGTGGATTGGTATAGCGGAAAGACAAACAACTACAGACTGCCCGCTTATATCAGGCTTGATATAGGCTGGTGGGGAGCCTTTCACGGAGAACATCTCTCTCATACGGTAAAGGCAGGGATATATAATGTCATGAACAGACATAACCACTTCAGCCTCTATTATGACAATAAAGAGCGGAACTGGAAGCAGATATATCTCTTCCCTATAATGCCAAGCATAAGTTATACAATTACCTTTTAAATGCAAAAACCGCGCAGCATCTCCAGCTCCTCTTTCCAGATTTCCGGTTTGGGGGTCTCCAGTATGAGAGGTATGCCGTCGAACCTCGAATCAGACATTATCATTTTGAAGGGAGTGAGGCCGAGCATTCCCTCGCCCAGGCTGCTGTGACGATCTACACGGCTGCCTGCGTCCTTTACCGCATCGTTAAGGTGCATGCCGCGCAGATATTTAAATCCTATTATTTTGTCAAAATCGTTGAACACCCTGGTAAAACCCTCTTCTGTTGAGATATCATAGCCTGCGGCAAAGGCGTGGCATGTGTCTATGCAGACTCCCACCCTTGATTTATCCTCGACTCTCTCTATTATCCGTGCAATCTGTTCAAAGGCATATCCCACATTTGACCCCTGTCCTGCGGTATTCTCTATTACCGCCGTAACCCCGCTTACCTTGTCAAGTGCAATATTTACAGAGTCTGCCACAAGTTCAAGGGAACGTTCTATGGAGATCTTCTTTAAATGGCTGCCCGGGTGGAAGTTCAATTTGTCGAGTCCCAGATCTGAGCAGCGTTTCATCTCCTCTATAAAGGCGCCTCTTGATTTTTGAAGCGACTCTTCATCGGGGCTTCCAAGGTTAATGAGATAGCTGTCGTGTGGCAGAATCTGTTGTGGCGTGTAACCATATTTTTTGCAGGTGCTCTTGAAATTCTCTATCTCTTCCCTTGAAAGTGGTTTTGCGACCCATTGTCTCTGGTTTTTTGTGAAAAGCGCAAATGCCGTTGCCCCAATCGAGTGTGCATTTTCCGGAGCCGACTGCAGACCTCCGGATGCGCTTACGTGTGCTCCTATATACTTCATGTCTTTATTTTTAAATTATTAGCTTATCTGTGAATAATCCGTTGCCTCTTTGCCTTCATGTTTTAATAGTCTAAGCTGCTGCAGAAGTACCCTGTTTTCGCTCCTCTCCAACAGAGGATCTTCATCCAGTATTGCCTTGGCACACCTTCTTGCATCTTCAAGCAGCCTGCTGTCTTTCGCAGGATTTGCTATATGTAAATCTATTGCAAGCCCGCTCTGTATCGTGCCCTCCAAATCTCCCGGGCCGCGCATCCGCAAATCGGCCTCCGCCAGTTCGAATCCGTCTTGGGTCGAGCACATGAGTTCTATTCTCTCTCTGCTCTCCTTGCTTAATCTATATCCTGTCATGAGAATACAGTAGGAATCGTTCTCTCCTCTTCCCACTCTCCCCCTGAGCTGGTGCAGCTGGCTCAGCCCGAATCTTTCCGCGCTCTCTATTATCATTACCGTGGCATTTGGCACATCTACACCCACCTCAATCACAGAGGTGGCAACCAATATATTTGCCCTCCCCTCTGCAAAGAGTTTCATGTCATAGAGCTTGTTTTCGCTCTTCTGTTGCCCGTGAACAACGGCAGTGACATATTGCGGTGCCCTGAACTCTTCTGTTATTATTCTATATCCCTCTTCCAGATTTTTATAATCCATTTTCTCGCTCTCCTTTATAAGCGGATAGACTACAAAAATCTGCCTGCCTTTTCTTATCTGTTCCTTCATAAAGGCAAATATCTCTTTGCGCTGCCTTTCGGTGGCGTGAATTGTCTTTACCGGTTTTCTTCCCGGGGGAAGTTCATCTATTACAGATATGTCAAGATCTCCGTAGAGTGTCATTGCAAGCGTGCGCGGAATAGGGGTGGCTGTCATGACAAGTATATGGGGCAGGATGGCGGATTTGTTCCAAAGTCTGGAGCGTTGCTCGACTCCGAATCTGTGCTGTTCGTCTACAACCGCAAGGGCAAGGTTCTTGAATTGCACGCTCTCTTCTATAAGCGCATGGGTCCCAATCAGAAGGCTGATATCTCCACTTATAAGCCCCGCATGAATCTCTTCTCTCTCCTTTTTCTTTGTTGTTCCTGTAAGAAGGGCGCACTTTACGCCAGGGCTCTTTGTGAGGAATTTTCCAATGGAATTATAGTGCTGTCGGGCCAGTACCTCTGTGGGGGCCATAATACAGCACTGGTAGCCGTTATCTATTACAATCAGGGAGACAAGAAGGGCAACGAGCGTTTTTCCGCTTCCGACATCGCCCTGCAGCAGCCTGTTCATCTGTTTTCCGCTACGCATATCTTCGCGCATCTCCCTTATTACACGCTTCTGGGCATTTGTCAGGGGAAATGAGAGAGCGGAGTAGCAGCTGTTAAAGGCCTCTCCCACAGTGTGCATAACAATGCCGTTTTCTTTTTTCATTCTCAGGTTCCTCTGCCTGAGCAGGCTGAGCTGCAGGTAGAAGAGCTCTTCATATTTGAGCCTTGTCTGAGCCATGGCCAGCGCCATATTGCTCTGGGGAAAGTGAATGTTCATCAAGGCTTTTTTTAGCGGGAACAATCCCTTTGCCTTGATTATATATTCCGGCAGGGTCTCTACAATGTACTCTGAATAGTTCTCTATTATGTTCTTCTCTGCCTTTATTATATTTCTGTTGTTCAGTCCGCTCCCTTTCAGCTTTTCACTGCTTGAATATACTCCGCATATTCCCCCTATGCCGCTGCCTCTCTCTTGGGAGAGGGGAGTGATTTCGGGATGGACCATATTATAGGAACCGTTGAATTCTGTAATCTTTCCAAATACAATATATTCCGTGTCGGGCTTTAACCGCTGCATGATCCATTTTATCCCCTTGAAGAAGACCAGCTCTATGTTTCCCGTGGGGTCGCTCAACAGAATGGAGAGCCTCTTTGATTTTGGGGCGGCGCCTATCAGACCCATGCGGGTGATTTTACCTCTTAGCTGAATATATGCCGTTGTGGGCTGTATCTGGGAAATCTCATAGACATTACTCCTGTCGACATATCTGAAAGGGAAAAAGTAGAGCATATCGCGGAACGTGGCTATGTTTAGCTCTTTCTGTAGAGCGGCGCCTCGCTTGGGTCCTATACCAGGGAGAAATTTTATATCTGAATCCAGTGGATTTGGCATATTGCAAAGGTAGGAAAAATAAGATAAAGCTTTTACTACTGCTCTTTTTTTAGTAACTTGCAAAGTTTTATATTGAAATGGGTGATGGGATATGTCTAAAACAGTTGTCGGAATTACACAGGGAGATACGAACGGTATAGGGTATGAGGTTATTATCAAGGCTCTTTCTGATGCAAGGATGTTGGATATATGTACGCCTGTAGTGTATGGTTCATCCAAGGCATTCGGCTTTTACAGAAAGCAGATTCCCGAGAGTGAAAATATAAATGTCAATGTCATAACCTCTGCAAAGGAGGCACATCCAAAAAGGGTAAATATCGTGAATTGCGTGGACGACAGTGCGCAGATTACACCCGGCCATTTGACAAAAAGCGGATCGCAGGCTGCCATAGCCGCATTGGAAAGAGCCGTCAGGGAGATGAAGGAGGGGTGTCTTGATGCACTTGTAACAGCCCCCTTTAATAAACGGTCAGTTTCAGACGAGACTTTTGACTTCCCCGGCCATACGGAGTATCTGGTAAATGAATTCGGTGCCAAAGATGGACTGATGTTTCTCTGTTCAGATAAGATGAGGGTGGGAATTGCAACAAATCATCTGGCTATTTCAAAGGTGCCTGCGGCCATTACCATAGAGAGGATTATGAGCAAGTTACGCCTTATGAACCGCTCGCTTATGGAGGATTTCAATATTGTAAAGCCAAAATTGGCGGTTCTTGGTCTCAATCCCCATTCCGGAGACGGGGGGCTTCTTGGAGATGAAGAGATTAATGTCATTGCTCCTGCGGTAGAGCGTGCGGTGAAAGAAAATATATTGGCATTCGGGCCTTATTCTCCCGATGGATTTTTCGGCACAAATATGCAGTATAGATTCGATGCGGTGCTTGCAATGTACCACGACCAGGGGCTTATACCCTTCAAGGCGCTGGCATTTGATTCGGGCGTGAACTTCACTGCCGGGCTGCCTGTTGTGAGAACCTCTCCTGACCATGGAACGGCCTTTGACCTTGCCGGTGAAAACAGAGCCAATCCGCAGTCCATGACCAGTGCGATCTATATGGCGGTTGACATATATAAGAACAGGAAAAGATTTGCCGAAATGAATGCAGATCCTGTGAAAAGATATGATGCGGAGGAGTAGGTGGTCATGGCTGAAACTATCTATATTTATACCGATGGTGCAAGCAGGGGTAATCCCGGTCCGGGAGGCTACGGGGTAATATTGAAATGCGGAACCCATTATAGGGAGCTCTCTGCGGGGTATAGGAGAACGACGAATAATAGGATGGAGTTGTTGGCCGTTATAATGGGGCTGGAGGCCATAAAGAGAGAAAATGCAGAGGTGAAGGTCTATAGCGATTCCGCATATGTTGTCAGGGCAATTAATGAGAAGTGGATATACAAATGGCTTAAAAAGGGGTTGGACAGACAGAAGAATCCCGATTTGTGGGAACGGTTTTTGAATGTATACAGAAAGTTCAATGTCTCGTTTTACCAGATTAAGGGCCATTGTGGCCATCCCGAAAATGAGAGATGCGACAGATTGGCCGTTGAGGCTGCCCTTTCGGGCAATCTTCTGGAAGATGAGGGATATATAGAAAGTGGAAAGTCATGAAACAATTTTTTGAAAGGGAAGGGTTGCGCTATGCAATGATAGGCAGCGGCAGCTGGGCCACCGCACTTATAAAACTGTTGCTTAACCATCAGCCGAAAATTTCATGGTATCTGCGCGATGAGCGGAAGATAGAACAGATACTTAAAAGCTCACATAACCCCTCTTATCTCCAGTCGGTCTATCTTGATCCTTCAAGATTGGAGATGAGCAGTGATTTAAATGAGGTGGTAAAGAATGCAGATGTGATTTTAGTGGCTACTCCGTCGGCATACTTTATGGATATCTTTTCAAAATTGGAGGTCTCGTTGAACGACAAGTTTGTAATCTCGGCAATAAAGGGTTTTGTGGATGAAAAAAACCTGACGATTGCAGAGTATTTCAATCAGTATCATAACGTGCCTTTCGACAGAATAGGGGTCATAGGGGGGCCGTGCCATGCTGAGGAGGTCTCAATGGAGAGGCTTTCATATCTGACCCTTACCAGCAAATATATAGAGGTGGCCTCTGCGTTGTGCAAAATCTTTGCCTGCGATTATATCAAGACCACTCCGGGAACGGATATTTACGGAGTGGAATATTCGGCGGCTCTGAAAAACGTCTATGCCGTTGCAGCCGGAATCTGTCATGGATTGGGATATGGCGATAATTTCATGGCGGTGCTCATGACAAATGCCTATCATGAGATTGTAAAGTTTCTTAATGCAACCCATCCAGACAAGGACAGAAACCTCTCCTCTTCCGCCTATCTTGGGGATTTGCTGGTGACCGCCTATTCGAAATTCAGCCGGAACAGGACTTTCGGCGGAATGATAGGCAAGGGCTACTCGGTCATAAGCGCCCAGATTGAGATGAACATGGTGGCAGAGGGCTATTACACCTCAAGGTGTATAAACGAGATAAACAAACATTATATGATTGATATGCCCATTGCAGATGCGGTATATATGATTTTATACAGGCAGAAATATCCTGCATACATAATGAAACAACTGGAAAACAAATTGTATTAATTAATATCCTGACTTATGATCTCTCTTGATTTACATTCGGCATTGGATTTTGTAAACGAGTCTGTTTACAGAAATTCCGTAGAGGATGCGTTTAAGGCATTCGATATCCTGCACGACGGCACGGGAGCCGGCAATGACTTTCTGGGATGGGTTGATTTGCCTTCTCATTATGACAGAGCGCTTGTTGAAAAGATGGAGGAGCTTGCAAAGAGATGGAAGAACGAGGTGGAGACAATTGTGGTAATCGGCATAGGCGGATCCTATCTGGGAGCAAAATGTGCGGTCGAGGCCCTTTCGGGAGCCTTTCATGCACGTGCAAAAGAGGGGTATCCCAATATTGTTTTTGCCGGCCAGAATATTTGTGAAGATTATCTTGGGGAGTTGCTGGACTATCTGAAGGAGAAGAATTTCTCTTTGGTTGTAATCTCCAAGTCAGGCACCACCACAGAGCCGGCCATAGCCTTCAGGCTTTTGAGAGAGCTTCTGGAGCGTAAATGCGGAGCCGGGGCGGCAAAAAGGATAGTTGCCATAACGGATGCACATAAGGGGGCGTTGAGAAAAATGGCGGAGGAGAATGGCTTTGAGACCTTTATAGTTCCTGACAATGTGGGAGGACGCTATTCTGTACTTACTCCTGTAGGGCTGCTCCCAATAGCATTGGGAGGGTTCGATATAAGAGGCATGCTTGACGGAGCCGCTGAAATGGAGCGTATCTGTTCTGCAAAAGATGAGAAAAATCCGGCACTGCTCTATGCGGCTATACGTAACGCCCTATACCGCAGCGGCAAAAAGATAGAGATACTTGTAAATTATAATCCAAGGCTGAACTACTTCTCTGAGTGGTGGAAGCAGCTTTTTGGAGAGAGCGAAGGCAAGCAGGGGAAGGGAATTTTTCCAGCCTCCGTCAGTTTCACCACAGACCTGCACTCAATGGGGCAATATATCCAGGAGGGGGAGAAAATTATCTTTGAGACAACCGTTCTTGTGGAAAAGAGCGGAAAAGAGATTGTGGTCAGGGCGGAAAGCAATAATGAAGACGGTCTCAACTATCTTGCAGGCAAAAGGATAGGGTTTATAAATTCCATGGCTCAGATGGGAACAATGCTTGCCCACTGTGAGGGAGGGGTGCCCAATATTACCTTTAAGGTAGAGCGTATAGATGAGTATAACCTCGGCAGCCTCTTCTATCTCTTTGAGTCTGCCTGTGGCATAAGCGGCTATACCCTTGGTGTAAATCCTTTTGACCAGCCCGGAGTAGAGGCCTATAAAAGAAACATGTTTGCACTGCTGGGAAAGCCCGGCTATGAGAAGGCATCTGAAGAACTTAGAAAGAGAATTTGAGCATGGAGTTTCTCAGGGCGGTGGCCTTAGCGTTCAGAGACTCATTTGAAGGGCGTCTCTTTGTTTTTCCGAACAGACGCTCCATCAGGTTTTTCCAGAAGTATCTTGGCGAGGAGCATTGCAGGGCTTGCGGAAAGCCTCTCTTTGCGCCAAGGAGCGTAACGATTAGCGACCTGTTTCTGGAACTGAGCGGCCTGAAGCCTGTAGACCCTATTGCGGCGCAATACCTGCTGTACATCCACTATATAGATTTAAGATATGGGGGGGAGCGGGAAAAGGAATCTTTCGATGAGTTTATAAACTGGGGAAATATAATCATAGCTGATTTCAACGATATAGACAAATATCTGATAGATGCCCGGCAACTCTTTTCCAATATAAAGGATTTAAAGGAGATAGATGGAGATTTCTCATACCTCTCCCAGGAGCAGCGTAATGCCATAAGCCGTTTCTGGGGGAACTTTATGAAGGGGGAGGAGAATTTTAAAAAGGAGAGTTTTATCTCACTCTGGGTGGTAATGTATGAACTCTATTGCCGTTTTAGAGCCACTCTCAAAGAGAGGGGCGAAGGGTATGAGGGAATGATTTACAGAAGCGTTGCCGAAAATATTGGAAAGTACGACCTTTCAAATCTTGTCTTTGTAGGCTTTAACGCCCCGAACAGATGTGAGAGGGAGCTTATGCGCCACAGCCGCGACAATGGAGGGGATTTTTACTGGGATTTTTATGGCAGTATGGTTACCGACAGCGAAAATAAGGCCTCCCTCTTTGTAAACTCGCTTAGAAGGGATTTTCCCTCAAGGAGGAAACTCCCTGCGGAGGTAGGGCAGGTCACAATGCCTCAGAAGCTTAAGATAGGGTTATACGGAGTCCCCTCGGGAGTGGGAGGTGCCCTTGTAGCCTGCGATATTTTAAAAAGACATATAGGTGAGGAGGCTATAAAGAGTGCGGTCTTACTGCCTGACGAAAAACTGCTTATGCCGCTTCTCTCCTCTATTCCAAAGGAGTTCGACAAGGTAAATGTGACAATGGGATACCCTGTGGCCGCGACCCCCCTGCCGGATTTGATGAATCTTCTGTCTGAGTTGCAGAAAAGTGTGGTGGAGCGGGAGGGGCAGAGCCTCTTTTACCATGCCCCTGTAAGGGCTCTTCTCTCTCATGTATATCTTAAAAGGGCTGCGGAAAAAGAGTGTAACGCCATTATTTCCAATATTATAAACGAAAATAGAATCTATATCTCCGCCAATGAGCCTCTCTTTGCCGGTGCGGAGGCCTCTATTATTAAAAAGCTGTTTCTTGTAAAGAGGAGCACAAAAGAGATAATCGGGTGGCAGATGGAGATTTTAAAGGAGCTGGACAGCCATTTAGGACATCCCGACAGTGATTTCATCTATCAATACTATAACACTCTTGAAAGGCTTGAGGAGTTGGAGCTGCCTTTGGAAATGGGAGGATATTTTAAATTGTTCAGACAGATAACCTCCTCAATGACAATCCCTTTTAAAGGCGAGCCCCTTGAAGGGCTGCAGGTAATGGGGCCTCTTGAGGTTCGCTCTCTTGATTTCGACAATCTTATAATCCTCTCTGCCAATGAGGGAACTTTTCCCGCAAATGGTTCTGCCCCCTCTCTTATTCCCTATAATTTGAGGATAGGCTTCGGGCTGCCCACATACGAGGAACAGGATGCCATCTCTGCATATCACTTTTACAGAAGTATCAGCAGGGCAAAGAATCTCTATATGATTTATGACTCCAGAACCGGGGGGCTTGCCGGGGGAGAGGAGAGCCGGTATGTAAAACAGCTCAGATACCATTATGAGTGTGACATTCACGACTATTCAATCTATTATAAGGTTATGGATGAGAAGAGGCCTATAGGACCTATCCGAAAAAGCGGGGAGATTATGGATAAGCTCCGCAATCTCTACATCGGTGATGGAGGAGGATATCTGTCGGCCAGTGCCATAAATTGTTATATAGATTGCCAGAGAAAGTTCTATTACACATATATTGAAGGGATAAAGGATGAGACAGAGATTGTGGAGGAGCTTGATGCCGGCAAGTTCGGAGATCTCTTCCACACGGTTATGCAGAGGCTCTATAAAGGGTATATAAACAGAACCCTTACCTCGCAGGAGCTGGATAAGATGCGGAAGGAGGGGAGAGAGATTGTCGGGTCGCTTATAGAGGATTATTTCAGAGAGCGGAAACTGGGCAGGATAACGGGAGAGAACCTTATAGTGAAGGAGGTTATAAGACGATATGTCGCCATTACCGTTGAAAAGGATTCGATGATTGCCCCCATTGTTCTCAAGGATCTGGAGAAAAGAGTCTTGTCTTCAGTCTCCATTCCGGATGGGAAGGTGCGTCTTAAAGCCATAATAGACAGGATAGATCTGGTGGGGCGGGAGCTGAGGATTGTAGACTATAAGACGGGGGCGGTAAACAGCGCATATTCCACATATAGCATGGAGAAGCTCTTTAATATTGAAAAAAAACAGTATAAGGAGCTTTTCCAGCTCTTTTTCTATGCCTATATTCTTACCCTTGACGGTTATATTGAAAAAGAGGGGGGCAGAGAGTATAACCTTGTGATATACAAAATCCCGACTCTTCTGAAAGATTCCTTTATCCCGTTCAAGGTTACTGAGGAGGATATTGCGCGGTTCGGAGAGATGTTACAGGGTTGTCTGTGCGAAATATTTGACAGCCGGGTTCCTTTTGAACCATGCAAGTGGAGCACCGAGAGATGTGGGGAGTGTAAATTCAGACTCTATTGTACTCATTTGCAATGAAAGGGAAGATAGATATATATAAGGCCTCTGCCGGTTCGGGAAAGACGTTCAGGTTGACCGGCGAGTATATAAAGATGCTCTTTACCGAGAGAGATGCCTATAAGCATATTCTGGCGGTAACCTTTACCAACAAGGCTACAGACCAGATGAAACAGCGTATCTTAAGTGAATTGTATCTGCTCTCCAAAAACCCGGACAAATCTCCCTATATTGAAGAGATAATGGAATTTGCCGACAAGGACATGGAGACTGTTTCGGCCTGCTCCCGCTCTGTACTGAAGCGGATTCTGCATGACTATTCAGCCTTTAACATAAGTACCATTGATACCTTTTTCCAGAGTGTGATGCGCGCCTTTTCGCGGGAATTGGGGAGAATGACCTCATATAATGTGGAGATTGACGATGAGGAGATTATTGCCATGGCGGTGGACCGTCTCTTTCTCTCTCTTGAGAAGAGCGAAAACAAAAGGCTGCTGGAGTGGCTTATACAATATTCTCTTGAAAAGATAGATGAGGGACATTCGTGGAGAATAAGAGACGGGATTCTCTCCCTCTCTAAAAATCTTAACTCAGAGAGCTTTAAGTTAAAGAGCAAAGCGGTGGAGCTTTCCGATGCCGACTCTTATATTGACCGGATACAGAGTCTTAAAAGTGCCATTGCAAAGTCAGAGTCTGCATATAGAGCAGAGATACAGGCGATTGCCATGAAGGCGGTCGGACTGGTAAAGGGGGCGGGGATGGCTCTTGAAGATTTTAAAGGACGCTCCAGATCTCCCTTTGTAAAGCTTGAACCTCTCTCTGAGAACAGACTGCTTTTTGATACGCAGGTATATGAAAGGTTCAATGCCATTTACAATAAAGAGGAGGAGTGGTTTAAAAAAGAGGAGCTCTATATGGCAGATAAAATCTACCCCGCCCTCAACGGGGCGATAGGAGAACTGCTTGAATGTTATAAAAGTAAATATAGAGAAGTTGCAACCGCTATAAGTGTAAGGCAAAACCTGAGTGCCATAGCAATTCTGGGGAGGGTCTATGAAAACCTCGTGCTCTATTGCAAGGAGAATAACCTGTTGCTTCTCTCCGAGACCAATGCCTTGCTGCACAATATTATAGATGGAAGCGACACCCCTTTTATCTATGAGAAGGTGGGGACATGGATAAACCACTTTATGATAGATGAGTTCCAGGATACCTCAACGATGCAGTGGGAGAACTTTAAGCCATTGCTGCAGAACAGTATGGCGGAGGGTAACGCAAACCTTATTGTGGGAGATGTAAAGCAGAGCATTTACAGGTGGAGAAATTCGGATTGGAGGGTGCTTAATCAGAGGGTGCCGGAGGAGCTGGGGGAGTTTGAGTGCAATATTAACACCCTTTCTGTAAACTGGCGCAGCAGCAGGGATCTTATAGAGTTCAACAACTCCTTTTTCGGCTATGTGGCAGCAAGGCTTGAAAAGCTCTATTCTGAATCGGGAAGGAGCGGCGATACCACAATAACCGGAATATATAACTATAGAGGAGCCGGAGAGAGGGAAAAGGGGGGAGATTTTGCAGATCAGGTTCCCTCTCCAGATGGAAAAAAGAGAGATGGGTATGTAGAGGTGAACCTTACCGCCGATATTAACGCCTCGCTGTTGCGTTCGGTGGATAGGCTCTTGGAGAGCGGCTACCCCGAAAACAGAATATGTATCTTGGTAAGAACCAATTCAGAGGTTGAAAGCGTTGTGAGAAGTCTTTCTGAGGCGGGATATCAGGTCTCTTCTGTCGAGGCCTTTAAATTGGGGGCATCTGCCGCGGTATATAGGGTGGTCTCGTTGCTAAAGGAGCTGGAAGGAGACGATTTGCCGGAGGAGAGTGCCGGATATGCCGCACTCCCGTTCTATACTCTTTGCGAGAGACTTATAAGGGAGAAGCTTTCAGAGGAGCTTAAGGAGGATTTGCTCTCTCTGCAATGCTTTTTAGATACCGTACTGGAGTTTTCCGTGAAAAAGGGTGACAACCGCACCGCCTTTCTGAAGTGGTGGAATGATTCGGGGATGGAGACAAAGGTGCAGATCTCACAAGAGAGTGAGGCGATAAACGTAATGACAATCCATAAATCAAAGGGGTTGGAGTTTGATGCGGTAATCTCTCCCTTTTTTGACCTTCCGCTTGAGCCGGCAGGCAACAGAAGCCCACTGTTATGGAGCAATGCTGCAGCCGGCGCTCTTGGTTTTGACGGGTTGCTCGCTGTAAGATACTCTTCAAAGCTAAAGGATACCCTCTTTGGAGAGGAGTACCTTAATGAAAAACTCTATAGCTATATCGATAATCTGAATCTGGCATATGTGGCCTTTACAAGGGCGAAAAGGGAGTTGATGATAATTTCGCTACTGCCGGATGAGAAAAAAAGCAGGGAAGGGAGACCGAATTCCATAGCGGCCATGCTGATGGAGTACGCAGCGGAGAGGATGAAACGGAGAGAGGAGGACTGCACCGGTCTGCTCTATTCATACGGCAGCCCCACAAGATATTGTGAAGGAGAACAGGAACCGGCGGAGAGAGGGCTCACATTGCAGCTTTCACGCCAGTTTGCCGTTCCGTTAAATGAGGAAAGGATGAAAACCGCCTTTCAGGGGGGGATTCTCGGAGATGACAATAATGTAAGGAACGGGGGAATAATAATGCATGAATATTTCTCCATGATAGACGAAAGGGGAGAGATTGAGGGTAATGTAGAGCCGGAGATTAGAGAACTTATTCGGAAAAAGCTTGCCACAGTCGAAAAATATGGCTGGTTCAATGGAGATTACACTATATACAAAGAGTGTGAGATCATCTCTCCATCGGGGGCGGTGTTCCGCCCTGACAGGGTTATGGTCAGGGCAGATGAGGCTTTTGTAATAGATTATAAGTTTGGAGAGTATCTGCCGGAGAACTCCAAATATGTAAGGCAGATAAAGAATTATATGCGGCTGCTCTCCTCAATGGGCTTTTCAAGGGTGCAGGGTGCCTTGTGGTATGTAACAGAGGATAAGGTTGAGATTTTCCAAATGACCTATAGCAGTCTGTAGTGATATTTAAGGGAATCGTTTGTGTCGTATAGCTCCGGGTGGAGGATTATCGATAGATCTCTAAGTACGATATGCGGCTCTACAACCCCGCTCTCCCAGAAGTCGCTTCCTCCGGCCAAGGTGTGGCGTTTGCCGTTGTTGTAGACCAGACCCCTCTCCAGTGCTGGAATCTTTGAGAAAAGAGGGTAAAGTTCCGAAAGTTCCTTTAGGGTATATTCTCCCGGGTTAAGCCATATGTCGGCCTTGAGAGCATACATATAGGCCTTTTCCAGGCTTATTCTATCTGACTCCGTCTCTCCTTCGCGGCTTCCCAGTATATGGCCTCCTGCATCTTTTATAAGCAGGCTCATATAGTTTTCTCCTCCTGGAATATACCAGATTCCATTGAAGGGGGAGTTTATAAGAATCTTTGTGGCCGCATGGCCGCGGAGTTTTTCATGCATCTCTTCTTTAAGCGCAAGGTATTCTCTCTTTGCATGGTTGAAGATAGAGTCTGCCACGGCTCTTTTGCCCGTGAGTTCTCCAAAGAGTTTAATATATTCCATACGGCCGAGGGGGTGGTTTTCAAGATAGTCTGCAACAACTATTACCTTCATGCCCAGTTCGCGGAGTTTCTCTATATAGGAGTTGTCTGTACCGCTTATTCCATATGCAAAAATGAGGTCCGGTCTGAGACTCATTGCCAGTTCGAAGTTAAGAAGGTTTTCGCTCCCCACATCTTTTATTTCGCCTCTCTCTATCAGTGCTCTCACATCGGGGTTATAGACAAATCTTGTTCCCGATATTCCCTTTATCTTTTCTGTCTGGGAGAGGCTGCTGAGAAAGGCCACGTGGGAAGTAGACATGCAGATGCAGCACTCAACGGGGTAGGGGATGGCGTGGGGGTCTGATTTGTATTTGTGGTAGAGCTCTTTGGGTACCAGAGTGTAGTTCTCCCTTCTCTCTTTGCCGCTCCAGAGGTCTGTAACGGTTATGGTTTTTATTGTGGAGTCTGAAGAGGAGATGGAGAAATATTTTGCATACTCTATGGTCTGCCCCGATGGGGTGTTCTGTTGTGGGGAGCGGGTGGCACAGCCGCAAAGCACTATGAGTGCAAGGGCGGCCGCCGGAGCAATGGTATGTCTCATAGCGGTAATTTTGGCGTTAAAATTAGTTAAAAAAAGGGAATCAGGTTACTTTTGCATTATTTTGCATTATGAAGTGTTACGATTTGGTTGTAGTGGGGGGCGGGGCGGCCGGCCTTTTCGGCGCTGCCGTTGCGGCTGGGAAGGGGCTTTCCGTCTTACTTCTTGAAAGGAACAGCCGTTGTGGAAAGAAGATAGCCATTACCGGAAAGGGAAGGTGCAACCTGACCAATACCCGGAAGTGGAGCGAATTTGCCGAACATATCCATCCCAATCCCAACTTTTTCAAAAACGCTTTTTTTGGAATGAGCAATGAGCAGACCATGGCCTTTTTTGAGAGCATAGGGCTATCTCTTACCATAGAACGCGGACAGAGAGTATTCCCCTCAAGCATGAGGGCGCAGGAGGTCAATGATGTTTTGCTTGCCCATCTTAGAAAGTTAGGGGTTACAATCATAACAGAGGCAAGGGTGAAGAGAACCTCTAAGGAGGGGGAACTCTTTAAAACCGAAACGGAACCCGGAAAGAACGGCCGCTCTTTTTTCTCAAAAAAACTGCTTGTTGCAACCGGCGGGCTTTCATACCCCGCAACAGGCTCTACAGGAGACGGATATGAGATGGCAAAAAATTTCGGTCATAAAATTATCCCCTGCTTTCCCTCTCTTACCGCACTGCTTCCTCTGGATTACAATAAGGCATTAAGTGGAATCGTACTTAAGAATATAGAGATTTCGCTCTACCTTAACGGGGTTGAGGTAGAGTCTGAATTCGGGGAGATGGAGTTTACAGATGACGGAATAGAGGGGGCCGCCGCAATTAAGTTGAGCCGTAAGGCTGTTCCGGCCCTGCTCGACGGGCAAAAGGTAGAATTGGCAATTGATTTGAAACCGGCGCTCTCACCGGAGCAGCTGGCTTCAAGAATAGAGAGGGAGAGAATGGAGAATGGCATAGAGTCTCTTAATCTCCTCTTGAAAAGAATGTTGCCGGGGCAGCTTGTCGCCCCCTTTATGAAATCCTGCAGGGAACTGAACATGAAAAATCTTCCGCTCCATCTTAAGGAGTGGAGGTTTAAGGTGACCTCTTATGTGGGATATCGCAGGAGTATTGTAACGGCCGGCGGAGTGGAGCTGGGTGAGATTTCGCCCAAAAGTATGGAATCCAAATTGGTAAGGGGGCTCTACTTTGCGGGGGAGGTACTTAATCTAGATGGTGATACGGGAGGATATAACCTGCAGATTGCCTTCTCTACAGCGGCTCTTGCGGCAGAGAGCGTTGTCAGGGAGCTCACTTTATAAGAATAGTATTATTGCCCAGCCCTATCCTCTGACCGCAGAGAAGTTCCACCCCTTTATGCAGGTCGAAAAGGAGAAGATCTCCATATCTTATGCTAATTATAGAGGTGACCCGTTCTATGGTCTGTTCTATCTCCTCCCTTGCTGGTGGGGTAAGGGTAAAGAGAGACTCGCCCTCCTTTATAAAGTCTGGCGGTGTAACGCCGTCTCCCTCAGAATCCTCTGTAAGCAGATAGGTGGAATAGTCTAAAGAGTTGGCCTCTACAAAGGAGGCCGGTTCCCCTGGGACTATAAGCGGAGTGGCCTCCAGAGCCAGACCGTATCCCAGACCGCCGTAATATCTGTACGCAAATTTTCTGAGAAGAGACTTGCCGGCCTTGCACACCTTGACGTATGCAAAGGGAACTGCAGAGAGAGATGTAATATTTTCGGGCAGATAGAAATCCAGACAGTCTCTGTTGAGGGTGGTATCGGGTCTGAGATAAAAACTTCTTCTGTTATATGGAACGGCTATGATGTTCAACGCTATTTCCGGTTTTCGTGTTGCTTCTCTCTAAGCTGCAGATAGATGTTTGTCATTACCCGCTTTGTGTCGAGCGTAAAATCTCCGTTCTGCATCCATGAATAGTAGCTTGGCTCTGTGGCAAGGACATCCAGAACTCTCTTTCCCTTATGTTTTCCAAAGTTAAAGATTGCCTCATCCTTCTCGTTGAGCACTATCCTTCCGGCATAATCTGCAAATCTGTTTTTGTTTGAAAATTCCGCCAGCATGGCAACGTCGTTTTTAAGGGTCTGGGGATATCTGTCGAGCTGTGCCATAAGTATTTCGTATGTGGCCAGTGTGTCGGCCTCGGCCGTATGGGCGTTTTCCAGCTCCTTGTTGCAGTAAAATTTGTATGCTGCCGAGAGTGTCCTCTGCTCCATTTTATGGAAGATATTCTGCACATCTATAAGCCGGTGCTTTCTGAAGTCGAAATCTACTCCGGCTCTAAGGAACTCCTCTGCCAAAAGCGGGATATCGAACTTAAGCGAATTGTAACCCGCTATATCGCACCCTTCCATCCATTTTGCAAGGGATTTTGCTATCTCCTTGAATTTGGGACAGTCCTTTACATCTTCATCCGATATGCCATGGATGGCCTTTGCCTCGGCAGAGATGGGGATTGTGGGGTTTATCCTCCTCGTCTTTATCTCTTTGTTCCCGTCGGTTCCAACCTTTACGGCAGATATTTCAACAATCCTGTCTGTGGCCACATTAAGCCCCGTACTTTCGATATCGAAAAACAGCAACGGCCTCGTTAGATTCAATTGCATGATAAGTAGTTAAAAATCAGTTGTTTATACGCATCGGCATAAGCAGTGCGAAAACCTCTTCATCCGGGTCGCTCTGAACAGCCGGCTGTATAAGTGCAGCTCTGTTCGGGTCTGCCAGTCTAATGCAGACAGTGTCGTATGTAAAGTTGCTCAGTATCTCTATAAGGAAGGTAGATTTAAAGCCTATTTCCATAGGAATCCCCTCATATTCGCATGTGAGGGTCTCACGCGCGCTCATGGAAAAGTCAAGATCCTGGGCTGTAATCTCCATAAGATTTTGAGAAAGTTTGAAGATGACCTGCCCTGTCGCCTGATTTGAACAGACTGCCACGCGTCTGCTGGCATTGAGCAGCTCGGTTCTTGTAATGGTAACGAGATTCGTATTGTTTTTTGGAATAACGCTTTTATATGCGGGGTATGTTCCCTCTACAAGGCGGCACACCATCAGCGAATTGTCGAACTTAAACATGGCATTTACACTGTTGAAGGTAATCTCCACATTTTCGTCTGCCAATTTGACCAGATTGTTCCTGAGGATATTGGCAGGTTTTTTAGGCAGTATAAAAGAGATGTTCTTGCCTCCCTTTACATCTTTTCTGGTGTAACATACCAGTTTGTGTGCGTTGGAGGCCACAAGGGTGGTCCCTTCAGTGGTGATATCGAAGTAGATGCCATTCATTACCGGCCTCAACTCCTCCTCTGCGGTGGCATAGATTGTACTGTTTATCCCCTCTGCCAAAGCGGATGCGTTAAAGATAAGTGTCGTTGAATCCGACAGTTGCGGCAGTTGCGGATAATCTTCTGCAGACATATATGGAATCTTGGCATTTCCATTCATCCACAAGATATTGATTATGCTCCTCTCTGCGTCTGAGGCAAGCTCAATAGGCTGGGCAGAAAGCTCTTTCAAAGTGTCTGTAAGAAGTTTTGCCGGTATAGTAATCTCTCCCCCCTCTTCGACATTGTCTACTGTGATGATGGTCTTAAGAGTGGTCTCCGAATCGGAAGCGGTCACTGTCAATGAATTTCCGTTAAAAGAAAAGAGGAAATTATCCAATATAGGCAATGAATTCTTCGATGCAATCACGCGCGAAACCGAGAGCAAGCCCTGTAAAAGGTCTGTGCTGGAAACAGTAAACTTCATATAGAGTAATTTTTATCAACAGACAAATGTACAAATTATTTGGCATATATTTTGAATTTTAAAGCGTTAAATTTTAGAAAAAACAGACGATGAAAAGAAACGGAATTTTTATAGTTCTTATATCTGTGGCGTTGAGTGTCATTGCTGCATTTATAGTTGTAAGGTACAGCTTGCCATCGGACAGCGGGAAGGGCGAGGCCATTGTGAGGGCAGGTGACGGCTCTGCCATAAATATTGATGTGGAGGGGCGGAACTTCCCCGATTTTACCTTTGCCGCAGAAAATTCGGTAGAGGCGGTCGTATATGTAAAGGTGCTTAAAAGAGGTGAGAGAAACAGAGAGACCTCAATTCTGGATTTTTTCTTCGGAGGGCCGCAACTTTCACAGCCCAGAGAGAGTATTAACTCGGGTTCGGGCGTGATACTCTCCGGCGACGGGTATATTGTAACGAATAATCATGTTGTGGAGGGGGCGGCGGAGGTGGCCGTGACCCTTAACAACAATAAACAGTATAAGGCCGACATTGTGGGAACAGATCCTGTAACCGACATTGCACTGCTTAAGGTTGATGCGGAGAATCTGCCCGTTATTCCAATTGGTAATTCAGACAGCCTCAGGCTTGGGGAGTGGGTTCTGGCCATAGGCAGCCCTTATAATTTAAGGAGTACCATTACAGCGGGTATAGTTAGTGCAAAAGCGCGCTCGTTGCCGGATCTCTCGGGGGAGTTCAGGATAGAGTCCTTCATTCAGACCGACGCTGCGGTAAATCCGGGCAACAGTGGCGGAGCTCTGGTCAATTCAAAAGGCGAACTTGTGGGGGTCAACACTGCCATTGCCTCCAACACCGGCTCCTATACCGGATACTCTTTTGCGGTGCCTGCCGCAATAGTAAAGAAGATTGTAAATGATATAAGAACCTATGGCTCGGTAAAGAGAGCCATGCTCGATGTCTCTATGATTGAGCTTACCGCCGAGGTTGCAAAGGAGTTTGGAGTAGATGACAGCCATGCCGGGGTCTATCTGGCAGAGGTAAAGAAGAACGGCTCTGCAGATAAGGCGGGAATCAGGCCGGGCGACATTATAACGGCAATAGATGGGGTAAAGATTGTAAAGCCCACCCAGGTGCAGGAGAAGATAAATAGTCATAGTCCTGCTGATATTATCAATGTAGAGATAATAAGAGATGGCAAGCAGATGAGTTTTGACGTGAAGTTGATGGGGCGTGATACAGATTCTTCCTTGGAGACATATGGAAAGGTAAAGGTGTTGGGTGCGATTGTCGAGGATGCTTCTGAGCAGTTACTTAAAAAACATGATTTGAAAAAAGGGGTGGTTGTTCTCTCTTTAGGAGAGGGAAAATTCAAGGAGGCCGGAATACCGGAGGGATTTATAATTACATACGTGAATCAGGAGCCGGTGGAGAATGCCCAGCAATTGTTTAATATTGTTTCGGGTTCGAGCCGTTCGATATTAGTGGAAGGGGTGACCAAAGAAGGGTCGGTAAATTTCTACGCCATAGGACTGGACAGGAAGAGGTAGGAGGTATAAGGTGCCACCGATTTTGTTTCTGATTTAAAAATTTCTACTTTTGCGCGATAATTCAAGGAGATGAGACAACTTAAAATTACTAAATCTATTACCAACAGGGAGAGTGCATCTCTCGATAAGTATCTTCAGGAGATAGGCAGGGAGGAATTGGTTACTGTAGAAGAAGAGGTTGAATTGGCTCAGCGTATCCGCAAAGGCGACCAGGCCGCATTGGAAAAACTGACAAAGGCAAATTTGAGATTTGTGGTTTCCGTAGCAAAACAATATCAGAATCAGGGGCTTAGTCTTCCAGATCTTATTAATGAGGGCAATCTCGGTCTTATTAAGGCTGCGGAGAAGTTCGATGAGACAAGGGGATTCAAATTCATCTCTTATGCAGTGTGGTGGATTAGACAGTCTATTTTGCAGGCACTTGCAGAACAGTCCCGTATTGTAAGACTGCCTCTTAACCAGGTGGGTTCCCTGAATAAGATAAACAAAGCCCTTTCAAAGTTCGAACAGGAAAACGAGCGAATGCCTTCACCTGAGGAATTGTCTGAAATTCTGGATATTCCAAGAGATAAAATTGCAGACACGCTTCGTGTTTCGGGTCGTCATGTCTCTGTGGATGCCCCTTTTGTAGATGGCGAGGATAACAGTCTGCTTGACGTGCTTGTAAATACAGACTCTCCGAATGCCGACAAAGGTTTGGTCAATGAGTCTCTTAACAAGGAGATTGAGCGGGCTCTTGCAACCCTTACAGAGAGGGAGAGGGATATTGTAAAATATTTCTTCGGAATAGGCGCTCAGGAGATGACACTCGAGGAGATAGGTGAGCACTTCGGGCTTACCCGCGAGAGGGTGCGCCAGATTAAGGAGAAAGCCATAAGAAGATTGAGGCATAGTGCAAGAAGCAAATTGCTGAAGAGTTATCTGGGGTAGTCGTCCTGCTGTGTGCGGGAGTCGCCTTCAGCGCATGTAAAAAGAGTAAGATGAATCCTTTGCTTACGGAGTGGGATGCCCCTTATGGAGCCTAAAAGGTGGCTACGGAACAGTATCGTGCAGAGATTGATGCAATTAATGATGGAAAACTTCTTCGGGGCGATAGGTAACGCCATTGTATGGTTGAGTAATCTTGTATGCGGCTATCCGCTCTTTATACTCCTGATAGGAGGTGGGCTCTTTTTCCTGATCTATTCGGGTTTTGTTCCTTTCAGATATTATGGCAGGGCAATAAGGTCTCTGCGAGAGAAGGAAAATGCAAAGGAGGGGCAGATAAGTTCCTTTGAGGCGCTTACAAGTGCAATAGCCGCTACGGTCGGAATGGGAAATATAGCCGGAGTGGCAATAGCCCTTACAATGGGGGGGCCGGGTGCCATCTTCTGGATGTGGGTAAGTTCGGCTGTGGGAATGGCTACAAAGTTTTTTGAAGGGACCCTTACCATAATGTACAGAAAAAAAGACTCCTCCGGTCAGGTGCAGGGAGGGCCTATGTATATGATTCTAAACGGCCTTGGGCAGAAATGGAAACCTATGGCACTCTTCTTTTCGGTATCCGGTCTGGTAGGAACCCTTTGTGTAATGCAGTCCAACCAGCTTACTGAGGCCTTTATAACCATCTTTGTCACCCCTGCCGGGATAGAGAATACCCTCTTTCTCCGTTTTATGATAGGGGTGGTCATCTGCCTTATAGTGGCCGTGGTCATATTGGGAGGAATAAAGCGGATTGCAAGAATCTCCTCAATGATAGTACCGCTTATGGTGGCCATCTATTTTATTCTGGTCTTCTACATTATCTGTACCAACCTGCCCGTTGTGCCGGAACTCTTTAAATCCATATTCGAGGGAGCCTTTAACTTTAAGGCGGGCTTTGGAGGATTTATAGGGGTTGCAATAGTCGGGGCACGCCGCGCCGCCCTGGTAAACGAGGCGGGCGTGGGCACTGCCAGCATGATGCATGGCGCCTCGAAAAATGAGAATCCGGTAAAGGAGGGTCTGATAGCCATGATTGCCCCCTCTATAGACAGCGGGCTTGTCTGTACCCTTACTGCAATTGCAATATTGATTGCGGGAGACTATTCTGCTGCCGGCGGTACGATAAAGGGGCTTGAGATAGCGCTGAACTCTTTCGAATCCTCAATTCCGGGTTACGGCGCCTATCTTCTGATGCTTATGGTCTTTATCTTTGCCTTTTCGACAATGTTCTCCTACTCCTATTACGGTTTAAAATGTACAGAATTTCTCTTTGGAGCAAAGTATGCCGGATATTACAACTATTTCTTTTTGCTTATGCTTGTTGTGGCGGCAATGATTCCGCTGGAGACTGCCGTAAGCATGATAGACCTTGCATACGCTCTTATGGCATTCCCGACAATGATTATGCTCTTTATACTGGCCCCCAAGGCCAAAAAGGCAATGAAAGGGGTATTGAGATGAAAAATTCCCTGCAGATATGACAGTTTTTCTATATTTGCAGCTCAAGATAAAATTAAAACAGGATGAATCCCGAGACTTTTGTTTTTGAAAGGGCCAAAGAGGCGGTAGAGACTCTCTATGGTACCGTTGCAGATGAAAAATCAATACAGACACAGGCTACAAGGAAGGAATTTGAAGGAGATATTACGCTTGTTACATTCCCATTAAGTAAAATCAGCAAGAATACCCCCGAACAGACAGCCCTCCGGATTGGAGAGTATCTTAAGGTGCATAACCGCGAAATAGAGAGCTTCAATGTGGTAAAGGGATTTCTGAATATAAAATTCTCGAAAAAGTTCTGGATAGAGGTCTTTAACGGAATGGTAGAAAATCCCACATTCGGCACTTTTCCTGCAACGGGAAAGACGATAATGGTGGAGTACTCCTCTCCGAATACAAACAAACCGCTCCATCTTGGCCATATAAGAAATATTCTCCTTGGAAGTTCTGTCTCAAGGCTTCTTGAAGCTAACGGCAACAGGGTGATAAAGGTAAATCTGGTAAATGACAGAGGTATTCATATATGTAAATCCATGCTTGCATGGACAAGGGAGGGAAATGGAGAGACTCCGGAAGGTTCAGGCATAAAGGGAGACCACCTTGTGGGAAAATATTACGTTGCATTCAGCAATGAACTTAAAAAAGAGAGGGCACAGATAGCAGAAGAGGAGAATATCTCTCTTGATGAGGCCGAGAAGAGGGCTCCCGTACTGAGGCAGGCACAGCGGATGCTGTTAAAGTGGGAGCAGGGAGACAAAGAGGTTGTGGATCTCTGGAAAATGATGAACTCATGGGTGTACCGGGGTTTTGATGTAACCTACAAAAGGCTGGGCGTAACGTTCGACAGAACATATTATGAATCACAGACCTATCTGTTGGGTAAAGCGCTTGTACAGAAAGGGCTGGATATGGGTGTGTTTGAGAGGGAGAAGGATGGCTCGGTATGGTGCAACCTGGAGGAAGAGGGGCTCGACAGGAAGCTGCTTTTAAGAGGAGACGGAACCTCGGTCTACATAACCCAGGATCTTGGCACAGCACACCAACGTTTTACCGAATATAGTCTGGACAAACATATATATGTTGTGGGAAATGAGCAGAACTACCACTTCCAGGTTCTGAAACTGATACTTGAAAAGCTGGGTTTTGATTGGGCCGATTCCATTTACCATCTCTCATACGGTATGGTGGAGCTGCCGGAGGGCAAGATGAAATCCCGCGAGGGAACAGTGGTAGATGCAGATGATTTGATGGACAGAATGTTCAATACCGCAAAGGAGACTTCACTGGAGCTGGGCAAACTCTCCGGAATGGATGAGCGGGAGCAGAACCGGCTCTTCGAAATTGTGGGGCTGGGAGCCTTAAAATACTTCATAATAAAGGTAGACCCGAAGAAGACAATGCTCTTCGATCCCAAAGAATCTATAGATTTCAACGGCAACACAGGTCCGTTCATACAATATACCCACGCCAGAATCAAATCAATTTTGAGAAAGGCGGCGGAGGAGGGGACAGACTCCGCCACAATAAAAGAGAGCTCTCTAGACGGCAGGCTTCTTCTGCCTAAGGAGATTGAGATTATAAAGTTGCTCAACAACTACCCTGTTGTGGTAAAAGAGGCCGGAGATGCCTTCTCACCTGCAATGATAGCCAACTATACTTATGAACTGGCCAAGGAGTTTAACCAATATTACCACGATACCTCTATTTTAAGAGAGAGCGATGTTGCAATAAAGGCCAACAGGATTGCCTTGCTTGAGCTTATAGCCTCTGTCTTGGTAAAATCTGCCGGAATATTGGGAATTACCTTGCCGGAAAGAATGTAATTTATGTATTTATGGAAAAGAGGCATGCTCTGCCCTTTATGCCCACCTCAAAAAAGGAACTGGACCATCTGGGTTGGGAAAATGTAGATATAATCATCTTCTCAGGTGATGCCTATATAGATCACCCGGCATTTGGAACTGCGGTTATATCGCGTGTTCTTGAGAGTGCCGGCTATAGGGTTGCAGTAGTCGCCCAGCCAAACTGGAGAGACGATTTACGCGATTTTAAAAAGCTTGGGAAACCGCGCCTCTTCTTTGGAGTCAATTCGGGGGCCATGGACTCTATGGTCAACCACTACACGGCGGCAAAGAGACTAAGGAGCAATGATGCCTACACCCCCGACGGGGCGGCCGGGCACCGTCCTGACTATGCTGTGGCGGTCTATTCCAAAATATTAAAGAAACTATACCCCGATACCCCCGTTGTAATAGGAGGAGTTGAAGCCTCACTGCGCAGGTTTGTCCATTACGATTATTGGCAGGATAGGCTTTTGCCCTCGATTCTTGAGGAGTCCGGCGCCGACTATCTCATTTACGGGATGGGAGAGAGGGCGGTCGTTGACCTTGCAGAGTATATAAAAAAGGGAAGGAAAGGGGGGTATGACAGGCTTGAAAAGCCAAGACAGGTGGCATGGATGTCGCATGAAAAGCCCCATGGAGATAATATGCTGATTCTGCATCCTTATCATCAGGCCGTTGCAGACAAGAAAAAGTTTCTTGAAAATTTTAATCAGATAGAGTTGCAGGCCAACATGACAGATGCTCCGGTCATGGTGGAGGAGCAGTCCTGCGGAAAATATCTCTATGTAAATCCGCCCTATCCGCTTCCGGCGACAGAGCAGACAGACAGTTGGTATGATTTGCCATATAGCAAATTGCCCCATCCTCGCTATAAAGGGAAGCATATTCCGGCGTATGAGATGATAAAGTTCTCCATAAATACCCACAGAGGCTGTTTTGGAGGATGCAGCTTCTGCACCATTGCGGCCCACCAGGGAAAGTTCATACAAAGCAGGAGCGAGGCTTCTATACTCAGAGAGGTGGAGAGATTGAAGGAGCTTCCCGGTTTTGCCGGAAATATCTCGGATGTTGGAGGCCCCACCGCCAATATGTACGGGATGGAGGGGAAGGAGATCTCTCTCTGCCGGAGGTGTAGAAGAAAATCCTGTCTCTACCCCGCTCTCTGTAAAAATCTGGATAATTCACACCAGAGGCTCTCTGCCCTTTACAATAAAATAGCGGAGGTCGATGGAATCAGCCATTTTTATATTGGCAGTGGAATAAGGTATGACCTCTTTTTGGATGAAGGGGGATTCTTGAACAATCAGGGGCGGGACTTTTTCTCCTCTCTTGTGAGGGAACATACAGGGGGCAGGCTGAAGGTGGCTCCCGAACATACCGAAAAGCATGTGCTTGATTTAATGAACAAACCAGGTTTTGAGATTTATGAAAGGCTGCAGTACGAATTTTTCAAATTGACAGAACGGTACGGATTGAACTATACAATTGTTCCCTATTTTATCTCTTCACACCCCGGATGCAGGTTGAAGGATATGCAAAAACTGGCATCTCATAAATCACTGAGAAAGGTACATCTGGAGCAAGTCCAGGATTTTACTCCGACTCCAATGACAAGATCCTCTGCAATGTTCTACACGGGGATGGATCCCAAAACCTATAATCCGCTCTATGTGGAGCGGGATATGGAGAAAAAAAGGAGACAGAAGAGTTATTTTTTCAATTTGGAAAAATAAAAATACTGTATTTAAAAAAATTACACTATAATTGCAATCGAAAAGGAGAAGATGTAATGGAGGGTAATAAGAATAGGAGTTCGAAAGTCTCTGAACGGATGAATAAAAGAAGGGCAGTGGTCAGTTATGCGAATATGTCACCTGAACTGGCGGCCGCCTTTAAGGAGAAGTATCCGAAGGGGTACGCCGATTATATGGGAGACATTTTTAAGGTGGAGAAGCCCGACGGTTCATTCTTTTATGCAATTTCATTGGAGATTCCCGATGCTGTGTATCTGATAAAGATTGATGTGAAGATAGATGATTATGAGGAGGCGGAAAAGAGTCTGTTTGCAGATCCTGCCATTGCAGGTGACGATAATGGCGAGGATTCAACATTCCCCGATGATGATGCAGCCAATGCCTTTGCGGTAGCCGCAGACAATACTGAGGGAGACGAGTAGTTTTGCCTTTCCCCTCTTTTTCCCGCTATGATACAGGAATTTGTAAAAAAAATCCCTTATAGGATAAGGCAATATGCCGGCAGGATTCCAGAGGACAGGCTGTTGACTCTCCTTGCTATTGTTGTGGGGTTGGGAAGCGGTTTCGCCGCGGTTCTGCTTAAAAAACTGATTCATCTATTCCAGTGGATACTTACAGGATGGTTCAACACGCCGTCCGACGGTTTTCTATACCTGCTCTATCCGGGTGCGGGAATGTTGCTGGCACTGCTCTTTGTAAGATATATTGTAAAGGACAATATCGGACATGGAGTCACAAGGGTGCTGGTGGCAGTCTCAAAAAATGAATCCAAGATAAAATCCCACAATATGTGGAGTTCTCTTGTTTCCAGTTCGGCCACTATAGGGTTCGGAGGTTCGGTTGGAGCAGAGGCCCCTATAGTCTATACCGGGGCGGCCATTGGCTCAAATGTGGCCAGGGCAGTGGGGCTCTCCTATAAAAACATGACAATTCTTCTCGGCTGTGGGGCTGCGGGGGCGGTGGCCGGTATTTTCAAGGCTCCCCTTGCAGGTGTACTCTTTACATTGGAGATACTCCTCTTCAACATCTCCATGAGTTCGATTCTTCCGTTTGTAGTCTCCTCAATAACCGCCACCACAATCTCTTGCCTTTTTCTGGGGGAGATGGTTCAGTTTGAGAATACCATTTCGGAGTTCGCAATGTCGAATATCCCCTTCTATCTTGCATTTGGAATAATCTGCGGCTTTGCCTCTCTATACTTTATAAGGACAACCCTCAGTACCGAGGAGAGGATAAAGAAGATTGCAAATCCATATAGGAGATGGGCTGTCTCTGCAGTTTCGCTGGGTCTGCTTATCTTTATCTTTCCGCCGCTATATGGTGAGGGGTATGAGGTTCTTACAGATTTGCTCAATAACAATCCGGGCAATGCGATAGAGACCTCCTTTTTCCAGAGATTCCTTCTGGAGCAGCCTTGGATATTGCCGCTCTTCTTCTTTCTGGTCTTTCTCTTTAAGGTATTCTCAATGTCCTTTACAAATGCGGGCGGCGGAGTGGGAGGTACCTTTGGCCCGACCCTTTTTATGGGGGGGATTCTAGGCTTTGTCGTAGCCCGGAGCGTAAATCTGTCGGGCCTTGCCATAATACCTGAAGATAATTTTGTACTTGTGGGAATGGCCGGCCTTATGGCGGGGGTCATGCAGGCCCCTCTTACCGCTATCTTTTTGATTGCGGAGATTACAGGAGGGTATGTTCTGCTAATGCCGCTTATTATAACTTCAGCAACTTCATTTGCTACAATAAGGATATTTGAGCCCTATTCAATCTATACCAAACGTATTGCAAAGCAGGGGGCGCTGCTTACCCATGACTCAGACCATGCCGTATTGACACTTTTGAAGACTGAGAATCTTATAGAGAGGAACTTCTCGAAAGTGTGCGTTACACAGTCTCTTGGGGAGATAGTGGAGATTATCGCCCGTTCGCAGAGGAATGTTTTTCCGGTGGTGGATTCCAAAAATATACTGCAGGGCATTATCTACCTTAACGATATTCGCCAGGTAATGTTCGATACCGCTCTCTATTCCAAAAGGAATGCATACTCCTTTATGAAGGCGGCCCCTGAATATGTCTGTGCAGATGAAAGTATGGAGAGCGTAATGAAAAAGTTTGAGTATACAGGAGCATGGAATCTGCCTGTTGTAGATGAAAACAAGGGGTATGTAGGTTTTGTCTCAAAATCCAGGATTTTCTCTGCATATAGAGAACAGTTGCAGCAGGTGTCGCACGATTAAAATTTTTACAGATGATAAATTCCCTGTATATTAAAGAGATGGCCTCTTCTCTCTCGTTGAGCGAATGGCAAATCGAGCATTGTGTGGAACTTTTGGATGAGGGGGCGACGGTCCCCTTTATAAGCAGATACAGAAAGGAGCGGACAGGGGCGTTGGATGAGGTGCAGGTGGCTCAGGTCCGCTACCTTTACCTTGGTTTTGTGGAGCTGGAGAAGAGAAAACAGACCATTCTCGACTCTATTGCAAAGCAGGGAAAACTAACAGATGAACTTAAAAGACAGATAGACGGGTGTTGCAGCTCCAATATCCTGGAGGATATCTACCTGCCATACAGGCCAAAGCGCAGGACAAGGGCCTCTGTAGCCAAGGAGAAGGGGCTGGAGCCTTTGGCAGAGAAAATGCTCACCTTTGAACTCAAGGGGGTTGATGCCTTTGCAAAGGGCTTTTTAAATGAACAGGTTCCAACCGTTGGGGAGGCTGTTGCCGGAGCATCTGACATTATCGCCGAGTCTGTTTCAGAGAGAAGCGATATAAGGGAGGCGTTGAGGAGTTATCTGCGGAAAAACTCTAAATTATGCTCCAAAATTATAAAGGGCAAGGAGGAGGAGGGGGAGAAGTTCCTGAATTATTTCGACTTCAGCCAGGAGGTTACAAAGCTTCCTTCTCATAGAATACTGGCGGTATTAAGGGGTGAAGATGAGGGTTTTCTGCGAATCAGACTGGAGTGCGACGACCAATATGCGCTTAAGATAATAGCCCGTCTCCTTTACAAGGGAAAAAGGTGTGCAGATTACAGACTTTACCAATATCTTGACTCGGCGCTTAAAGACTCCTATAAAAGGCTTCTTTTCCCCTCTATTGAAAGGGAGGTTATAAAAGGGTTGAAAGAGAGGGCGGATGATGATTCAATCAGGATATTCGGAGAGAATCTGCGTCAGCTGCTTCTTGCCCCTCCCATTGGCCGAAAGAGGACTCTGGCCATAGATCCCGGTTTCAGGACCGGGTGCAAGGTCGTCTGCCTCGATAGGCAGGGAAATTTGTTGCACAACGATACCATTTACCCCCATCCGCCCGTTAATGAAAAGATTCAGGCAATGAAAAAGCTGTCGGATCTTATAGAGTCCTACAAAATAGAGGTCATAGCTATAGGAAACGGAACGGCAAGCCGTGAAACCGAAGCTTTTATAAAGAGGCTGAGTTTTCCCCATAAGGTAGACATTTACTCTGTGAGTGAAGATGGAGCCTCAATCTATTCGGCCTCTGCGGTTGCAAGGGAGGAATTTCCGGATTATGATGTAACCGTGAGAGGGGCTGTCTCCATAGGTCGCCGCCTGATGGACCCTCTTGCGGAGCTGGTAAAGATAGATGCCAAATCTTTGGGGGTAGGCCAGTACCAGCACGATGTAAACCAAACTCTTTTGAAGGAGAAGTTAGACGATGTGGTAATAAGTTGCGTAAACAGCGTGGGGGTGAATCTTAACACCGCAAGCAGGCATCTGCTCTCTTATGTATCGGGAATTTCAGCAGGTCTTGCGCAGAATATTGTAGATTACAGAGATGCTCACGGCCCTTATAGGTCAAGATACGAATTATTGAATGTCAAGAGGTTGGGGGAGAAGGTCTTTGAACAGGCGGCAGGCTTTTTAAGAATAGCGGACGGGGAGAATCCGCTCGATAATTCGGCTGTTCACCCCGAAAGTTACCCTCTTGTGGAGCGGATGGCGGCCTCTGTAAATCTCTCTGTCGCCTCCCTTATCGGAAATCAGAATGCCATAGATTCCATTGATAAAGAGAGGTTCGTTACAGAAAAAAGCGGACTGTTCACTATAGATGATATCCTTTCCGAGCTCTCAAAGCCGGGCAGGGATCCCCGTTCAGTCATAAAGGTTCAGGAGTTCTCCAACGATATTCACTCCATTGAAGATCTCTCTCCGGGGATGGAACTTCCTGGAATTATTACAAATATTACAAACTTTGGAGCCTTTGTAGATATCGGCATAAAGGAGAAGGGGCTAATCCATATCTCCAACCTCTCAGACAAGTTCGTGAAAAACCCTTCAGAGGTGGTAAAGCTGCACCAGCATGTAAGGGTCTGTGTAATAGAAACAGAGGTAAGGCGCGGGCGTATAGGGCTTAGGCTGCTCTCTGCAAATTAGCGGTCAAACCTTAACTCTGCGGCTGCTCTGGCTCCTGTCAGCTGCCCCTCTCTTACAACGGGCCGGCCGTTTACGAATGTGTGGATTATGGAGCTGCCAAAACTATAGCCTTCAAACGGGCTCCATTTACATTTGTATGCTATATTTTGCGGTGCGACAGTATATTCTCTGTTAAGGTCTACAAGGACAAGGTCTGCACAGTAACCCTCCCTTATAAAGCCGCGAGCGGCAATATTAAAGCACTCTGCAGGGCCGTGGCACATTGCATTGACCACCTCTTCCATTGTAAAGATTCCTCTCTTTACCAATTCAACCATTATTTGCAGGCTATGTTGGATTGTAGGGATTCCGCTTGGCGATGCAAGATAGCCCTGCAGCTTTTCCTTTAACGTATGGGGTGCATGGTCGGTGGCCAGAACCTTGACTATCCCCTCCTTTACAGCCTTGCGAAGGGTCTCCCTGTCGCTCTGCTCTTTTATTGAGGGGTTACACTTTATCTTTGAGCCGAACGTTTCAGACTCCTCTGTGGTAAACCAGAGGTAGTGGACACATATCTCGCCTGTTATCAGGGGTGAGAGCTTTGATGCTCTCTTCAGCATTTCTATCTCCTCTGTAGTTGAAATGTGGAGAATATGGAGTCTGGCTCCTGTTTTAAGGGCGTAATCAATGGCCCGTTTGCTACATGCCACACAGGCTTCACGGCTTCTGATATAGGTGTGGGCGGAAAATGGAATCTGTTCTCCATATTTTTTTCTGTAAACGGCAAGGTTTCTCTTTATAATCTCCTCATCTTCGCAATGGGCGGCTATAAGTATGGGGGATTCGGCAAATATCCTCTCCAGTGCCTGAGGGTTATCTACCAGCATATTCCCCGTTGAGGAGCCCATGAAGAGCTTTATGCCGCAGACTCTGCTCTTATCCGCCCTTTTTATCTGCTCTATATTATCATTTGTAGCGCCAAGGTAGAAGGAGTAGTTGGCATAGGAGCTGTCGGATGCCATCTCAAATTTCTGCTCAAGTGCCTCAATTGTGGTTGCGGCCGGGTTGTTGTTTGGCATATCCATAAAGCTTGTTACGCCTCCTAAGACGGCCGCCTTGCTCTCACTCTCAATTGTGCCCTTCTGTTCCGCTCCAGGCTCCCTGAAGTGGACCTGATCATCTATTATTCCGGGAAGAATATGAAGCCCCCTGGCATCTATAACCTCCCCTCCGCTCTCCGTAACGCTCTGCCCGGTGCGGGCGACGGCCTCTTCGTACCTCCCTTGAAGAAGGCGGCTGTCAAGGATTTTCTCTATTTTTCCATCATTAATTAAAAGGCTACCTTTAAAAGATAGCCCCTCATTTATTATTGTCCCCCCCCTTATTAACCTTTTCATCTGCTTTTGGTTTTCTGGCTTTGATTTTTCTGAACCTCATCTTCATTACACCCCAGAAGGCCTCACCGAATATTCCGGAGTTCATCTTCGAGGTCCCCTCTGTTCTGTCTGCAAAGATTATCGGAACCTCCTTTATCTTAAAGCCCAGTTTATAGGCGTTATATTTCATCTCAATCTGGAAGCCGTACCCTTTCATCCTTATATTCTCCAGCTCTATACTCTCCAGGACAGCCCTTTTGTAACAGATAAATCCGGCGGTGCAGTCATAGATTTTCATTCCCAACACGCTTCTTACGTATGCCGAAGCGTAATAGGACATTATGACCCTGCCAATCGGCCAGTTTATGACACTTATTCCGTTGCAATACCTTGATCCGATTGCAACATCCGCGCCGTTGTCGCATGTGCCGCTTAATCTGAGAAGGTCATCGGGGTTGTGTGAGAAGTCAGCATCCATCTCAAAGATATAGTCATACTTATGATCGACAGACCATTTGAATCCTGTAAGATATGCGGTGCCAAGCCCGAGCTTCCCTGCCCGCTCTATAAGAAAAAGACGGTCTGCGAACTCTCCCTGCAATTGTTTTACAATGTTCCGGGTTCCGTCGGGCGAGCCGTCGTCTATTACAAGTATGTTGAAGTTGCCCTCTAACGAAAAGATTTTCCTGATTATTTTCTCTATATTCTCCTTCTCATTATAAGTAGGTATTATAACTATTTTTCTGCACATAAGGTAAGGTTTTCAGTACTCTTAAAATATATGACAAAGTTACATATTTTTGAAATTAAAATCCTCTCAAATAGCTCATGACAGAATTTTTTACGGTTTTCGGGAGAACAGAAGAATGATTATCGGGTCAGGAAATTGTGGATAATAGAGATTTAATTCCTTACATTTGCAGCCTGATTATAAGCTAAAGCTAAATTATCCGTTTTGGTATGAAAGAAAAAATTCTGGTTACTGGCGGAACCGGCTATATCGGTTCTCATACTGTCGTGGAGCTTCAGAACGCAGGTTATGAAGTTATAATCATTGATAATCTATCTAACTCTTGCGCAGATGTCGTTGATAACATTGAAAAGGTATCTGCCATACGTCCTGTTTTTGAAAAGTTGGATTGTCTGGACTACAACGGCCTTGACGCTGTATTTGCCAAATACAAAGGCATTAAGGCGATTATTCATTTTGCGGCAAGTAAAGCTGTGGGAGAGTCGGTAGAGAAACCGTTGCTTTATTATCGCAACAACCTTGTCTCTTTGATAAACTTGCTTGAATTGATGTCCAAACACGGGGTAAGGGGAATTGTCTTTTCTTCTTCCTGTACCGTATATGGTCAGCCTGATCATCTTCCTGTTACTGAAGAGGCACCTATCAAGAAGGCGGAATCACCTTATGGGAACACGAAACAGATTAATGAGGAAATCATTCGCGATACTGTTGCTTCCGGTGCCCCTGTCAATGCCATATTGCTGCGTTATTTTAATCCGATTGGCGCTCATCCTACTGCGTTGCTTGGTGAGCTGCCTAACGGTGTGCCACAAAATCTGGTACCTTATCTTACTCAGACAGCTATCGGCATACGGGAGAAACTGAGTGTATTCGGTAATGATTATGATACTCCTGACGGTTCCTGTATCCGCGACTTCATCAATGTTATGGATTTGGCAAAAGCCCATGTTGCAGCTATCCGCCGCATATTGGAGAAGAAACAGAAGGAGAAGGTGGAAGTATTCAATATCGGAACGGGTCACGGGCTTTCCGTACTGGAATTGATCAATATATTTGAAAAAACAACCGGCGTGAAGCTGAACTATCAGATTGTAGGTCGTCGTGCCGGAGACATCGAGAAAGTATGGGCCAATCCTGAACTGGCCAACAACGAATTGGGCTGGAAAGCGGAAGAGAGCATTGAAGATACTTTGCTCTCTGCATGGAACTGGCAGTTGAAGCTTCGTGAAAGAGGTATTCAATGATGAATTGAGGCGGAACAGGCCTGGTGTTGCGTTGGGTAAGGGTCATCACAGTAGAAGACTATATAGTCAGGAGTGATTATCTCATCGTCGGTCTCTATCTTCAGCTTCCCGGTGTCTTCAGTCTCCACGCCGGCAAGCATTTCGCCTGAAAGAGCCCTTATCACTTTCTTCCTTGAACGGCCGTCTCCCTTCCATATCAGGTGCGGCCTAACCGCCTCTCTATCCGTTCCATTCTCTGAACTTACGGCCTTGGCTATGCCGTTGGCAAACCTCGTAATCTCCCTAAGGCTGTTCGTCCCGAATGTGTACATCCTCATACTTTCAGCGGTTTGTTTCCACTAATTTAGCAAAAAAAAGTCGTGGTCTGACGGATATTTTTTACATTTGCAAAAAATCGATGTGGTTCATGAACAAGGCTATCACAATATTCACATTCGCATTCATCCTGCTTTCTGTTGCAGGTTACGGACAGGAGTTCATAAATGCCAAGGACAAAAACGGTGTTGAAAGGGTTTGCTTTATAGAAAGGGACTCTGATTCCGAGATTGATGAAATATGTTGGAAACACACCGGAGGTCGAAGGGTCTATAGTGGTCCGGTGGAAGAATATGGGCCTTACGAAGAGGTCAATAATGAATTGTGGGATAAATACTACGATGCCTATACCATCAAGAGAGTCATTGACGGTTGGGAAATAGAGACTGATGATTGTTTCATAAGGCCTGAATTTGTCGTGTTTTTCGACCAGGATGCGTCCGTGCATATACCGGTCAAGATATCATATTATTATTTTCTCAATAATCCTGATGTAGACACTCTTGCCTATCACGGATATGTTTACCGTGCCGCATGGTATAATCCATACGACTACGATTATGATGCGTGGGTCAAAAGCCTGTCATTCGAACCTGACTATAATTTCGTGGTGATAGTAAAAAGATATACAGACAAGGAAGACTATCGTGTGAGGAAAGCGTTGAACAAAATGATGGATATACTTACTGTTCCTTTTAAGAAACGCATGCCACAGTCTTATAATGATGAAAATGGCTCTCAGGGCAAACATCTTACGGATGCAGACGGCAATGAATGGCTGGATATAACTGATGATGTCAGAAAAGGTGAAAAATATCTTTATCTGTTCAAGGACCATGAGACGACAATCAAGGATGCAAACGGCAGGGAACGCACGTATTATAAAGAGGCGTTCATCCGCGATGCGGACGGAAACGTCTTCATGAGGCCTATAAAGCCTGGAGAGAAGGTGAATGTTCCTGATGGGTTCGAGCAATACCAGTACAACGAATTCAGGAAACTGCTCCCGAAACGCAGCACTCTCGTGTACGGCGGAAAGGAAAAAAATACGAAGTTGGATTCCAGACTCAGGACGTTCGTGTCAATACCAGATCTGGATCGTACTGTATATGAAATCGCAAAAACATACGAAATAAGCCCAAATCTTCTTTTACACATACTGATAATTGAGGGGTTCTTCGATCAGGTCGCGGCAGAGCACGACAGACTCCCGACAACGGAACAGGACGAATTTCTTTCGGAGATTATGGAGGATAATGACAATAAGTTTGGCGACTTGTTCAACGAATATACATCGTCCTTACTTGATTTTGTATTATTCCATAAAGTAAAAGCGACAAATCATTGATATACAAATAAAAAGCCCGCTTGTTTTAGAAAGCGGGTAACAATTCAGATTTCTGTTGCTACCGAAAAAGTAGACACAGAATGGTAGAAAAAGATTTAAAGTTGTATC